>Ga0209367_1003957_pt1 | contig 20311 bp, 12 predicted proteins | sample WorMetLIZISLAND2_FD_187412 | JGI IMG/M metagenome (GOLD analysis project Ga0209367, IMG submission 187412) | Marine gutless worms symbiont microbial communities from Max Planck institute for Marine Microbiology, Germany - Olavius geniculatus... ...
AGAGGTCAGGACCGATGAAGTCGGGTGTCTCCCGCTGCAGCAGCTGGATGAGGCAAAATTTACCATTTGTAGGTTTTGCCATTTTCCCAAGGTAAGACAGTTGCACTAAATAGATGAGGTGGGAAATGAAACCACCATTCGATGACATATAGTCTCATTAATAAGTGTGCCAAAAATTATTATAATCGGACATTCATTGTTCAAGTTATTGCAAAAAATGTAGTCACATGCTTTTTTTGAGACACAGTGTAAAACCCGTTGACAGGATCACATCCTAACCGATCTGGGCCCCACGTTTTCGCCAGCTGGCTGAAAATGAGTTAAATTGAGATCATCAGCCTGCTCTACCACCGTACCACGTCGATCGTCCATGCTGATCACTGCTGGTGAGCGAAGACGTTTGTCCATGGGCCGTCCTAGAAGCAGGGGGTTTGACCATCTCGTCCGCAGGGACAACAACGTGCCACCCGTTGCTCGGTAGGCCTACCTGCGGAGTCAAGGGAAGACATCTTGTGGAGATCCAGGAGGCCCGGGCCCGGGGGCATATAATGCCGATAACGGTTCTATTACACGTCCGCTGCAATGCTGCATAATTATATGACGACGATGAATTAATGATTGAATGATTAAAAATATTGGGTTCTAATTCGCCTGTCTTATTAAGCCTATTTTCAGACTATACGTATCTGCGCCCTCAGAAAATTTTCAGTAGGGGCAGGCCGGGGGACGAGTGACCGAGACGATCGAGACGTTAAATTAGTACATCTCGAGACCCGAGATTTCTCGACCGAGACTACATCCCTGCCTATTTGCAACCATTTTCACATTGGAAGAGCCAATAGCGGCAGAATAACGCCTTTTAAGGGGGTGCCCCTGTTTCGCCCCCTCGTTCGGGGGACCCCCTTTACCCAGCGGAATGAAAATCACGAAATACCCTAGACTCTAGGCTATCATGTGGTGAAAACCCGAAGTCTCTATCTCAATTGGATTTGAAACGGTACCGGGTTGTGACGGACAGACGGACAGACAGACAGAATTACCATAGCTATTACGCGCTATAGCTAGCTATGCTAGCTCTCGCGCGTAAAAATGTATTTGGTGCATTCTAGCCGATTTTAATGCAAGAATGCATCAAATTCGATTTCCGCTGGGGTTCTATATGCCTATACCCCAGTAGGCCTACCCCGCCGGTGGAGCTTATTATAGGACGTGCACTCCCAGGCCCTTCCAGCTGTAAGCCGCCGCCCAGAAGTCTGCTTCTGATGGGAAAGAGGGAATTAAGGGAGACGAGAGGGAAGGAGAAAAGAAAAGGGCAAATTAAAGAAGGGAAAGGCGCGTGGGTGGTAGTGATTTGCAGCATTACCCGTTTTATAAAAACCAGGTTAAAATTACCCGATACCCGTACCCGGTTTCAACTTTCATGTAAATGACGGTAAACGACACTTTAATGACGCGTATACATACTCCAGTTGGGGAATATTTTTCACAAAGGCTTCTTAGTCACATTGGAGACGCAAAAAATGACAGATATCTGTGTTGTCTTGCAAAAAGACGTTTAAAACTCATACCTTGGCATGTGTATGGTTACCAGAGGGCACTTTATCACCATTAAAATTTCTCCTGGAGGTGGTAAGGGCAACCGGGTGGGCAAGTGCCAGGGCACAGGGGGCAGTAGGGCAATATCTACCCCCTGCCATCCCCCTCTGGCGTCACCTATGGAAAGACAGTTTCCAAAACTGGCACAAAAACACAAGTAGGCTAAAAAATGCCCATATTGTGCTCAATTGATTCTCATAAAAATTAGTTAAATTGGCGCTACAAGCTACAGATGTCAGATTTTAAGGTTAAAATTTTTCCAATTTTATTTCCGCTGGGGGCTCTGCCCCACACCCTGCGGAGCAAGATTATCCCCCAGGCCCCGCCCCTACTTCAGCTGGTCTACTTCTAAAATGGAAAGGCGAGAAAGAGGAAGGGAAATAAAAGAAAAAGAGAAGGAAAAAGAGTAGAGGAGGAGAGAAAAGCGATGAGAAGAGTGCGCCGTCCGATTGGGGATTCTGGATTCGGCAGTAGAGGAGAGGAGGAAAAGGAGAAGGGCATGCGGGAGCTTGAGTCGGGGCATCCAAACACTTTTTTCTCCACTTCAAGCACTGTACGGCCTATGTTGCATGCCAAAAATTACTAAAATTGGCCAATGTTTTACAGAGTTATCCAAAAAATAACACAAGAACAGTTCTTTTTCAGAGACATGGAGCATAAATACATTCGGTACCATCAGAGTACAGACATGCCATGATCTTTTTCTTTGCAAATAAGCATCTTTCTATAGTTCAGTGTAAAAATGGATGTTATCTGCGTCGTGTGCGATATTCAAAACAACTTTCATAAGAAAAAAGTTAATTTTTTTAGATCGTCATCACAATTACCAACTCATCATCACAGAGAATCCAGCCAAATCTCTGGTCAAAAACAGATTAAAAGTAGGCTTTGAAATAATGTAAGTTTTATATATCAGCAACACTTCAAGCATTACTGAACAGTAATAATGGTACCTCTTTTCCCTCCCCCGTAAGTTGAAAGCCACAATAATGTAAGCCTTAAACAGTTTCCTTAGCCCTCGGCCAGGCACTCACGCTGTAACCATGGATATGTGGCTAGTGCATTAAACAGTGTGCCTGTTTACATCCCAGCTTTCACTGGTACTCACTGTGCACTCTACATACAAAGGGTTGGCCAGGTTGAGTTGACCTGGGTGGCTGGTTACATACTGGGATGGTTTACACATTTGCCGATGGTCACCCATCCAATTACTAACTAGGCCCGGCGTTGATTAACTTCACTGACTGGTCAGTGGTCAAAATGTGTGACCCATGATGCTAAACCGACACCAAATACTATCTTACTTCTGTAAAACTTTAACAGTCCTTAAAACACAGACAATCTTCTGCTTTGAAAAGCTCCAAACATCTGACCTGAAACATTATTCACACAAACACATATGCAGACACAAGACAAATTTTTAACAACCAAGCACATTAACAAAAATGCATCGACAGCATACAACTGGTCCAAAATCGAGGAAATACTGCATCTCAAAAAAACATCCCCGACATTTTCGATTGTAACTTGAATAAAAATTATCCCATTCTAATGGTTTTTAGTGTGAATATTCCCGTCACAACTTGCCATCAAGTATACATTTAGTTTCCCACCTCACCCAATGTCTGCTTCTGCACTACCTTGGGAAAGCAGACCAAGCAAAATATGCATTGAAATATACAAAAATGTGAAAAAACATCCCCAGTTCTATCAATCATAGCTTCAAACAACAAGAAATTTGAGCTAATGCTCACGACACGCGCAAAAGCCTATAGCAGTTACTGAACAACAACGGTAAAATAACGACTTTTACGGGAGTACTGGTCTTTGATGCCCTCTTGCGCAAGTTTCCATGAACCTAGAAAATTGAGACTTGGGACCATCAAAATCTACGTTCAATGCTGAAAATTTCATATGCAGCTTGTCCATGTCTATCTCAATTGCTTTTGGCACAATTCGCTCTTGAAATGTGTCTCGCAGCCCGAAATCGCCAAAAAATCCATAAAATCCCCTATTTTGACGTTCAAAATCATTCAAGGTAATTGAATTCAGCGCCAATCAAGAACCAGTGTACGATTTCCTATTAGTGATTAATAGTAACCTAGGCCCTATCTCACACCGTTACTGAGATACAGCGACTTATTGGCCAAAAATCGCAAATTTTACCCACCCCCTCTCATTTAGCGCCCTCGTTTGAGGTGACCCCCCTTCGAATTTATGGAAAAGCTTTACGGTTCCTGAAACTAGAGTTTTCCAGGCAGCCAACGTTGAAGATTTGGTGATCCTAGCTTTCACCGTTTTTGACTGATCCACCCGTGTGATGAACAGACAGACAGAATTGCGATGGCTAAGACGCGCTGAAAGCAGTAGCTGCTTTCGCGCGTAAAAACGCCACATCTGTGGACCCCAACAACCAGTTGATTACAAGGGTTTTGACTGTCATGCAGCAGTGTGTCTACCAGAAGACGTTCGGGAATGTTTAGTAATTCAAAAAGCAACTGGCAAAGTCTGGCTTAGTCTGGAGCAGAACATTATCGACACTGCTGTCAATGCATGGTCTCCGTGCCTGCATTTGCACGACAGGCTGACATTTCGAGCAATTTTACTGCAGACAGTTGAAAATGAAAACAATTAGATGAAATGTCCCCCAATGTATCAAAAATGTGAACAAAATGTGTTTTTGTGCATTATTTAGATTAAGTAATGACACAACACTGGGTAAAAATGTAATATTTTGTTGGTTCTGCATACCCCAGGTAGTGCAGAAACAGACGATGAGTGAGGTGGTAACTGAACTGTTATTTGATGGCTAGTTGTCTCAGGAATAATCGTACCAAAAACTATTAAAATCAGTGAATTCATGTTCAAGTTACAGTCGAAAATGTTCGGGATGCTTTTTGAGACACAGTGTAGATGGCGGTCTGAGCTCAAAATAACAACACAGAACAAAACAAATTACATATCTCAACATTTGTATAGTGCTAACCAAAAATTTAACACTTCTTCACAAAGTTACAGAGAAGAAAGGCACAAACAACGCTAGAAGCATCCTAAAATTGCTGAAAGTTCCACAATTGTCTAATTACAAGTGGTCCATTAGTGCAAACTATGAAAATGTCTACAGCAGAATTGTGGGTTAAAAAAGTAGACGGGCAGAAAGTTGCAATTTTCTGACGAACACTAGAAATTTCCAACAGAAGAGATTACGGGTGCTCAAAATTCCAATTTTGCCCTAAAATTTTGCCAAAATTGAGGTTTTCAGCCACAAATTTGGATAACAATTTTCCAACAGTACAACAATTTTTCAACAATTTTTCGACAGCCCAAAATTTAGAGCCCCCTTAGTGCCACAACACCAACAGATATCAATCATATCTGATGTTGAATTCGAAAAAATTAGACATGCATGTGGTTGAAGCAACAGTGACTAGAAACTGTGTGGAACAGTTGAAATGTGCAAGAAAAGCCTAGCTAATGCAAAGGGAAACGTGCAACAGCGGTGCATGTTTGAAAGCCCAGTAAAAAAAGGTCACCCATGCTATCAACCATGTTTCTTTTGCAGTCGCCAGAGGGCACCAGACGACCGGCGGCTAATTATCTATAGTGTTTTACTCGTACTCGCCAGAGGGCGTGACCTGCCTCGTGCTGTATCAGCTGGAAATCGCAAATTTTCCCTACCCCCCTCTTATTTAGCACCCTCATTTGGGGTGACCCCCTTCGAATTTATGGAAAAGCTTTACGGTTCCTGAAATTAGAGTCTTTCAGGCAGCCGACAGTGAAGATTTGGTGACTCTAGCTCGCACCATTTCTGACTGATCCACCCATGTGACAGACGGATGGACGGACGGACAGAAAGACGAACAGAACCACTATGGCTAAGATGTGCTACACTACTGAGTGGCTGCAGTTGTTGTCAGTCAGCATCAGAATGAACAGGTTGACAGATCAGTTTCACAGCATGATGCAGACACGAATGCTACACAAACACAAACAAACATATATACACTGTGTCTCAAAAAATGTGTGCCATGTAAATTTTTGGCACAAAATAGCAAGAAGACGATGTAAATAAGTAAAATTTTACCCATCTCTCCTTAATACTGTTATTACACTACCTTGTGATATGCAGAGTTGTAGTTTGGCCATTTACAGCAATGAATTCATACTGGTTTCTTCATAACGTTGCTAATCAAAAGTTATCAAAATCAGCCAGCTTTGTTACAAAATGAAAGAAAAACTAAAACTGGTACACATTTTTTTAAACACAGTGTACTATGTCCACATAATGGCATAAATGTGTGAATCAATTAAAAGTGTATTTGTTGCAAAATTAACTTACTGCAGAAATAACTAGTGGTAAAAAATATGTCAGCCAAGTGCCAAAACACCATTGCAGCCATCTGCCTAAAGCTACAAAATCCTAACTTAAACCTGAGCTTTTGATCTTTTAAGCGGAAAAAATGGCATGTGCCACTTACACCTGCCATGGGGAATGTGCATACCAATTTTGGATTTTCCTCACTTTTTAATTTTCAACTTCAAAGCACGTATGGAACAGGCAGACAGATGGACGGATGGACAAAATGTGTGTTGCAGCCCATCAGGACAACTGCACAATCACAATAAGCAATTATACCTGCAGCAATGTTTTGAGACTAGTCTGCAATTCCGAGGCAGTTTCTGAGTAGCTGCCGTCCATTTGCCGACACCACGCCAGCAGCAGATCCGACTGGCAAACCAGCGAACAGACGGCATCATACAGATGCTTGTTTGACATCGCTAGCATCTGATCTGTTGGAAAAAAAACTACAAACTTGGCACACTAACCGACCAAAGAAAGAAATGATACCTTAATCAGTATCTCTATGCAGATGTGACACATTTGAGACATGTGCTGTCACATCAAAAATGTGCTTGAATTGATCAACTGATTGATTTATCGTGAGAAAAAGTTGTCAGAAATGATCGCAATTCCAAGTCTCCACAACAATGATTCTGGATTGCTTTGTGCCATGTTTAACAAAAAATTTGAGCTAATGCTCACGAGACGGGCGAAATCCTCTAGCAGTTCCAGTTTACAAACTGTCAGTCTATCTCCAGCCATTTCGTTGCAGTTCATTCTTAAAGTGTGCGCTGCAGCCGAAGATCGCAAAAATCAATAAAAACCCCTTATTTTGGAAGTTCAAGGTCTTTCAAAGTCATCGATGTTGATACGACTGAGAAGCTCGTCACTAGTGCTTGTTGCGATAGGCAGCATACCCATGCCTATCGGCAACCGTTTTCATGAAAGACTGGCCAACAAGAGAAAATAATGACTTCTACGGGGGTACCGCTCTTTGATGCCCTCATGCACAGGTTTCCTTGAACCTAGAAAATCGAGACTTGGACCAACAAAATCTGATGCAGAAAATTTCATATGCAGCTTCTCCATGTCTATCTCAATTAATTTTGATGCAATTCGCTCTTAAAATGTGTCTCGGAGCCCGAAATCGCCAAAAAAATCCATAAAAACGCCTATTTTGGCGTTCAAGGTCATGAGATTATTCAGAGTAGCTAGGGAGGCCACTAGATGGGATCCGGAGAAAAAGTGGTAACTTTGGTGATCGCTGTATCACTTAATGCAATAATGACTGCCTCACAATATGCACAGTACACTTAACTATGCTTGACACAACAAATAAAAGCTCACAGCACATAAAGTCCTTCCCAAGCCACAAGGACAACAGCGCAGTCTGTTTTCTTGGACCTCAGTTTACACTGTGAGATCAAAGGCATGGGGCACTAGTGCATCATGCAGTGTCTGTTTACACCCAAGTTATCACTGGTACTCATTACGCGCAAAAGCAGCTACTGCTTTCAGCGCGTCTTAGCCATCGCAATTCTGTCTGTCTGTCCGTATGTCACACGGGTGGATCAGTCAAAAATGGTGCAAGCTAGGATCACCAAGTTTTCACTGTTGGCTGCCTAGAAGACTCTAGTTTCAGGTACCATAAAGCTTTTCCATAAATTCGAAGGGGGTCACCTCGATCGAGGGAGCTAAATGAGAGTGGGTGGACAAAATTTGCGTTTTTTGGCCAATAAGTCGCTGTATCTCAGTAACAGCGTGAGATAGGGCCTAGGTTACTATTAATCACTAATGGGAAGTCATACACTGGCTCTCGATTGGTGCCAAATTCAATGACCTTGAATGACTGTGAACGCCAAAATAGAGGGTTTTACGAATTTTTTCGGCGATTTCAAGCTGCAACACAAGACTTTATCATTCACAAGGTGGCGCCACGCTACTATCGTTATACAATCCAGATGGAGAATTTGGTATTTGTATATTAACTTAGAGTGAGCACCCCAATTTTCAGCTAAACTAGTGAACTGGAACTGCTATAGGCTTTCGAGCGTCTCGTGAGCATTAGCTCAAATTTCTTGTTTTGCCCAGCTACGGACAAAGGGCCGGGCTGAGCTGATCTGAGTAGCTGGTTAAATACCAAGATGCTTTACCCATCTGTCAATGGGTACCCATCCAAGTACTGGCCAAGCTTAGCATACAGTAACTTTTTTGATCAAACACAATGCAATAACTAGTACAGCAAACCATATGAAACAGGACAGGTAAGTTAATAATAGGGCTGCGAAAATTAACGATTAATTAATCGATTAATCGTTAAAAAAATTGTTCGATTAATTTGTTTTAATCGATTAAAATTCGATTAAATTTTAAACATGTGATCCGCTTCCAGAAACAGAAAATCCACTAAACTGGTGGAAACTGAATAGCCATCGTTTTCCTGTTCTCGCTAGTTTTGTAAAAACAGTAGGCCTACTTTGCGTACCTGCGACATCTGTCCCATGCGAACGTCTTTTTAGCTCATCAGGCTACATTGTGAACAAAACACGTGCTGCTCTTTTGCCCGAAAATGTGACATCACTTGTTTGTCTGCATGATTGGCTGAAAGCCTGAAATGCGTGTTAACTGACTGCATAGTGTACAAGTAGGCCTATACGTTTCCAACTTTTATGAACAGTAACAAGTATACTTGCGTTTTGCAGTTTTCATGGTTTTTTTGCATTAACTACAAAATTGAAAAATTGTTCGAAATTAATCGATTAATCGCGATTAATTTTTGGTGATTAATCGATTAAAAAAATTTTAATCAGTACCAGCCCTAGTTAATAATAATGATTACCATGAAAAGAGAGAGAATCAAGTACAGAAGATGCATGATTCACATCAGTGCAGACTCGCTGCATTTCACTTGTCAACCAGTCAGCTGCCACCTCTCGACCAGTAGCTGTGACACGACCAAACTCTACGTGGCTCTGTCACAGATATGCAGCAAAATAAATACATTAGCAAGTAATGTTATATTTAAGCTAATTGATAACATTAATATTTCAGCATGTTGGCTAATTCTTACGTCAATTTTCTACTGCTTTAGAGTACAACCAAACTCCAGTATTGGCCTCAGATCACAATACATAAAGCAAGCAGTAAAGATGCAGAAGAAAACGTTACTGAACAAGTGACCCAGATAGTTCAAAATGATGCAAAATCGTTGAAGGTGAGTGCAAGTTCTGCCTGGGGGTTAACCCCCAAATCTGCCCTTCCCCTGGACAGACCCCATCTAAAAATATGTGTGAAAGGTCCCCACGAAAGGGCCTTACTACTACTGGACACTCCATCTAAACAGAGAAGACACAACTTAACTTCAACATAGCACTAACCAGTAAGCTGGAATGGATGCAAGTGAATATTGAATACAGCTCTAAGTATGGATTCAGATCTTCTGCTTCAAAAAACTCGGAACATCTAACAAGCAACAGACAGCATCATCATTAGGGCCCACAGTTTTCCGTGGTAAATTTTGCCAAATTCCGCGGGCCAGTTCGCAAATTTCTGCGGCTCACTGAGGCAAAATTGTCCAAATTCCGTGGCTTACTGCTGCCTTCTGTTTGTGCATAAACTAGGCTTTATTCTGTTTTAAAAACTTCAGTTTTTGGATGCTGGCATGGCGCTCAGTTATGTTAGCAACATACAACAGAAATTATCAATCTTTTTTCTTTTCAAAAGTGCAATTTGTCAATTAGTTGCATTGTGTTAATTCACGATTGTGCCGTATACGATGGTAATTATTAGTAGGGACCCGGTTTGGGGCAGTTCTGTTTGATTTTTCTCCGTGATATAGTTAGTTTAAAGCCGACGATTGTACTAATCATCGGTCATTTCTTAACTTCTGTAAAATTCCGCGGCAATATCAGAATTCCGCGGAAAAGGGCAAATTCTGCGGCTCGGCTCAAAATTCCACAGCCCGCGGGAAACTGTGGGCCCTAAACATCATCATCAGCAGCATTATTTATTTCACAGAACATAAACTTTTCCAATTTAAATGTATTACATAAAGAGTAATAGACAAAGTGTTTCGAAAGGAAGAAAGGCCAGTTGATTACAACTGCTCATATGCCTAAAAAACAAACACAGAAACTAATCAATACAAAAGCACTGACATTAATCCTGCAACTTTATACAAACACATATGTATTGTATAGACAAAATATATGTGGTAATAACTATCACATGATTACAATATGTTAATCAAAGTACATTAACAATAACTATAATGCACAAAAAAGCCAGAATCTGGCAAACATGCGACAGTACATGTTCAGAACGTGCAAAGTAACGTCAGCATAAAACAGAATAAAATCATATCTTGATTTCTTTAATTTTAAATTATGCCCTATGATAAAACACACCATGAACATTGTAAACTCACTAAAATTTCAACCACTTTCTGACTGTTATGAAAAGTGAATTAGTACGAAGATTTCATATTTATGACAGATGTTAAAAATTTCAGCAAAACCAAAAACATAAACCGCAGCAAAATCAACTGAATTCAAGCATGTTCCTTCCCCAAGTTTATGTGGAACACAAATGCCACAAAATTTATGTACAGGATGGGCCAAAAACGTGCCACTTTACTTTTGTCCATATCTTTGCCAATTATTGACCAATTGTCAAAATTCTTCCACTGGCACACTCTGCGGACAATGTGCAATACCGTGAATACGTCTCTCCGCTACCTTGTAAAATATCAACGAAATATGCATACATAACGATAATAACAAACATTTTGGTAAAATTAAAAAGAAACACTTCATACCAACATTGCAGTGAATGGTCTGTATGACACTAGGCTGTGTGGATATAACACAGTCTAGTGTCATACGAATCATTCATCGCAATGTTGGTCTAAATCGTTTTTTCATTTACCTAAATTTTTGTTATTATCGTTAGTTTTTGCTTACATTTATATTTTACAAGGTAGTGTAGAAATGCATTTACCGTGTGGTGGGATCTATAATAATCACATTATTGCAAATTGTCCGCAGAGTGTGCCAGTGAAAGAATTTTGACAATCGGTCAATAATTGGCAAAGATATGGTCAAAAGTAAAGTGGCACGTTTTTATGGCCCACAGTGTACATAAATGCAACATTACATAGCACAAAGTATTTTATTCACAGTGACAATGCCACCAAAAATAGAAATATAATGTTAGACCACAGAGTAAAAAAACAAACATAATACATGGTATTTTGATGACAGTCAACTGTTTAGAATTTTCATTGTTGCCCAAAAAAGTAAATCAAAAATAATCAACAGTAATATTACACTCACTGTTCAAGTATTGCTCACTGTTTAACTAACTATGTAACAAAACACAGAAAATGTGAAAGCCAAAGAAAGATAACAAAAAATGCCAAATGACCTGTTTGGTAAACATTCGTCAATCCATTCTGAGGTTCTTTCACATTTCAGCCACTGATAAATACTGACGACGTTCTCAAAAGAATCACCCCACGCCATGCTGATGTAGTCAGTGAAAGTCTAAAATTATAAATCAGCAATAAAAACGACACATGAGTTTTAGAAATACTCACATTTACAGAATCAACCAAACAGAAAAGGGCTCACTTACAGTATTACTATAAATCATCAATTTGGCAGTTTAAGTGTACACGACACTATCAAATCTCATATCAGAATGTGTAATTGTACCAACATTACAATATTTTAAACTGCCAAGTCCAAACGATACTCAATACATTGACTACTCATACGATAAAGCCAGAGCTGATCCAGATCTCTAGGCGATGAAATAATAAAGGTAAAGGTGTCAATTTGTATAGCGCATCTCGCGTACAACACCTCTAATGGGCTTTTCATCACTAACCCGAGCCGCCAGCCACACGGCCACCACGTGCAGCCTGCAGACACAGGCTAACGTAGCGGCCGGCTAGGCAGCCCCAGTTAGCTGTACTAAGGTCCCCACCTTCCATAACCCATATAAATGAGTTACTACTCATTTTACCGTCCCACGGAGGGTAGAAGGCTGAGTCGATCTAGCTGGCAGGCTTCGCACCGAGATGGTTTACCTGCCCGCAGGCAGTCACCCATCGCAGTACTAACCGGGCCCGGCATAGAGTACCTTCGTTTCAGCCGAAATGCGTTACCAACTACGCCACGCTACCAATGAGTCCATCTGTAACATTGTCATTAACTCAGTAAAAAAATACCATCGGTTTCCTACTGTCCTGCAGTTACCTTACAAATTCTTTGGCTAGTACCAAATTATACAGCCTGGCCAGACAACAGCAAGTGTGTGAACAAACTGCTAAGTGATTAGATAAAAGTGAGATTAATTCAGGTTAAATCTGTGGATTCTCGATCATGCATTAGATGTCACACACAAGGTGACACAGCCATTGAGACATAAAATACCACAACTGTGTAAACTGTAAAGTGACTTTTTCTACTAAAGAGATAATCTCCTAATGATACCATAGTTAAAACAGCACATACTGCTATTACTGCACTGACTAAAGCAGCGCAAAACATACCTTGATAGCATGGTTGGTATCTGAGCCTGATTCCAGCTATACAACATAATGCAAAATATTCTCACTCTGCAAGCATACGCACTGTGTAATTATGATTAGAATGAATTCATATTTCAGCACGCACACAAAATAAACTTTATACATCAAATATGTCAAGCTGCCTTCTGCTGCTATTATCAGTAACCCTTAAAACAGCTGAAAAACAAGAAACCCATCTGTCGCTAAGATAGCCGACCATACTCGTTGTCAGTGACCTTCAAGAACATCCAAAGTCGATGATTTTCATGACATCTGAAAACCAATATGCGACTTCCTATCAATGATCAATAGCAACCTAGGCTCCATCTCGCACTATTTAGCCACACACAATAACGCATAACAGCCTTCAAGGTCATCCAAAGTCAATGATTTCCATCTAATCTGCCACTTCCTATTAGTGATTAATAGTCAGTATATAGCAGGGAAATGGCCAAAGATTAAACCTGTGAACTATTTGCACATGCATCAAAATCCTTAACCACTAGAGCAACACCATGCATTTCAGTGTTGCTACTCCAATCGCTATTTTGCATCATGTACGATCAAAAACAATGTAGCTTACTTCAATCTCTTGAAACAATTAATCAAACGACAAAAAAGGTAATCAGCCTGCAGAATAAGGCTCTAAATAACTCAAAAATAAATAAATAAAAAACCAAAAGTTAGTTTTACAACAACAAAAATATATATCAGCGTAATGCTTACAGAAAAAATGCAAAGACTGCAGACTGAGTCGACAGCCACATGTCGGATTTCAACCAACACGTCACTCATGAAGTCCAGCAGTAACTTAAACAATCTATTTACACATGACCACAAACTCACTTAACTTCAGCCAACTGCTTTACTATTTGGTCTAATTATTCATAACTAAGATCACGTTACTAGTCGTGTGACCAGTAAACAGAAAAATTTGTAAACACATGTATGGCCAGTTCAGAATTCGGAAACATAACAGTCACAAATAAAATTACTTAAATATCGAAATTCCACTTCAGAACCAGTAAATCAGATGTCTTTTTACTCCATTCACTACCCAGTCACACCCACCAATAAATTAATGTGAGAATGTTGTTGATATACTAATCGGTAGTGCACAGATGCCCTTAGTGACACTAACATCAATAATTCACAATCTTCGCAGCTTGTAAAACACCTCTGACTAAATGCACAGGCTAAAACAATAACAATGTAAATAACAGTGAACAAAAATCGTTCAGACAAAAGAAACAGCGGATACCAAAACGTCAACAAATCACTGAATAAAAATTCTCATAAAATGATATATGTTGAAATAATTCTAAAAAGGCTCCAGCAGTCCTGTGGATAGAGTGACAGCCAGACCTGAGAGCTAAGGCATTCCATGCGTGATCCGTTGTGCGGCTTCTGCAAGCAAGGTTGACCACTGACTGAGCTGCCATGCGTATAGCATCGACGGCATTATGACGAATGTGATCGGGCCTCTCAGCACATGCACCATTAGCCACCAGTGACAACCAGTCATCCACGTGCTCTCTGACGACATAAAGCAGCAAGTATAAACATTATCATATCACAAACAACGACGTTGGCACGCCTCGCATTAAGATGTATGCAGCCATCCATTTGACTGCTGAGGGTTATATGCACTGCACCCATGTTGGAGTATCCCGTTGAGTTGACAGATGAGCAGTTAGCGCTTGTGAGTTCTCACGTGTGAGTAGAGTCCAATGGCGGCAGCACATCCACATCCACAGATGTACTTTGTAAGTCAGAGAAGTTGTCGTGACACCAGTCTCCCTCTTTTTCTCTTTTTAGTTGCAGGTCTGAGATGCGTCGATGTTCAAAATGGGATAGTCCAGACTTGCAGGAGGTTCACCACAACGATCGATCTTGTGCAGTTGTTTCCCTGGTTGCTGAGTCTGTGTTGCACAGCTGTAGGTTTTTCTTCAATGCATCTTTATACCGTTTAACTGGACGACCACATGGTCTGCTTCTGGACTCTGGAGGCAAGTTGGCTGTAGAAGACAGCCTCAGTAAGTCTTGTGTCAGACATGTGAACCAGATGGCCAGACCAGCGAAGCTGTGCCTGTACAAGCATGGCTTCAATTTCAGTCATCTTGCAGTGCTCTAAAACTTCTGTGTTTGGTATTTTGCATCCATAGCACTGCTACTAGTATGCAGTGGGCAAAGCCGCCCAACATGTGTCAGCAGGCAATCCACCAGCCGTAAGTAAACATCAACTTCAGATATATCATTATCGAGAAGATTTTGACATTCATCATTTGATGACCTTGACCTTTGACCTTCTGGGCTGACAAATGACCTATTACAACAGCCACATAACTGGTCAACAATGCAATATGTTGAAAAAAACAATTAAAATAATACAAAACAAACTTTGCTTTTTAACAAGCCCAAGTTTCCAAAATAATTCGATACTGGGCAGGGTCTTTCAAACGTGTGAACAGTCACTCACTGTATTTGATCAACTTGTGTTTTGTGTTTCTGTAAAGGTTAAACTTTGTGTTCCGTTATTATGTGTTTGAGTGCATTCCACCTGGTAAGGCTGTCCTCGAAATGACCTATACTGTGTCGGGTGGGATGTTAAACCCTACTCACTCACTCACTCTAGCTATTGAACCACCAAGCCATACGATAACATCAATCTAAGTAAGCAAGAAAGTAAGTAAATTAATTTGTATAGTGCCAAAATAAAATATATATATATATAAATCTGAGGTGTTGGGACAGATCACTGGGGGAAGATGGGGACAGAAGCAACAGTGAATGCAGACCGGAAAACAAATGCATAATGAGCAAAATTAAATAAAACAAAATGTCTTAAGCTGTTTCAGAAAAGCTATTAGGATTGACACAATGAGGCAATGAGTTCTAAGTAGTGGGAAAAATTCCAAACAGAAATGACTGACTGTGTGATGTCAGATGGCAGCCCATGACATATGAGAACAGCCAATGATTGAACAGCCAACGACGACAACAAACTGTTGTCAGTGTACTGGTGAGCCAACTGATGCAACCGGCACCACGACGAATTCAACTCACTCACTTGACACTTTGCAACGTCGTCACTGTCCAGTTGATAGATATGATTCAACACTGTCAGAACACTGGTCAAAATGTTCGGAGACAATCGATGGTTCATAGCCAACTTCCAGAGAGAATTCTAAACAACACGCAGCAGAACATGTGAACCACACATCACTCATCACTCTAAACAAATGACACAGTAATCTTGACAAATAATTGACACTATTCCATATTGTTCAGTGTTGTCATATTATATTACAGCCTCAACATCACAGAATTTGACACATTTAATGTATTAGTTTTAAAAAGTTTAGCAAACTGGAAAAAATTTATTTTAACTCTCAACAAAAAATACTATTCGGTAACCTAACAATCACTGACACTAAATGTTCGAAGTATTCTGCAACGCATCTGTTCTAAATTATACCTACAGATAGATACAGGCTATCAGCTATCTGTAGGTTATTATAGCCAAAAAGAAAAAGTACAAAGAATAAAAAAAATGTGCTTAGGCACTTTATTAACGTCACATGCAGCTAAATGTTGTTGTGGTTATCAGTAAAATGTGAGATTTGGAAAAACAAAAATAAGCTAAATCGGACAATTAAAAAAAATTCACAAGTACTTTTCATCCTCGGAAGAACAAAGCAATGCAACATTTAACATTAGTGCCCAGGCCCACCACTTGCAACCCAGATTCAGCAGGTTTCTTGCAGATAACGTGCACTATGCAGACTAAATTACTTATTTACTTAACTTTCTCTAGTGCCTGAAGTAGAATCACTAACCTGAAGTAGCAGCTGTGTGTCCTTGGAATGCTTAGCAACATCACAGGATGCTTCGATCCAATTCAAACAAGCCAAAGTCACATCAGAATGACTGCTGCTGAGACACACAAGAAGACGTTCTCTCAGACAGTCATCATTGGCAGCACTCAGCCAGAGATGCACTAAACTCTCGGTCCACGTACAACTGCCCACCATGAGGAATGACTGTTCAATCTGTACACCATGTGAAACAACTGGCAAACTCATTAATACCAATAAGCGAACATTTTCCGGAAGAAATACATACACACTATGTTGGAAACAAATACAAGTGAAGAGATCTCAATCCAGTGCAGACATGATATGAGGCCATCCACCTGGGTATACGTAGTTGCACATAGGACTGTGTAACCGTAACCATGAGCTCTAAATTTTTGAGCTGAAAATTGGCACTCCAGTTATTACTACCATGGGGGAAGTTCTACACCTTTTTGTTTTTGAGTTAAGAGCCCAATAAAATACAATACAATAATGCCTACTGCTCCCCCTAGCGGCTCAGCCAAGTGCCTCAGATTCGGCCACTGGCTGACATTGTGCACTTTAAATATGCACGTACTTACTTACTTACTTACTTAATATTCGTTTATTAAAAGTCTCTCTCAGAATGCAAAGCACACACGCACTAAGTTGCATGTTACAAATAATTAAAATACATTACAAAGAGACAGACAGACGATCAGGTAAGACATGTAATGTGGCCTATTTGACAGCTGCATATATAAACAAACAGAATCATCAAAATACAAATATAACCCAACAATCCACACAATGTTAGTGTTACAAATAAATATACAGTACAATGCAGCATTTTAAAATTCAAATTGAATTTAAATTCAACAACATTAAGACCTCCTGTTACTAACGTACAAGTGGCCGAAAATACTGACTAGCAATAAGCTGTGTGAATGAAATCTGTCGAAAAAATATCAAGTAAATCTTACCTCAGTTTGGCACTGTTTCTGAGTAGAATCAGACTCCAGCAGTAACTTCATCTCACTGCTGACTGCTTCATCGAAACATCGGAAGAGATTACTGCTGTCAAAGTGTTCTGCAAAATTGTCCGAGTCAACTTGCACGCCATCACTCACATCAACTGTCTGATAAGAACCTAGTTCCTCAGCTGAGCCTGACTCTTGCAGTCCGTAACTGCTCATATACTGGCAAAATGAGATTAAAATCTGAACAAATTCTGCACGAACAAAGGCACATCGATTCTCAGCTGAATTCGTGATCCATCTGCACTGCAGTAACTGAGATATGATGCCAGTAATGACGTCCCTGAAACAAAAAGCAAAACGAAAGATTAGTAAAAAAAGCTAAATTTTTCACCAATCCACAAGCAGGCAAAATTAATTCAATATTTCCTTCCAACAGGATAACATATATTGCAACTTTTGATTAAAATTTTTACGCTGCCTATCTGACAAACAAATCAATTATGTAATATAACAAAAAATATAACATAAAAAACAATGAAAGTTTTATAAAAATAGACTTCTACTATAAGAGTTAACACTTAAAATAAATTATTAAAAAATTCAACGGCTTGATTGACAACTGACTTGACAACTTTTGATACATGTTACATTAAAAAGAACATTTGACTGAAAAGAACAGCAGAAGTTACGCAAATAAACACAGTTGGTTTATGTATTATGCATTATATTAGCACATAATACATACTTTTCAACTTCAGATAAGAGCAAGTATTTCAGGAGACAGTGAAGTTGCAGCAGTTGCCCATGAAGTTGATTGTAACAAACTCCGGACACATTAGACTGTGGTAATGATGATATAATGCCGTTTATGCACGACAATGTATCACACTGTAGAATCAGCCTTGCCATAGCTTGACTACTAAGTCCCCGTACTGCAAGAATGGGACTGGATGACAGTGATATCAATCGGCTCACTAGATCGTCTGTATAACTACACAAACAGACACACAACACTTACTGTTACTCGGTTCCTTCTCCAACCAGAAGCAGACGCCCAGACGATGCAGCACCACTCGTCACATAATACAAAAAGTCCAGCTGTCGCTATGGTGGGCCAACTGTACTGCCTATATCTGAAAACCAGCATCCGACTTCCAGTAACAAAAAGAATGTGATTCCCCAGAGTGGCTACAGTCCTATACATGCTATGATAAATTGTTCTAGATACTCGTCATCCCCCTATCCAATGGTACCATCGCAGACCCCTTATGACATACCGTTTAGTCACAATACATGCATTACAGACGACTATAGAGAGATGATAAACAGAGAGTATCTAAGGCTCAACCTAACGGTTAGCCAATAAATCAGTAAGTGCTCAGTATGCCAAGCAGCATCATCAATAAGACGTAATAGCACAAAGAAAATGTTGGGATTGTGACAAGGTGATTGACAGACAGCAATAAAATGAAGCAGTGGATAAAAAAAACAATACACATCAGAAAAGAACAAAACAAATAGATGAACCATGACAATGGTCCTACCAACTTCTTTGCACGACAAATTGTTCATAATGGCGACATCTAGCATTCCGTAGAAGGCAGCATGAGTTGCCAAAATGCTGACAAGTCAGTAATTAAAGCTTGCATTTTGACGAATTGATATATAGCTTGTTAACATGGTGACATACCTTTTGCCTTCACCAGTGACCTCCAGACCAGGGCTGAGTCGACAAAGCAGTGAAAGGACCGGAAACAGCAACGGACTTGTGCCAACCAGAGATGATGTTTTCTCCATCTTCGTTTTCATAGTTTCAGTAACATCAACCATCACAGAATCAGCAGCGCCCAGCGTTGACGTTACAGACACACATGGCTGTGCTGTGGACCGCATGGACGATGTAGTGCTGATGCGGAGACTGGCTGCTGCATCTCTGAGCACTGTGAGCATGTACTGAGCAAGTGCCGGATACAGAACAAAGAACACCCCGGCCGACATGGACTGAATTTCATCATTGCTTTGAGACTTCTTCTCGCCTACCAACTTGGGCACAAGGGAACCTGCAACCACACACAACCTTCTACCATTCCTATAACAAATAAGCACGAAAGTAATCTGGCAACAGGCAAAATAGCTCTGTGTTTGTATTCACCAGGGGCCAAATTTTCTAAACTTCTTAAAAAGATCTTTGGAAGACTTCTTTTCCAAAGAAAGTATGTGGATATTCAAAACTTCTTTGGAAAATGTCTTTGGAAAAATATGAGAAAGGGTGCACAATTTTCAAAACTTTTTTGGAAACTTCTTAGGAAGAATTTAGGCAAATATATATAGGAAAGCACTAACCTTGTCCTACATGGAGCAAGCTGTGTAATAAAACGAAATTTGCAAAAAAGTACACAATGTTGACACTTAGCTTAGACGTCATATGTGACGTCATAGGTTTTTGCGTAATGCTGTGGTAAATTCAACAATGAGTAAGTAAAGGAAATTGACGTTTTGTCAACTTAAAAAACAAAGCGGTGTGTAAAATGCGTTTCCCATAAATGTGCTAAGATAAGAAGTTTTCTAAAGAAGTTTTGATTACATCACATGGTCGGTATAAGCGCATCTGATTGGTTGTCCTAGTTTAGGAAGATAAGAAAAAATGAAGTTCTTTGAAAACGCAAAGAAAGCCATCGAAAATTCGGATAAAAAACTTCTTTGGAATTCCTAAATCATCTGACACAGGAAGACCTTTGGAAAATGTCTTAGGAAAGTTTCGAAAATTTGGCCCCTGAGGCGTGACGTAATCAAAACTTCTTAGGAAAACTTCTTTGGAAAATTTCTTATCTTAGCACGTCGACGAGAAACGCATTTTACACACCGCTTCGTTTTTTAAGTTGACCAAACGTCAATTTCCTTTACTTACTCATTGTTGATTTTACCGCAGCGTTACGCAAATAACCTATGACGTCACATATGACGTCTAAGCTAAGTGTCAACA
>Ga0209367_1003960_pt1 | contig 20301 bp, 13 predicted proteins | sample WorMetLIZISLAND2_FD_187412 | JGI IMG/M metagenome (GOLD analysis project Ga0209367, IMG submission 187412) | Marine gutless worms symbiont microbial communities from Max Planck institute for Marine Microbiology, Germany - Olavius geniculatus... ...
GAGTTACACTATGTCTGCTATAAATAGATTACGATCCTGTTATGTAAAATGTATGAAACTTTTCTTTAATTATCCAAAGTATCACAGTGTAACAAATATGTTGTTTGAACTAGAATTGCCTAGTTTTAACACCTTGATATGGAACAGCAAAGCTAGATTTAAGCGACAGGTGAAAAATTGTTGCAATGGTATTATTTCTCAGCTGAATTTGGTTTTATAATGTAGGCTTATACGTATTTTACCTTTTTGTGTTTTTTCTTTTTATTTACCGTGTATATATGTTTGTGTGTGTGAGTGTTTTTTGTGTAACTTTGTGTTATTTGTGTTTGCTATGGGCCGTGTTGCCTGAAATAAACCTGTGATGTGATGAAAATAACAGAAGTAAAATAAAAACATAACGAATGCCCGAGTACTGGTACGCTAGGCCTACGCAATGCGTGCTTTAATTACACGTTTAACGACTTATGACGTTATGATACGATATCGATGTGTGCTGAAGCCTGGAGCCCGGACAACTAAGATCACTGCATATGTATCGAATTCGAATCATGGATTTTAACACAAATGATCCTCGGATACTGCGAGTGCGAGTTAGGTTATAATCATTAGCTGTTGTAACTGCACACATCTTGGTACATAATTTGCGTTGTAAAATCGCGATAAATTCGCTTAAAGATTCAAGGTCTTTCAAGGTTATCGATGTTGATACCCCCGAAAAGTTAACCAGCAGTGCTTGTTATGATATGCAGCAAGTCTGTGTCTACCTGCAACCGTTTTTATGTTAGATTAATTAATAGCGGTAAAATAACAATTTCGAAGGCGGTGCCTCTATTTGACTCTGTCGTTTGAGGGGAATTTTCTCACACAGCAGCAGGAAGTTTTGTCACAAAAAAACTAGAAACTTTGCGCTATCATACGGTGAAAATTCGGAGTCTCTATATATCAAATGGGCGTGGTTCGGTACCGGGTTGTGACCGACAGACGGACGGACAGAATTGTGATAGCTGGTACGCGCTTAACACTACGTGCTGCGTGAAAGTGTGAAAGCTGTATACTAACAGGTAATTTTCTGTTCTTAGCAGGCATTCTAAGGCAATAGCAGCAGCAGCGTTGTAGGCTTAAGCTGAGCGAATCAGCCTCCTGAGTCTAAAGGCGCAGAGCATCTCTAGAGACTGTTGCTGCAGCAGGCTTACTGCTTCCACGACTTTGCGTCTCGGCCTCTGCACGTGCACTATACATACAGTAGCAACGATGGACCGGCTTGCGACAACGACATCCTTCTACTCTCTACCAATACTTGTCTTTATCGTTATCTCCGCAGGTCAGTACAGCCGTAGTCATTCGGTTTGATATGAAAATAGATGCTTATAATATAGAGACTTATGCGTCAAAATGTTAACAAATGTACGGCACGTTGTTTTGGTTTTATATCAGGGATTCATACTGTACTGAGAATCGACTTTCAAATGTGTATTTTTATAGTTTTCGACAATTTTACAATACGTAAGCACATGTAGGCCTATTCTTGTTAATACCGTTGCTCGATTTTCGATAACAGTGCGGGCGGAAAAATGTGCGATTTAAAAATGATGGACCTTTTGCGAAAAGTTTTTTTATCTTAAATTCACCAGTCCTTAATTACGATCGTGTTGTAACTGACTAATATTGTAGTAATTACAAGTATTTCTCGTACAGCTGTGGCTGAGTAGCACGATACAGTACGATATACGTGCGGTCTACAAAAAGAAAACCCAGCTGTCGCTATACAGCCTTTACCGTTCCTGTTGCAGTACTGATCTTCAAAGTCATCTAAGGTCAATGATTTCCTTCTCGTCTGAAAGGGCGTATGCGATTTTTTTTACCTCGGCTTTATCTCGCACCGTTTAAGCCACAATGCATCCGTGACGTACGGACGGACTGACAGACGGACAGACAACAATCGTGCCATAGACGCGCTATACAGCACGTGCGCGTCAAAAACTGTGAAGGGTTGACGAATCTATTAAGTTCATGATCCGTCAGTCGATGAATCTCGCTATGTGTTCTTAAGATTGCCAGTCTAAATCAAATCGCTTCGCGCTGTATAAAAAGTATAGACCTGTGATATCAAGCGTGTATCAAGGTCCGAACTCACCTACTTTAATGTAGCACGCGTAACAAGTTAAATCAAATCAATGAAATTAAAATTGTCGCTTTGATGCAACAATAATTGTCAGACCGCAGTTGTACAGTAAAGGACAAAATGAAACAGTGCAGTCAATAACTGTCATAAAAGTCAGTTTGATAGGCCTAACGGTCAGCACAGCGCCATCAACTGACCCGACAAAAATGTCAACGGGGCCAAATGTTAGGCAGACCTCGTCGTTTCTTTCCTATGGCGTTAAGCATCACAATCACCGAGAGGGATGGCCAGGCCGAGTTGGCCCTGGAAGCCTATTTAAATACAAAGACGGCAAAATTGCAGTCAGTTGTTCACCCATCTCAGTATAGTAAAGTTGTTGTGCGCAAACGCCGCTATATGGCGCCTACCTCAAAGCCAAGCCGTCAACCGATATGGCCTTGCAAACCATATGACTGAGTTAGCTGGCAGTTTGCTGATAGATGGAACACGCTGTTCTGGGGCAGCAACGTCACAGCTGGCATTTTCAGTCTGAACAAAATTCGACACGACGTCTGTCTGTCTCTTTGCGAAGACGCTGTCGCTGATGCCCCTTGCAAAGACGAGCCGCATAATCAGCGCATAATTACGCATATAGACCGACTAATTTTCGGCGCCGGTGTGGCAAAAGTGCGCAGCGGGAATCGATTCCATGTCGTCAAGTCGATGGCTGGTGTCAGGGCCTAGAGCTGCTGGTCCCTTCCTCGCCCCGTGTAACCGGTCTTTGGTGTCGGCTACGTCGAAATGGCGTCAATCCTTTTTTTGCTGTGTGACGTTGCCGTGCCGAGACACTTTCTGAGCGTCCACTAATCTTCGAAGTTGGACACTTTGGTATTGGCAGCCGCACAAATCTTCCTGCAGGAGACAACGCAATTCACTCACTTTGCTTCATCGATCTGTTGCTGTTTCGCATCCAAGTTGAAACTCAGTAAGCTTATCGCGTGATGGTTACGACATACCTGTGCCGTAGCACATTCGAATAAATCATAGCGTATTTACTCACTTTTGTTTTTTAGAGGCGGAAGCGATTTTTTGCCTATGCATGCGGGCACCCATAGCTCTAAAAATTAGCCTATTGCAGAGAGCATTTTATGATTTTTAGCTGACTATTTTACTATTAGCTGCCTGCCATATACAGGTTACGTGGTGTTCACTGCTGAAAGGTGGAGCGCGAAAGATCGGCGTCTTTAGTGCAACATTAAAAACAATTTTATATGTTGAACATTTATTGTTCTAGCGATGCATTAAAACATTACAGCTATCGTAACTTGAACAGTTTGTTGCATAAAATTAATTTTTAAACATCAATATGTTTGATAGGTTAATCTTTTTTTTAGCCGTAGTGTTGGTACGTGCTAACAGTTCCTATTGCTCTTTTTGTCACCGAGTTTACGGCTGAGTTTCAACGTATCTGACTCAAATCTGTGTCTTTAAGTCTTACATTCATGTTGCTGGAGTGCTGGACGCGCTAAGCACTCGAACGACGACAAGAAGTGTTGGCCATCCACAGCCACACAGACAACTCTGTGAGGAACGCACGGTATTCCAAAGTAAGTAAGTAAGTAATCCTTCATTGGAAAACGGTAAATCGCCATTGGAATAACAGACAAAATAACGTAGCAGAATTGCAAGTTAATGCAATGTACACAACAAAAATAGAGTGTTGTTGCAACTTGCAAGCAAAAAGAGCATTGTTTTCAGTTGTGCTATTTTTCCGCGCTACGACGCCGAGCTGCCAATCGTGCACGGTACAGCGCGCTTTGATCGGATTAAAAACACGCACGTACAACTAAACGACGTAAACAAAAGGTGCAAATATACCAGTAATATCACCTTACCTTTGTAATTCGACCTGCTGCTGTGTCTCTACTTTTCCAATAGTGCTTCATACGATAACTGATCGTCCTCGTACACGGATCAAACTTCGGATTGGAACAAAATGCCGAGAGAACAACCGCCCCGTTTTGCATAAGGATAGAGTTGGATGTGATTTCGAAGTTACAATAGTTGTGTTAAAGATTTCTTGTTGTATAGCTGCATGCAAATACGTTTTTTTGCGTTTGCTTCTGAATTTCTGATAACGTTTTATTCTGGTACGCGTAGACGTATAATATTTATCAACAACAGTGTTTTTCATTTGTGCTATAATAGAAAACACAGAAAACAAAACGCGTCCTAACTGCGTTGTCCAAATTTTAAACTGTATATCACACATTACTTTAGATATTTCAAAACAACTTATTTCACGTTATCTATACGATATATGCACATTGCGTTTAAATGAATCGAATTCCGCCAATCAGGAGAACTCCGTTATGTTTTTTTCGTTAAGAGCTTGCGTGTTGTTCTATCTTTTAAATGCCTTGTTAGGCCTATACAGCGCCATCATTTACTTGCGTTCTAACAGTGCTTTGCTTGTGTATAAGTATAACTATTTTTTAAGCATTTTATACTGGCCCAGAAAAATATAATCTAAAAACTGTGTTTTCTAAACGTTGCTATTTGTGCGTGCGTGCGTATCTGGTGTGTATTGTATAGGCTACGCACGTTTTACTTCTGGTTCTTAGGTGTTGTACGGTGCGTCATCAAATAGCCGTGATTTGATTCTGATACATCGTAAAATAATGCAGATGCGATGAGGACGTTGTCGCGAACTTCTGACGGCAGTTTCGACGAGTTCGTCTGTTTCAACACGATCCTGGAGATCGTCTGTTCGTCCGACGAGCTGATAGTGTTCGACAGTGCACGCTACGGTCGCAATCACTCCCTGGTAGCTGCCCAGTGCGATGTGCCCTACACGCGGAACTGTGACATCGACGTACATTTCTCGCTGAACCGCGCCTGTGCCGGCAAGACTCGCTGCTCCATGGCCGTCAACACGGCATTCTTCGGTGACCCGTGCGGCTACGAAGAGTTCCTCCGGGTCGTCTACAGATGTGTTCCAGGTACAACACAGAATGGAAGTACATTTTGCAGAAACGTCTTTAAACATGTATTTGTAACTTTTTTGAAAACATGTTTTATCTTTTTCTGGCGACGTTGCTGCCCCTTAGCCATACATGTCGACGCGCGTGATTCCCCTTCGCAAATTTATGTGCCATTTAACAAGATTGCTTATGTGTAAGACTACTAGAACAGTCTACAGCGTACAGTATAGCACGGATGCATTTAAGACATTTGTTCACTGCAACTTGCATCGCCACGTACCGTACATGTGAGTATTTTTGATGTGCGCACGCCACGGTCACGTCTTCTGTAGATCGAAGAGAACACACAGCGGAGATGTGAGTTGGACAGTCAAAGTAAGTAAGTAAGTAGTCTGCATTTGTAACGCGCCATATGTCAAAACAGAAGTTCGAATCGTAGGCGCGGTGGAAGAGAAGATGAAAGAATTGACGGAGAAGAAGCGAAGACGTTAGAAGGCAGATTGTTTGGCGGGCGGTCGTGAGACATGAGGCGCACCAGGAGAACAAGCGTGAACGACTAGAGCGAGTGGTCGGGGTGCCGGACTGGTTATGTGACAGAATGCGGACTGGAAGCGCGCACGGATTGTGAGTTATGGGGACTTGCTTTGACGTTGGGGTTGCTGTCATCAATCACGTTTGTGCTTCCAATTAATGGCCGGGTATAGACAGTATAGACACTTACTATTAGCCGGTACATCGTCCGCGTTATTCTCTCACATCGTGGTCGTAGCCATCAAGTCGTCAAATTCCCAGCACTCCCCACTGCGTCAGTTACTGAGCGGCGGCGAACTGAGATATGTCTGCGGCGGATGTAACGTGACGCCACGTAATGAAATGCTAATTGTGCGACCGACAGCAGCAGCAGCAGCAGCTGTAGTGGTGTGCAGTCGAGCGAGAACGTCACAAACTCATCCGACCGCGACCGATGTCAAATTAGATGAGCACGCCGCATTACGTAAGTGAACGAACTTGCCATTGTTCTTCTCCTGCAGCAACGCCTTTTCGCTGGACGTAAGTGCTTAATACCCCCTTTACACGAGGAAGTATACATGAAGCAAACATGTTCAAACATATTCAAAATACACACACACGTCGTGTGCTCTAAGTTTGCTTCATGTTTGCTTCATCGTGTAAAGGGGGTGCCGTATTACTGAAGCACCGTGCTTTATGAAACCATTTCTGTCTGCAATGCAGCGCACAGGAGCACCATGCCAGAATTATTGGGGCAAGTGAATCGGAATCCAGTGTCAATCTAGCTGGCGCCCCGTAAGAAACCGACTGCATGCCGTGTTAGTTCAAACGAAAACTCTGAAGATATTTACGCGATAGTCTCTAAAAAAGCCATAGCGTAAACGAAAACGAAACGTGTTAGTAGTGGCGGCGTACTTGGATGTCAGAGAATGAAAACGTGAGGCAGTAAAAAACTAGCGGCAGATTGGCGGACGGTTTCGGCTAGCTGTAGCGATTCATCGTGCTGCTGCGAAGCGCGGGGTCTCGTCGCTTTAATCAGGTCAGCCTGACCAGGTGCCCTTCTGACGGTCGGCCACCCCGTAGCCCGTAGCCGTCGGTTTAATTACGGCGCCGGCGGAGGGGCAGTTGCGACGTCACGTGCAAGTCTCATCGCAGCGACGAGACGAGACGAGATCTCGCGCAGCTGGCGAGATCACGCTGGCGACCTCTGTCGACCAGCAAACGACCCGCGTCCAATGGTCCGAACTAATCGAACGAAGTACGGCGACTGAGTGCTGTCTGGCATGCGATCCAACACAACTCGTCTACATCGACGTCGACGAAGTCAACCAACCTTGAAGCGTTTCTCTATAGGCCTTCGCCATACACTTAGCCGTCGCTAAAGACGCGTTATTTTTATAACCTATCTTTTAGGTCTTCTTGGTACCCCCACCCTTTCACGACGCTCTAGATTTGACTGTTTTTCCCCGACATTGTGCGCTGTATAGATGCACATCGTAACTTACTTACGTCAGATTTAACTAGTGTCTATATTTTTTTGCGTTCAGACTTGCGTGCGACAAACTATCTATCAGCATTAGCAATTTTAGCAGTGTCAACACAGGCATCTGCTAATGTCAAACCGTTATGTTCTCTAATTCAACTTTTAAAATATTTTAAAGTGACTGCTGACCGAACTTTCACATACGTTTTTTCCAACAGTACAATAAGAGTGTTTTGATGGAAAAGTTAGTAGCGTGTTTGCTAAATTGCTTTTCCAGAGTCTTTCTATAGACAATAAATATCCATTGAATCATTCTAGTTGGACGTGTGATTGGCGAGCTAACTATGCTTCTAAACTCCCCAGTTTTTAATGAATCAATACTTTCCTCCAAAACTGTCTTATTTTCTCATTTTGCACGCACTAATCGATGTGTTTATGATCCGATTCACACGTTTTGTTGTTTTGTAAAAAACTTTGTACCTGTAGACCCTCTCCGCCAATTCATACCGTTGTCTCGCCAACATGCAGTCGTTTATACGAAAATGATTTTTTTCTGTTTCGTTGTTTGTCTGGGACGACGTAGCATCGGAAGTGCACGATGAGTGTAACGGCGGGCGCCGTGGAGGGGGCGGAGCATCGTCAAAAGCCTCTTCGCCTCGTGTCCAGCAGTCGCCGGATGTGTCTGGAACAGCTCCAGTCACCGAGACAACCAAGCGACAGCAGCAGCAGCAGCGACGTACCGGTCCAGTCGTGCTTTATGACCACGGCTACATCGCCAGTCCCAACTACCCGGGCAAGTATTTTCTCGACACCGACTGCCGCTGGCGACTGGCCGTTCAGCGTCGACAGTCTATCAGGATCGTTCTGTACTACGGCACTGGATGGCTTATCTTGTACCAATGTTAAAATAAAACTACTTGCTCCAATCAGGATCGTGCTGTACGACTTCGAGCTAGACGTAAAGCGAGCCGGACGCTGCCACGAGTACCTGCAGATCTCGGCACTTGATGCTCGCCGCGGCGGCGGAATGACACCGGCGCTCGACGACGGCAATTCGGTCGACGGTCGAATCTACTTTCGCGACTGCGGATCGCTCGGCAAACAGACTCTGTCGATTGACGCCAGTGAAGTCATGGTAAGGTTCAAGACCGGGCAAGCGAGCCTTGCACAGAGAGGATTTCTTCTCTACTTTGAAGGTACGGGGACGAAACAGTAAAACACCAAGTAAATTATAGAAGCACTAGGGGAGCGCAAACATTCGTCGATATTTATCATTTTCGCGTCTGAATTGCGGAAAAATTTAAACGATAGTTTTCTGAGTCACGCCGCTACGGCAACAGTGCTGACACTAAAGGCGCGTACTGAGCGACATGATTGAACTAAACTGAACGATGGGCGGCCCATTGATCAGTTCAGTTCAGTTATGTCGCTCTGTACGCGCCTTAACAATCCGGTACGGACAGTTAATTTAAGTCCTGTTCTTATTCCAGTCTGCTCATGTGAGAGCTGATTAGAACAGACTTGTGGCCAAACCGCGTCTCTTAAGATGGTCGATGGCGTGAAAATACAAAGACAAGCTATGTTGCATTGATGCGTTCTGTCGTATAATACTCCCTGTCTGCAATGCCAGCAACTAGCGTCCCTGATGACATTTGCTTCGACATAAGATCACGCATTTTTTAACAGAAAACGTCAAAGGACGTTGCGTTACAAGTATAAATTTCCTCATGTTAATTTTTGGGTTTTCTGGTGTTTTGTTTCTTAAACACATTTGTTAAAACCTTGTCATTACTGAACTTTAATTACCATAACGTATAGGTATTATGTCATAAATATATAACTTTTACATGGTTATATGCTCGGGTTGTAAAACTAGTTTTCTGAAAACTTGAAAGTTCAAATCTTAAACTTTTTGTTTTTAAAATTTTTTTTTCTATGATTTAGTGAACTATAATGTGTCATGTTTGCGTGACGTACTTCGTTCGCTGCGTCGTTCGTAAAAAGTAAGTAAGTAGCGCGAAATACTGACCGGGTTTGAGAAACTTTTTGGTGGCGCATTTGCAATACAAATTTTGAAGCTGACAATATTTCACAAGGTAGCTTAGCGATGTGATGGGATGGAATCATAATCACATTCTCGCAAATTCATCTTGCTGAGTGTGTTAGCGAAAGAATTTTGACAGTTAGTTTGGTAATTAATGCGGGTGTAGAATGACAAAAGCTCGGTTGCTTGTTTTCATGGGCACTGTGCGTAATAGACGAGCAGTTATTGTACACGTCGGATTATGCGGATGTTCTTTTGTTGCGGACAGCTGTGGGACCTGGCTGCGTGGATCTGGTGGCGCCTCGCAACGCCCGCATCCAGTACTACATGTCGACGGACTCGTCGCTGAACGCCAACGTCACCTGTGATGACGGGTATCGTATCGACACCGGCGGTACTGCTGCTGCTGCGAGCTCGTTCCTACAGATTCGCTGCACGGGCATCACGTGGAGCGCCAGCCTACCTGTCTGCCTCTCCGGTACGATCCTGTCTGCCGTTATACAGGATGCGGCAAAATCAAACATCCCCTAAGTTAACTGCTATTTTCCCAGCAACCGCGTGCAATTTTAACACGAAATATTAAACACCTATTACACGTTGATAACCGCATATGCAGACCCAGCGGCATTTGCTATTTTCTTACTGCTGCAAATATACAAAAAATTTTTTGCAAGACAACATCGTGATTTTGCACGCTCAGAACTAAGTGCTACTGAGATGAGTTACGAGTAGCCTATTAAAAACACCTGGGCCCATCTTGTTGCTTATGATGTCAAAGTGGCGTAAACTTTATAAACAAAGTAAAACTTTAGAAGATACTTTCTGCCACACACTGTACGGTTATTGAAGGCTACGGGTAGGCCACATGGTACAGTGTAGGTCATGGTACTATATTATAGCGCTGCATGTTCGTGATACAGCAGCAGCAGCATCATGCAGCATCGTGCAATCTCGTAAGTGGCAGCTGATTCGATTGTAGCGCATTCTGTGGCCATCCACTGCTCGCACTCACGAATAGTTGGATCCGCGCTGTGCCGCTGGAGACATTCCACCACCCGAATCACCCTGTAACTTGCACTCGTTATCTGTTTCCCTGAGGGCATGAGGCTAGGATTCATTCTAAGCAATGCTCGGATTTTGTGCCATCTTTTTGCTTTGTGCATTGTCAGTAATTATAAGATGAGTTCAGATGTAATATTTATTGGCATACAGTCATCGGCGAAACTTGAAAAGATACCGTGAAATAACCTTTATTTGCCGTATCAGTTAAACCCTGCTATCATGACTTAACGAGCCGAAGAAACTATATATTTTTACCGAAACATTTTCCTTATATTCCATGCGGAATTTAAACGGCCAACCTCTCTTCTCGCTATCCACGTCAGTGACTGAGGCGACTAGTCAGCTGCGTGGTTCTGTCGTATTTTTTACGACAATGATCAGACTATATACGCCATCATTACAGCCTGCTACAGCGCGAAGTACATCCTGGATACGGACTGCCGCCGGCGATTGGTCGACTCGACAGTCCATCACCGATCATCCTTCGAACTCTTCGTCTGGCCAGCCACTCACTCTGCATTCGTTGTCATTTGATGACGGAAGCCGGATGCTAGTTCAGCGCATAAACGTCTGTCTGCAAGATGACTAGTTTCCAGTCTGTTGTTGTTTATGCGCTGTGCAGCTTTTTATTTGAATCACCTCGCAGTTGTATGGTCATGCAAACGGATAAACGTATTGGCGAAGGTACACAGGTTTACACGTATAGGTTTGTACATGGTTTACGGTGTATTATGCGAATTTGACAAGGCATAATATACTCGCGTGTTTGTCGTACCGCCTTAGAGACACAACGGCAGCCGGCCAACTGGCAACCTCAACCCTAAGAACTAGAGAATTACGGATATCGGGTCAAGTTCAGTGCTTGCCTCTAGCTGCCTCGAATTTATCACCAATGTTATACGCTTAATTTGGGTCTGCATTATCGTCACATGAATCTCTGAAATACGTCAAACCCTAACCATAACCCTAAACCCTAAACCTGAACCCTGAAACCTAATATTAACGCTACTTGTAGTAAGTAGGCCTAGTGACCACGCGTAACGCTAATGACAGCGACCGACTCTGCTGCCGCCGCATAGCGATTTCAATTGAATGGTATGACAAAGCCTCGTTTTTGTTTGACTGGCAATTAAGTCTATGACTCAGCAGCCTAGCGGAGCCTCGTTTTTATTTTGACCGGATAAATAGCCTGTTTGTACGGTCGCCGGATAAATAGTCACTGTGGAAAAAATGCATCCCACACAGGCCATTTACCATCGTTGAAGCTGCTAGCTAGTTCCCACGTCGTAACATTCCGGCTATCACAGCAAGTGCCCGGAGTGTCACATATCTCAACGATCACTAAATGGCTAGCCTAATAACGAGAAGTGACGAACGCTGTTGACAAGCGACCACGCCAGCGGCTGCAACTGTGTACATATATATATACTCAACTTCATCTCGATCATACACTCGTTGCCAGGCAACTGCAAGCTTATTACTGCATTGATGAATATGCGCTCATATTACCTCTCACGAAACGGTTTTTATGAATCAGCTGCATGAAAATTTGTAATGTTGTCATATTGTTTTTGTATTGATAGAAATCACGCATGCACTAAACCGTGGATATTTCTTTTAACCATAATACACGTTTTTAATATCATAAAAGTTTGTGACAGGAAAAATCGCTGCGACCTCGTCATTTCATTAGGTGAACATTTTTGCAAAATATTCTCATTGATAATCTTACTGATTTTTTCTAGCAATTTGTTTTGCAACGGGACGTGGGTTACTAAAGTTGGGCATTATCTTTGACAAACCGGCTGCAGATGAACTTGTAGTGGCGTGCGTAGGCCTATCGTATAAGTCATTACCGTTTTTGCGTTAAAATACAGTTATTTAACTGTTAACTGTTCTGTAATATACTGTTGTCGTTGCTGCTGCTGCTGCTGAAGACATGACGTCACAGTCATCCGATCGTCCAGGCATCACCAGCACTAAGTCACGCCCGTCATCGCCCATCAATCGTCTTAACCACACCGCTTCGCTCATCGGTCGGTTTCATTTCTCGTGCTCAACTGCACGCCACTTTGATCGACTTTTTTATTACCGGAAAATTTTCGTCTAAAAATATGAGGCTAAAATTTTTTTTTCAGGGACATTTATGGGCCAAATTAAAATTTTGAGCACCCGTATCTTCTCTGTCGGCAATGTGCAGCTGTCTGTCAAAAAAGTGCAGCTTCCCCCCACCAGCCTTTTCGACCCCGACGTCGCTGGAAGCGGCCAGTGTACTGCATCACTGGAACGAGCATTTGTTGGACAAGACAATCACCCGCTGTCGCTGTGACTCTGTCACTTCATCTCTAGCACAGTCGCACGTTTTGCCGCACAGATTTTTTGCTAGTCTCGTGCTGTATGACTGCTTATAGTTCACTATTAACAACTGTTGTGCTATAATTTTTATGTGGTTCAACTGAGCGGAGAAAATATTTATAATATGGCATGGATACTGATAGGCTGCATGACGAATAACGATAGCCTAATCAATATGTTTGTTTAGTAGCCTGTTTTATTTTTGCTTTTCTATTGCCGTGATTACTGAAACACTTTTACATGTTAACGTACTATAGCAGGATGTATAAGCCGTTAGTAAGTGAGTTAGTGAATTGGCACATTTCACAATGCACTAATGCATTCAATAACAGAGATATCGCGTTAGTGTACTAAAACTGAGCCGAAAATTCAATGCATGCATATTAAAATATTTTCAATTACACGTACGTGCTGCTGCCGTTGATAGACTGAAAAATAAAAGAATCGTTTTCCGTCTGTCATTAACTTATTAGGCCTATATACTTGCAGGAATGGCGCTGACCGTAACATCTGCGATATTGCTGGTTGCTCTGCTGTTGACCCTGGCGCTCTATCTGCACAGAAGGTCAGCACAGCATTCACATACTGACTTCTCTTCCACGTGCATTATACCGTTGTTTTGTAGTTTTAACGACTGTATTTTTCGACATCGTTACGTAGGGCCTCTGTCAATCTAAGAATGCACCGCGTTGCGCCAACTTTCTAGCGCTTTCGCCTTTCGATCGATCCGTTTCCCGACAGCTAGGTTTACGCCAATGATGCGACAGGCTCACTTACAGACGTTACCGTAGCAACAACACACAACCTGAAAATTGTACACGGCTGCCACGGTCACTCTATTCGGATTTTTTTGTGAGTTCTGACTCGACTTCGATAATCTAGACTGTTGGCTTCGTCCGTCTTACACTACATGCCAAATGGCTGCAGCAAAACGCGCCGTCCTTATTCGATTTTCGCTGCGCGGATTAAAGCGGACCGGACAAACGGAGCAAATTGGTCCAACTTTTGTGCTCGTTCGCCGTTTGTCAGATGTAATTGCCGTTTAATGCGGTCGCGGTGCAAGCACGTGACGTCGATGCAGTGACTTCGTGACGTCATCGTGCTGGCAGTCGGCTGAAATTTATGTCTATGGTTTCACGTAAAGGTCAACCTGTACCTAACTGGCCCGAGTGGCCCGTTGTGCGTGCGTGCGCGCGGAAATACTGCTGCCTGGCTTAAATTACGGACAAAATACACACGGATTAGCGATTAAGTTCGCAAATCTGCAAAGTAATTCCAAAATTAATGGCATCTACAAATAGAACTAATTAAAAATCGAATTAAATCCTTTTCTGTAAATGAAAGGTGCATATATTTCTTCACTGAAATCAAGACATTGGAATCGCACAGACTTGTAAACGCGCCCCATGACCCTAAACCCAGCCATGTCGCCTGTACTCGATTTACCTACCGCTGAGGGATAGAAGGCTGAGCTGACCTTGGTGGTTGGTTGGTTTTATACCAAGTTGGTTGACCTCTCCACAGACAGTCGCGCCGTCCTTGTAGTAGCCGGGCCCAGCGTAAAGCAACTTTACTATCGAGACCAAAGCGTTAAAGCATTAGCCAAAGCGACCAGTGGTCTAGCCATACACGGCGTTTCATAAAAAATCCCTTTTTCTTTCTTTCATAATTCACTCAAATGATGATCAATTTACATGAAATTTTTAACAGTTGTGGCTAAAAAAATACTAATTCAAAATATTTCAATAAAGTATGGTAGTTAATTAAATATTCTTTGCTAGGCGTGACGTAACGCTGACGTCATAATATGTCACGGGTACAAGCTTGCTAGTTTCAACTGATGCTGTCAGTTGCTACCCTACTCCGATGATGAAAAATCTGGTTCGTTGAGAACAAATTTTCGAAGTTTTACAGTTGCAGCCACAAAAAACGTGCAAAGCCATCGCATTTACGTGTCCGTGGGGATAGCTGGACTTTCACATGTTCGAGCAAGACAGTGCACTAGCAGACCGACCTTGCAAAATGGTTGCATTTTTGGATCGCGAGACGCCTGATTTTATGTCCACATGTTGCTCAGTGCCGACATGATAAACATTTTTCATTAGCGAACCAGATTAAGTTCACCATCGAAGCCGGGTGGCAACTGACAGCACTAGTTGAGACAAGCAAGCTTGTACTCACGACACATTATGACGTCAGCATTATGTCACGACTAGCAAAGAACATTTAATCAACTGCCATATTTAGTTTAAATATTTTGAATTGGTATTTCTTCGGCCACAACTGATAAAAATTTGGTGTAAATTGATCATTATTTGAGTAAATTATGAAAAAAACAAAAAGGGGTCCCTTTTTATGAAACACTGTGTAGATTGATTCAATTGCAGTTTCAGTTGATGTGGCTGTTAGGCGTGCGAAGTACATGGCCGAGCGTCGTCACATCATTAACAACCTGCATCAAGTTAGGTCAAGCATGTCTTTACACGCTCGTCGCAGCACTGCCGACGCCATCTTCAAATGTTCGCTCAACAAAAGATCGCAGTTTCCGGTTCCGTTGTCAGTGAATCGTCAACATGCCGCAGCAGCGACGTCTAACGGCGCACAGGTGGGCCTAACTAACAGCGCCGGTCACCGTAAAGCTGGTATACTACACTGTGTCCGGTAAAAAAGTAAACCCCTGGACATTGTACAATAAAAATGTCAAATTAAAACGAATCTAAAGAAAATTGTGCACACTTAGTTCCCAATGGATTGCTGAAGCGAGTGTTAAATTTCGTTGAAAAATATTATTTCTTAGCGGAGTTATTAATTGTTGAATATCGATAACAATATATCTCCGATATTGATATGGCGTTACATAAACCCCTCTGTACATTTGTGTAACTCAAAACAAACATCTGATTTTAACGAAATTTTAAGTCAGCAATGCGTCATTTATTGGCAATCAAAGTGCCAAATTTCAGTTAAATCTCGCAACGCAAACAGTAGCTACAGTGTCTTTTGTGAGGTCACCCCAAAACGTAAAGTATCGATCTTCCGCATCAGTTCGTTTAATCCTGACAGTTTCCATGGCTTGCTGTAAAATTCCGAGATAAACCTTTTAGCACCATACACTTTTTGTCTCAACAGTTTAATTAAAGCATGGTCGTCTGCAGGAAATACCATTTTGTTACTGTTTACGTTCGTTTTTCTTTACGTTGATTGCGTCAACAAACGTCACTTTCCGTGGAGTAACTGCAGTAGCCTATATGTAGCGCCATACTGGTAACGGAAATATTTTGTTATCGATATTCAACAATTAATAATTCTGCTGAAAAAATATTTTTCAACAAAATTTGGTGTTTGACTAAGCAATTTATTGGGGATTAAGTGCGCAAAATTTTGTTCAGATGCGTTCAGATTTGATATCTCTGTTGTACAGTGTCTATAGAGATTTACTTTTTTTATTGAACACAGTGTAGGTTCATGCGAGACACCAATCATTCAGCCACGTTTGAAGTCTGGCTACAATGTCTTAAGTTTCTCCATTACCGCGATTTTGTTATCAAGTCTTTAGCATATGGCGCCATGGCAGGAAAAGTAAAGATCAATTGCTTCTCCTAGTTTTTGCCTGTTGAAAAAAATTTATTCTTTTCGCAAATACCAAATTTGAGACTGGACGAACATACAAAAAACACAGCGACCTAATCTTTTCAATTACAGTTTTAAAAATCTGTAAAATTTTATTTTGTGTCGTGGCTATTAGTTCTAATTGTGTTGTACGACAAAGAACTATATCTGCAGATTGACGTTTCGGCTATAATTATTCAGTGGATCCAATTTGCCCTATCAAAATTACTTCGTTCACACACGGGAAGCTCTTCACTCAATAGCCGTCGGTATCGGCTACTTTTGTTGCGCGACAGAGAATCCGAAATGCACAGGAATCTGCCCGGATGCAAGCTTTAGTTGTGCCGTTTTGAAACTTCTCAGGATTTTGGCTTAAGTTTTCTGATTTACCTATGTATGACTGTTGCCATAATGCTATTAATTGCAATGAAATGTTGAAAGGTGTCGCTAACTCTGCCGTCGTCATGCCGCGGTCAGGCGTCGTGCTGTGACGAGTGGGCGGGTTACGGAGTCACCCTGCTACCGAAAAGCTCCACCGGTGACGCGCAGCGAGCCAACAGCTACCGGACGCTGAGCCGTGACCTCGCTGACCCAGTCATTGCCCGTGACCCGACCCAGTAACCGTCCGTGACCCAGTCAGTGCCAGTGACGGTGGGACGTCCAACGCCGTGATGGAGGGTGGAGCAGCGCAGGTGACGGACGTGGCCAACTCACGCTACTACGGAGGAACGTCATCTCACAACGCCGGCGTGTCACCGCTCTGGTACGCCGGTAGATTCAGTCTACCTCATACCTTGCAGGCGACTACCGGCTGCAGTTGCCAGCTCAGCGGCGGCACCAGCGATCAGACGGTCGTGTCCGAAACAGTGTGTGACGAACGAACTAAGTAACTAAATACCAAAACGTACCGAAACTGGAACGATGTGACGACATCGTCAGACTGTCACGATATTTGTGAGGACTTCGGTAACGGTGACGATGTAGACAGCAGCAGCAGCAGCAGTTGTTCAGCTATAACACAAGCTGAAACTGACACTTTTGGACGTCATGAGTTGTCACTGGACGTCTTCTGTACATCTCGGCGAGAGGAGAAGATCATCACTCTGGCAGGACGTTTAACTCTGTTCTGAGGACCGCTCTGGCATGCGCGTCATCGTCAACAGCAACAACAGCAGCAGCAGCAGCAGCGATCAGACGGTGGTGCCACCGTGCGACTGCGGCGGCAACTTGTGGAGCAACGGCAACAACGTCGACGAAGCTCCAGACGTGGTTGATTACGCTCAGTCGCACGACGTGAACGTTCCTCGCTATTTCCACAGACGACCGCAGACGGTCGAGGTGGCTGCGGCCGGACTGCTGCTCGGAGGCATTGACGACAACATGACGTCATCGCGCGATCTACTCGTCACCACCGACGCTGCCCTGATTGGCCAGCAGCTAGGTGGTAACCATGACAACAACAATAACGACAGTGACGATGACGATGACGATGATGACGACGAAAATTGAAGAACAGTAGGGCTACTGTTTAAAGCAATGTCGGTGGTGCCCGGTCCTTAAACCTTCAGTAAATATGTTTACAATAAATGAAACGACTTCAACGGCTATCTTCCTTATACGTTGCTGTTCATTGTGTATACGTTGTACTTTGTTTTTTTCTATAACAGCTAGAAAATGTAACCGATTTGAACATAATAGGCTATTTTAGGAAATGCAGCTTTTGTAACGGTATCAGGTTGTTAATAACATGTGAACATTTAAACTTTTTTCAGATATCAGTCATTTTCTAATTTTTTCAGCTATGTTATCTGAAATATTCATTTAAATCGGTTTACTTTACTGCAGTCCACAATATAGACTACACAAGGGTACTTGTTACAAGCCTGATGTACAATATTAATTGCATTAGTGTACTGTATATCAATATTAGTAATTAATTATTGTAGCAATATCGATGTAATATTGCAATACGAGGTAATGCATCAATAACAAAACTTGTATATATTGTGGAGTATTGAAACGTAGTTTTTAGTGTGAACATGTTAAAGCGGTTTTATTGTATTTGCTGATTTAATCAAAACTATATAAACAAACTTGTGTTGATGATAAATTGTGTAAATTTTATTTAATTTTATTTTGCCCGTAATTTCGTCTGCATCTTCTGTCATATACACGTATTGACTTGACTCTGGTCAGGAGTTGCATGCGTAAATACGGCACTGGGTTTACTCAATCCGATGACACATTCATGCGCTCTAGAAATCGTGTATGCAAAACAGAGCATTTTAATTCAGTTGCATAACTTGGTACCGGTGCCGCAAATATATTGCAAAAATCTTCGTAATATTTCTTTAAGTGTCATGCTGTAACTCGACTGCTTTGAATAATACTCTTCCATTAATCATTGCATTGTGCTCACCTTACATGCGCGTCTTTTCTTAATCAATTTGTTTCTGGTGTCGTTCTCCATTGAAATTGGTTTAATGTTCCAGATGCCACAAGATAAGCTACCAGAAATTTACTCCGGTTTTCAGTCCGAGATCTAGATAACGTAGGCCTATTACTTAATGACCTGTTTTGGATTAACAGTGTTAGATGATTGGCGTATGGCTACGTTTCTGTTCCTGATCGTGTTCACCGACTTTGTCGTATTTTTGTTGCAGTTTTACGCTACTTTGTGCAAGAACTGTTCACAACGCTTGACCCTGATCGGTCTTTGTACTCAACTTGAGCACTTCGAATTCATCTCCAGTAGGCCTACTCGTCGGACGGACAAACCTTTTCTTTTAGTTCCGAGATGCATTTGCAGCGTAACAGATACTGACGCTGACGAATCTAGTCGAGACTTTATCGAATTAAAACGATGTAGCCGGCGAACTGCACTGCGCGCGGCGCAGCATTTCGCACTCGGCAAATGGGCAGCAGCAATATCGTTACGTTACGAAGTCCGAGGAATCTACGAGGAGGCCTCGTGAGTCGCCTGGGAAATGGATGAGGGGCACGCGCCAGCACCGTACTGAATCAAATCGGTCACTCGCTGCGTCTGAATGTATGTCTAGTATATCCAGTAGCAGGCTAGGAAGCTTATTCTCTCTCGTTTTCTCTCTATTCTCTACTACTGTAGGTCGTCTTGTCATCGTAGTGCTCGTGGAGTCGTCGCTCTTCGCATCAGCTAGGAAAGCAGTTTTCTTAGAGATTGTACCTCCTTTACCTGACGTAACGCAGCGCAACTGTCACGACACAGTTCTATGCGTTACCTAGCGCGTTGCGCTGACTTGGTGACGTTAGTTCCTAGGCGCATCCGGCAACGTAGCAGCTACGAGATTTCGGCTGCGATAAACTGCAAGCCGCTACAACTTTTCGTCAGACAACAATCTACGTTAGCGGTTAGCGCAGACAAACGTGACGTCAATTTGTCCACTAAAATGGCTGTTGCTGCTTGTAATAGGCGAGTTGGGTTTTAAAATCCGCATCTTGTAAAATCTAAGAGGCAAAATTGAAATTTTGATCATCCATAATCTGAGTTTTTTTTTCGGAAATTTGCCGCCGTCTGTTGAACAACTGCAACTTTCTGTTTCCCGCCAACTTTTTTAATCTGCGACGCCGCTTCCGGTACCGTTTGTCACAAAAACAAATTTTGCTTATTTGAAAAAATATCCTGACAACAAAAAATAATTCGACAGGCTAAAATGGAGCAAAACGTGACGGTACAGATTTGCAGAGAAGTTGTATTTTATCGCTTAGGCTCACTTTACCTGCAACATATACCGAAATAAATTGTCTGCAGTTGTGACACCTTGCTTCATTTGAATGCTATTTTATTTGATCGTACACGTGTGCGAGTGAGCACACTAAGTAAGACGACGTCGAGAAGCGACATCAGATCTAACCAAATATTGCAGTAGGTAAATGTCTAATATTTTCATCTAACTGGAGAGCAGCGGCGCGACGGTCGTATCGTTGACTGACGGCGGTAGGTCGCTCTGGTCTGAGGCCCATGCCGGGAAAACGCCGAGGTGAAAGTATGCGTGTGCCCAGGTATTGATGCTCAGCTGCAGGACCAGCATACACACGATGTTCATCACCACACCCGCTCTTATCTACCCATGCAACCAGCAGAGAAAAACCTAATTAAAGTTACAATGTATATATA
>Ga0209367_1003961_pt1 | contig 20300 bp, 18 predicted proteins | sample WorMetLIZISLAND2_FD_187412 | JGI IMG/M metagenome (GOLD analysis project Ga0209367, IMG submission 187412) | Marine gutless worms symbiont microbial communities from Max Planck institute for Marine Microbiology, Germany - Olavius geniculatus... ...
GGTTGCAGATAGGCACAGACATGCTGCTTATCATAACAAGCACTGGTGACAGGCTTTTTAAATTTATCAACATCGATGACCTTGAATGACCTTGAACCCTAAAAATATTGATTTAACGTGATTTTTTGGCGATTTTTGGCTGCAAAAGAGTGAATTACGACGAAATGGATGGAGATAGACTAAGATTACCTGCGAACAGGAACTGCTATAGGCTTTCGCGCGTCTCGTGAGCTTTGCTCAAATTACTTGTTTGTTCATAAGTATTGTATTGCATTGTTATGCATACTATTGCATGTTTTAGTGTGGGAGGGAGTGTTCGGCATGGCGAGGACACAGACGTTCTCAACGGCCAATTCTAGAATCTTGTACCCGACTGAGTTGGCGAACGTATTCGGGGCCTACAGTGCTGCTGGAGTTTTTTCAGCGCGACGGGCTGGACAGTATTACCTCGAGCTCTGCGCTGGTGCACAGGTAAGCTCCTAGTCTAACCTTTTCCGCTACAGCGTTCGTTTTAGAAGCCCAGCTGTTGCTATAGGGTGGGCCGACCGTACCGCCTATATCCGAAGGCCAGTGATCGATTTTCGGTCGCGGAAAGAAAGCGATTTCTCAGAGTGACTGCAGCTTAATACACGCCATGGTGACGCTGTTATATCGAACGCTACAGTCAATATTAGGATACGATACGGTAATTCGGCACTTCTGGCTTATGGCTGCAGGCAGCAAGTTTGCATTTAAAATTGTGACCAAAGTGCTGCAGATAGAGACATGATTCCTATAGACAGCCTATAAAACTCGTCATCGTTTTATCCATCGGTACCATCGGCGACCCCCTACGACGTATGTTTTAGCCCAGTGGCGGATACAGAAATTTAGAATAGGAGAAGCGGAAGGGTAGGGGGTGGGGTCTGGGGAGAGGGTTATGCCCCCTCCCCAGAAAATTTTCGATTTTTTATGCAAAAGTAGTGCATTTTCGTGCAAAATTTACGCTTGTTTAAGGTGCATTTGGTCAATAGGATCCGTCACTGCTTTAGCCACAATTCATGCGTTACAGACGGACGACAGAGAGACGGACAGACGACATATTCTCAAAGCTATACCTAACGGTCGACCGAAAACCAACCATGCACTAAGGTACCTAATTTCCTTTTTACTTACTTAATTAAGCCTAAGGCAACCGCGAAAACGTGCCGATGTTGGGTGCGCATGGCAAACATTACAGTGGTCTAACGACTAACTACTGACTAATATGGTATAGGCCTACTGGCAACATTACGGCGGGAAATAGTATAACTTTACAGTAGCCTACTGCTAAGGTGCTGAGTAGTCCCCTGAGAATAAAGTTCCTAGAAGAGGTACTAACGTGAATACAAATTTCGTCTTGTCGTAGGTAAAAAAGCGAATGCATGCATAGCGTACCAAAAACCGGTATTTGCTAAATGGTTGCACTTGCTACAGTATTACTCCTTTACGTTTCGGACTTAGGCCGTGTTCATAACTCGCACCCGGTAAACCGGTATAATCAGATCCGGTTCAGCTGGTTAGATCGTTTTTATGAACGATCAGTTAAATCGGTGGGCGTAGCAGCTGTGTGCAGTGTACTGTACAGTTGTGTCATTAGTCTTTCAGTAAGATAAATTTGTGACTGAAACCTGGAACAGAATTCTGACAGTAATCGGCCTTACCACGGACAAAAAACGACGACGCCATCCTTAATTAACCGGACAATCCTACTAGCAAGCAGGGTCGTCTGGTTAGTGATCGGGTAGAGAACCGAGCGTTTATAAACTAGTTCATGAACAGCTGCGTCATAAACCAGTTTACCCGGTGCGAGTTTATGAACCTGCCCTTAGATTGGATTTAATTTTTCGCTGAGCAAAGCTGATATGAATGGACTGTCAGACGAGAACAATGGTGGAGCTGATAACGGCCGGTGGATATCCGTCGATGACATACCTGTGGGAGTCGACCTCACACGACGGCCAGGTGTCCAGCTGTCGCGGTGGAGTCGTTCGACTGTCAGTCAACGTTCCAATCAGCATCCGTCTGACTCGCGGCACGGCGTACAGCGATTCACAGCGCTTCACCACCTGGTCCATGTTCGACACCTCTCTGGTCGCCCTGTCTGGCTCTCTGATCTACGCGCTCTATGAGAGTCCGTTCACGGTCGTCAACGAACCGGTCAGTGCATTCTGTGTTTCTGGTGCAGATTGGCGCAACGTTTTTCAAGGGAGAGGGAAGAAGAATAAGATTCCGCATAGACAGCTAGGTCCATTGCGAGGGAGCTCATCCCCTTGACGACACTTTGAGCCGGCGAGGGCGAAGCCCAATTAAGCTAGCATACAGCCCAAGTCAGCCGGGTTAACCGACTGGATCGGTATACTTTCAGTCCTGGCCACAGGGCCTACTGTTGCGCAGAACTCGCCGGGAGGGAGGGAGAGGGAAGGTGGGCAAAAATCGCGTGCAAAATCACGAGAAAATCGAAGTACCACCTCAAAGGCTCCGAGAACACAAAAGAGACGGTTCTGGAGAGCTCTTTCTTTCCCAAAAATTGTTGATTGTTTTTTTTGTATCTCAAAATGGCATATTTGGGTGGATTCTGGACTTGTGGAGGAATTCATCTGCAGTCATCGAAGTGCTCTGCACACCTACAAAAATGTAATTTGTATTTGGGCCTACGTCTATATGACTTAGAAATATTGTCCCTGAGTGGCTCTCCGTGCACATTGTTCACAGTGTGTGAAGAAAATGGATCAGAAGCTAATCTAAACACATCGGCGTTATTTTCATAGTAATAGCCTACAGTTATGGTACCAACACAGCGAATGTTCACGTTAACTACAGTGCTGCTATGCTAGGAACTTTTCTTTCCCTTTCACTTTTCTCATCCCCTACTAGCTTTCGTTCCTGTCTTCTTTTTTTCTCCACTTTTCCCCTTCCTTTCTTTTTTTGCGCGAAGTAGCTCTCTCGAATATGGTTTGAAGACGAATATGGGTCTGAAAGCCAACTGCGTGCTTCTCCAGCAAGGTGTCTTTTAGTTCTGAAGACAAGGATCTAAGCTATATACCCCACGCAAAGTTCTAAATAAAGCACTGAGCGTGGCGCAGCGTTTGTGTAACTAACTTCTTCAGTGCGACGTTTGTCTATTTAGATTCCGTTCCAGGTACCGGAGGTGAGTCCTGACGCTAACAGGTGGAACAGCGCTCGACACAGATACACATGCAGAACGGCGGGCCCATATTTCATCGGCGTCACAGCAGGAATTCCAGCTGGCGTTCGCACTTCCGTCACAGTTTCGAAATTCAACTTCGGCGTCGGTGAGCTCATGAGAATAACGTCCACAACTAACGCCATGACGACTGTGGCCGGCAAGTTTCTGATTCAGTGCGCGCGAGACGACCGGATAACCATTGACCTGAGCATCGGGCAGGTCTCTCCCGGACCGACGACCACCAACGAGCGGTCTCTACTGTCCTTCACCGCGTTCCACTACAACGTCAGCCACGGCACGTCGACGGCCTGGTCCGTCTACAGGAACAGTAACTGGACAACGAGTTCCGGCGGAATGAATCCGTTCCATTTCGACGTGTCTGATCTGACAGTCGGCAGCGTGTCGTGGAGTTCGTCGACGTACGAAGTGAGCATCGCGGTGGCCGGGAACTACTATGTCTATGTAAGCGGCGGCACCCAGCCGAGCAGTCGCTTCGGTCTGACCCTACAGCGCAACGGCAACGCGTTGTTTGGCGTCTACCGCACGGCTACCAACTGGGACGGAGTCGACACACTGGGTCACGGCGCTGTCGTCTCGCTCAACATCGGAGACAGACTCAAAGTCGTCGCCGAGCCAAACACTGCCGGCTACAGCGGCTCCGAGCGACGCCATGCTTCGTTCTTCGGCTTTCTAATCATCTAACTTCTGCATTTATTGTCCTCCTAGTACATATCTTGAACCCACTGTGCGACGTACGAACGCGCTGCGGTGCGGTGCGGAGGCAAAGTTAGCCCAAATGTAGGCCTACAATACACACTGTCATCACTAGTTTAACACGTCGACACAGATCGAGTCCTCGACGTTTTGTTTTCGTGTCTCTGTGGTATTCGTCCCCGGAAAATGTGTAGGCGTCGTATCCCCGCAACTGTGCCTCTGCTTCAGCGCTTTCACTCCATCAATGTCAGGCCCGTCGAGAGGGTGGGAGTAGAGGGGGTAAGTTACCCCGGGCCCCGCGACGTTTGGGGGCCCCGCCGTCGCTCATAAATATAGAGTACACCAGAGTGTACCATTTTGAAAAAAATCAAACATTTTTTCCCCAGAGGGGCCGAGCAAGAATGTTTCCCCGGGCCCCGCTGCGGCTCTCGACAGGCCTGATCGATGTCGGCGTAACACTAAAGTGCCAGTGATGTCGCTGCTGTTTGGCAGCCGGTAAATGATGCTTCGGCATTTTCTGTGTTCTGTGTATCGTGTTCTTCCGTGCGCGTTTGTCGCAGTTCGTTAGTTTAGCACCCAAATGTAGTGGCATCGTGGGTTAAAAACGTTGGAGGGGGGAATGCTGAAAGTTGCAATTTTCCGATATTCCGCTGCAGGAAATACGGATATTCACAATTACACTTTTCCACCTAAATTTTCCTAAAATACCACAGTAGGCAAGTTTTCTCCAGTTTTTTGGCTGTTGATTTAGGAATTGTGTTGTGTCAAAACTATAAACTGTGCGTATTGTCTGTGAACGGAATGCTGGCACGTGAGTCTGAAAAAGGCTAATGGACTGACTTCAAACTTTGTATGCAGTAGGATTTATCTTCAAAAACTGATTCTTCTGAATGAAACTAAGATGTAGTAATAGCTTATTTACTTAGCGGCCGAATCTCATCTTTAACCGAACTAACGAGCAAATGTAAAGTTTACTATAGCTTCTTGACAAAAATAGTAAAATGTAGGACTTAATGCAAGAAATTAGTTACTCTTGCCGAAAGAAAGACGCTATTTTTTACCGCCGTCCGTTTTACTGTCCGTCTGACCGCACGATTACAACAACAGGTCATAAACCGATTTCTGTAAGTGTTTGGACGGGTGAAGCGTGATGGTGTGCAGTTGTGCATATGCAGACCTGAAAATCGACTCAGTCATGCTGGCTGACCCCTCAGCAGTCGCATATTTAGATGGCTGGTGAGGGTTCAAACCCCATGACTCGACCGATGAAAGCTTTATTGCTCCATGGCACTTCAAAAAGCTAAGACTTTGAGCTTCATTGGGCAAAACCCCCTGACTCCTGGGCCCAACTAAGGCCCATCCACTCGTTGGGGGGAGGCATTTGTTTCCGTCGTGTCAGCGTGCAGTAAAAGTCTACACCTCATGTCATATACAAATGACTTTTATTGTCGATGTATGCTGCTGTAGCTAAGATTTTCTACGTTTGCAAAATGCGGAAAATAAGATAAATTTGCCGCTTCGACGGGATGTTAAAAAGCTAAAAGGCTTTCGCTTCAGAAAGCTTCGTGTCGACCTCCAGACTCCCGTTACTGACTCGCGCTCGCCACTGACCCCCCTCCCCTGATAAATCCTGGCTAAGCCACTAGGGCTAACCGTAGGCTTACATGTTGAAAATCAGGCCTCAGCCGGGCTTAATTTGGTCATCCAAGACCTTCAATATGTTAAAATATCCAAGTTGGTCAAAAATGTACATTTAATTAGACAGGTGGGCGTCTGACCGTTTCAGTTCTTCCAATGAGCTACTGCATGGTTAGGTCTGGAACGTTTGTGGCGGAAAAGATTTAACTGGTGTGAAGTAAGCAAAATAGGCTGGGTAGAAACGACTAATCCTGAGTCTAGATCTGTACAATGGTCTGTATGCAGCCTCCGAGATATGGTTTGTGCTGGCGAGTGTCGCAAATATACTCGCAAATGATGTACTGTACACAACAGGTGATCTGCCTCTTCAACAGTCTTAACAGTATGACATGTGCATAATTCGTCCCGCTAGTATAGCATGCGGTCGAATTATGGTGTAACTGTATATAGATACTAGCTGAAACTTGTAGTAGTTGTGTTCGTTTTTTGTAACTTATTATTTCAGCTGATCATAAACATGGCCCGAGAGCAGCAGGGATGCAGGTCACTGCCATCATCAGCAGCAGCAGCAATAGCAGCAGCAGCAGCCTAATACGCACGCGCAACAGTATTTCTTTTTCGCAAAAACTGCCAAAATGCGTCTTAAAATTGAAGCACCATGTTTGGGGGGCCCGCAGCTGTGACTCGGAAAGAATGCTGCACACGATCATTAATAACAAACATAACTGTAAAAGATAGAGGCGAGGGCTGCCAGGCGCAGAAGGTGACTGAACACGTGCTCTAGTTCTGGGACCATGCTTATTGGTTGTACGTCATCTGGCAGCTGACGCACATGTCCTGTCAGAAAGACCGACATTCACTTGATTGTATCGTTGTTAACTTATTACGCTAACTGTACGACACAAAGTTCTGTTGTGTTGGGAAGTGCATGGTGTGACGCTGATATACATCTGACCAACTTGCAGTGTGCAGTGCTTTACAAGTTACACCGGTCCTGTCAGACATAACGTGTGTGTATATGATGATGCGCTGGTACAGTGTATAGTGTGCTCTGTGCTGGTAGACTAGAAGTATTCGTGTAACTGCATACTACTAACGAATGATTGAACTGTTCAGAGTGTCTTCTGTATTTCTTACACTGTAAATCAAACGTCAGCAACATTAAAACCTAAACTCAACCAAAATCCCATACAAATCATAACTAGGAATGCAGTGCCAGATTAAACACACGGCTAACAAGGCTGCAGCTAGAGCCTCTGATTATAGGAGCCCCCAGTTCATGCAGTGACTGTGATTTTATTATCTATAACAGCTGTTCATGCTCATATCACGCTACAAATTAGCAACCTGTCTCACAGAAAATTTCAAAATAATTGCAATCATACGAAAGGCTCTCTTTTTTGCCCAAAATGCACCACAACCGTTTTGGCGGTCAAACTTCACAAAAACCCCATGGGAAAGCTTGGAGCACTCCCAAGATCTTCTAGCTAGATTAAGGAGTGAGCTCCCAAAAAGAAAAAGGGGATGAAAAGAGTGAGTGAGTGGCTCCCTAACTCTATCCAGCTTAGACCCCCAAAACCTTAGTCCAACACTGTAAGGATGTAGCACATTTCGATTTTCCATAGCGAGTGAGTAGGGTTTAATTCCCAACCGACACAGTATGGGTCATTTTGGGGACAGCATTTGCAGGCAAACGCACAGGCACATAATAATGGAACAGTAACTTTAACCTTTACAACAAAGAAACGCAAAGTTTAACCTTTACAGAAAAACCTAATATGGAACACAAAACACAGAAACGACAAAACCTAAAATTGTAAGAACTTGCCATTATTATTGTGCATATTAAACTGTAAAGGCAGTTCTAATAATCTTCCCTGTTATCCTCCAGACAGTCATCAACCTAATAATGCTGTCTATTGGAGGAGAGGGGGCGGATTTTCCATAACCGCAAATCCAATAGCTGCTGGGGTGGACCTGACAAAAAATTTCTGCAATTACGTAATTATTGGCTTTCAACTTCAAAGTCAAGTTACACAATCCAAACTTAAATATACTATAAAAACATACAAATACTATAATCACACACTTATCATTACGTTGGTTCACTCGCTGCTTAGAGTGCAACAAACCGTGAAATCACTCAAACCTTGACAAGTCAAAATCAGTTTCATTACGTTTAGCTGAAAAATGTTCTGCAAGAACCGTAGCTGTGCTGTGCTAAAAGCCAACAAAAAATTTTGTCAGAGCCAGACTTGAAAGAAGTAGTCAGATACTGGACTTTTTACAGGTATTTTTTCAAAATAATGAGACATGTCAGGAGGCTTATGCAGCTAAAGTGACTGGCGTTCAGCAAGTTCAACATAATAAATATAAAACAATGAACAAACAGAAGAACATTATACATAGCGAACAACTTTAAAAAACTGTCACGCAACTACTGTAATTTATCAATTGTTCAAACCCTGAATGAGTATGTGACCTGCGATTGTTCAACACATAACAACATACAGTGTATCCCCAAAAATGCGCCAGTGTTATTTTTTGAATAACTCGGCAAAACATGGGCCAATTTCAATAATTACTGGCATGCAACATCAAGAACATGGCATAAATGAGTGTACCAGTAGTTTTGCCTTCCTCACCTTAATACTGTTGCTACTCTACTTTGCAAAATGCAGAAGTTGCAGTTTGGCCATTTACAGCAATGAATTCATATTGAAATACAGTGTAATTTCTCAACATGTAGCAGACAATTTCTGAGAAAAGTCTTCCTAAGAAATCACCATCAACCAAGTCTTGACAAAGTGAAAATACACACTCACAAATAATCAACAAACTATCCATAAAACAACTAAAATGACCCAGTTAAGAAAAACATGCAAAATGCATAAAAAACCCAAACTAATCCTAAACCAACTGGCCCCAGTAGACCTCTAAGAATTAGCCATATGTCTGCCCATGACTGTCTAACTGCAGTATATAACACAGCAATCAGCAGTTCTCACAATCTTTTCTCTTCTAGAAAATGATCAAACAGGTGCTGACTAACAGAGGTCAGGAAGGATAAAAAGCAGATGTGCTTAATGAAATGACTTGTGATGACAAATAACATGCAAATTTGCAAAATGAGAAAAGAAACACACAATAACAGACAACGAACGACAGAATAAAGTTTAACATCCCACTCAAAATTTGGTGCCATGACACTTGATTTGGCGAGAGAAAAGGTATATGGGGCATGTGGCCTCACTGGCCTGTAATACTCTGCTCCAAAACTCCCTGGTCACTGAGATCAGAAGAAAACTGGCTAGTAATAAGGTACGTGAAAAATGGCATTGGCAATCAGAATAGTGTGTACTTGCATGCACGTGTGTGACTTTAAAAGCAATGTTTTAAACTGAAAGCTATGCACACAAGATGCATTCAGGACTGACGGACATCAGCACTAAGCAATATAAAATACACATACAGCATGCTATAGAGATTACAATTAGACTAATGTTCAGTTCCATAACAGTGAAAATGAAGCAAATTCCACTGACAAAAGGAAAAGAGGCACTGACAGAATTGATGATAGTAACTACCTCATAAAACACTGGCATCATCAAACATTATAGTCAATGGTGTGGTGTAGTGGTAACACATTGTGTTCGATCAACAAAGTTACTGGGCACAGTTAATACACCTGGATGGTAAGGTAATGTATGACGACTGAGCTTTCTACCCTCCGTGGGACAGTAAAATGAGTGTCAGCTTTTGCGTTGAGCAGCAACAGGTGCTGATGGTAAATGTAGTACCATGGCTGCCAGTTTATGCGGATATGTGGCTAAAGCTGATTGGCTTAGTTCACAGGTTGGGGGCCACTCGGCCCTTGTTCTACATTTGTCAAATGAACCAACCTAATTTGCGTGATGGCAGTGTCAGGACGACAACACTATAAATATTGTGACATGGCTTACAATAACAACCGTTATGTCCATAACATGCCAAAGAGATGTCACTGATTAATACCTAGGAAGCAATAAACAGTGAGGTGATATGTTCAATGTAGGTTGGCAGCATTGATAAACAAAGCAACCTCAGTGTAAGTATGGCAGTCGACTATACAATGAATGGTAAGAAACTCTGTCAGCAAACACAACAAACAACGTCTTAAAAACAGATAACATTTATGACTGCTCTGTCTGCAAACACACACACACATATACACAAGCACATGCACTCATACAAAATACTTCAAAATAAATGTATGTCAAATAAGAAAATTAAAGGTTGTCTAGAGCTCTTAATGGTAACGCAACATAGAACTACGGACATACATGAATATGCAATGATAAGCAGGCCAGTACTATATTTTCCTACAAAGGAGAAATAGAAAGCTAAGTTGACTTAATTGTCTATACACCATCAGTCCGTCATATACTGACATGGTTAACCTGTCCACAAACAGCCACCTATCCAGGTAGTAACCACTTGATAGCGAACCGATCGGGAGGCAAACCCACAACTGACCTCTCAATTAAACATCTCGACTGTTATGCCACAAAGCCATGCAAGGCAGATGCCACGGTCAACAAAAAAGTTAACTTGTTACTCTTCTATCTACAGCTTTGCCATTTAACCGAACAATGAAATTTAAATAACAATTTATGACTTAAGAAAAATGTATAACGGAATACTAATGTGGACTTTGTTTATGACTTAAATAATTTTTATTTGTGTTCCTCAACTAGTCAATTTTTCAGAAATATTCCACATTAAACTAGCTCCCCAAAGTAACTTTTTGTAAACTTTTACAAGCCAGGCGCCCTTCAGTTTGCCCAACCAACATCATCAAGGCACTGAATTTCCTTAACTAATAAGTCGCATTTATTACTAATAAAATAAACTAATAACAATAAACTAACAAAATAAACTGATAATAAAATTAGGTAATAAAAAAGTAATTTAAACTGTTTAAAATAAAGTAAATTATGTTGTTTAACTATTGCTACATAGTAAATAATGCTTTTGGCTATTAATGGAAATCACTGACAGGTAACAACAAACTCACATCATTTGTTGACAGTAATCGGCGGCGCTTGCCATGGTTTATGATGACGGCCCACAACACAACCACAGCAACAAAAGCTAGCAGAATGTAGCTGATATTAAACAAGCGTTTTTCTATTGTGTATCGCTGAGCCTGCAAAACCAAATTCGTATGCAATGTTATTACAAGAAATATTCCTACATCTACAATGTCATCAGCACCATGACTGCATAAGCATAGCCGATTATTCATGTAGAGATGTATATAAAACCTCAGTATTGCTACCAGATAAGCAATTAACATCCATCGCCACAATGCCAAGTAGCCACGGCATGTGACTGAACGCAATAAAACGAGCTGACAAAGTAAATAGTGCATTTATTGATTTCAAACAAGTGCCTCCTGAAACAGTACTACAAGCAGACTAAGACTGATGACTAGTGGCTTGGCGCAGTGGTAATGCATTTTGTATAATCAACAAAGTTACTCTGTGACGAGCCCAGTTAGTACTGTGATCGGCAACTGTCTACGGGCAGGTAAATCATCTTGGTATGAAGCCAGCCAGCTAGGTCGACTCAGCTTTCCACCTTCCGTGCGATGGTAAAATGAGTATCAGCTGTCGGGCTGAGTAGTAATAGATGGCGATGGTCAGTGCAGTAGTTGTAGCTGACTACAGGCAGATCTAAAGTTCAGATCGATCGGTCTGGTCCAAAGGTCGGCAGTCACCCGGAGCTCGTGCTGTTCTAACCAAATAAACCGGGTGAACTCTCGCAGTGGCAGTTCACTGCTATGATGACAGCATCATAAACATTGTCACGGCTATTACTACAGGGTGTGCCAAAAAATTTTACCCCCCTGAGGTTTTCTGACAATTTTTCTGAAACGGCTGAGAATTTTTAAACAAAATTTTACACGCCTATTATCCATTCAGATTTATGCTAACCTGCAAAATTTTATTCAGTTATCTCCAACTTTGACTAAGTTATGCCGTATTAAGCACAACCACTCACCGAATTTTTACATTTCACCACACGTTCATCACGAGTTTTACTAACTGACGATGAACAACAGGTTTAAAACAGAAATAATTGGCATATTATGAACCAGCACACACCCCACCGAGGTCAGCCACCTTGATGTGGTGGTGGGGCTTTGCTCCTATGACCTGAAAGATTTCTACAATCTGGAGGATAGGAGCGTACTAAGAGCTGACCAAATACGTGAGAACATTTACTACACATTACCAGTGCTTTTGTGCTGGTTTCGGCTTTACAGCCGACTACGGCTTTATAGCCGTCTACTTACGGCCTCACAGCCGTTATTTATGGCTTCACAGCCGTCTACGGCTTTACAGCCGTTACTTGTAACCTGTGGTTACTTTTGGGGACGCGCATTGGGCCGAACTGATACGACCCCAGCGCTGGGCAGGTGTAAGAGCCTGCCCACCCCGAAGGCAAGGCAAGGCAAGGCAAGGAACCAGCACACAGTTCAGTTAACATATTTCAGTACGAAGTTCACATCGTATGCTCAAAATGTCGGCCACCGGCCGAAACGCATGAGTTCAGACGTTTGCGAAAGTCGCTGATAGCTTTATTGATTGTTGTCTGTGGCAAGTCGTCCCAGATCTGCTGCAACACACTTTCTAGCTCTGGAATGGTCTTTGGCTTTGGGTGAATGCGGCATATTACGTCGGAAGTCTGCTGCCAATGCTCGTTGACGACTGCAAACGGTTGCTTCCATTTGGATTCGTGTTTCAGCAAGAGGGCGCTCCTGCGCACACGGCCTGTCAGACGCAGGACTGGTTGACGGCAAACTGTACTGACTTTATCGGAAAGGACCAATGGCCACCAAATTCACCCGACCTCAACCCATTTGACTACCATGTGTGGGGCGCAATGCTTCAGGCATTTCACTGGTTCATAAAATGTCAATTATTTCTGTTTTAAACCTGTTGTTTATCGTCAGTTAGTAAAACTCGTGATAGACGTGCTGTGAAATGTAAAAATTCGGTGGGTGGTCGCGCTTAATACGGCATAACTTAGTCAAAGTTGGAGATAATTGAACAAAATGTTGCAGGTTAGCGTAAGTCTGAATGGATAATAGACGTGTAAAATTTTGTTTAAAAATTCTCAGCCGTTTTGGAAAAATTATCAGAAAACCTTGGGGGGTAAAATTTTTTGGCGCACCCTGTACATTACTATTACTGACACACACTACACAAGTCACCTTAGAAAGACGAACGGTAAGTGATGGATCTGGTTTATAGATGACTTGAATCATGGACCGATGTCGACAGTAGTAGAACGTGTTTGGGTCGGGCATCTGCCAGTTGAGTCCCGCGCGGTACTCAATGGCATTTGTCCTCGGTGCAGCACATACAGAACGTGGACCCCTGAAGGACAGACAGTCACACACTCACCATGCAATTCTCAACGTATTTATACACAGTGTCCCAAAATTAACAGTTCCCTACAGGTAAGTTAGTGTAAAATCGTTAATACCTGACTGATTTTTACAAAATTTGAAACAGTCATTGAGACAATCATTCTAAATTAGCTCGTTTAAAGTTTGAGCTCAAAGTGGCCACTTTTGGCATCAACGCAAGCTCTTAGTCTAAGATACTGCTTGATCCCTTTGTCAATAACAACATATTGAAAGTAAGCTTAATGTAAACAAACTCTGATGTCATAATGACGTTACACTGAGCACACACGGTAAAGTGCATATGTCATAACAGGTGTGACCATAAGTAATGATATGACAGTGAGCTTCAAAATAATTCTATACTATGACAGCACGATATTTCATTTTAATCCATAAACTACAAATTGAATTAGATGTGTTTGAAGCAGGGATGTGGTGCATATATACTATAGCAGACTATGTTGTATGAACTAAATCTGAGAATTTTTGAAGGTTAAAAAATTTGTACATTCCATTCACAATTGCAATCAAACCAAAATTTACTCAGTCATTAGCCTCTCCGAGAAATTCCTCAAAATATCTGTTTGCAAAATTTTGAGTAATTTAAAAGACAGACAGTGGTAAAAACATAAATTGCATTGCTACTATGACAAAGCTAATAACACAAGGTGAAAATCAGTGGTTTACAGAAAAAAAGCTCACCGACTCCGAGGAAAAAGCACCTTGGGACCAAAAAACTCGACGCAGGCATTAACCCGAACTGTCTGGCAAGCAGTAAAGTCATCAGAACATAGAGAAGGCTGCCAGTCATATGATATCAGCATCGTCACATTCAGCTGATGTTCACTGTCAGATCCTTCAGACCACACATAGCACACATTCGCTACAATCTCTACATAAAACACTAGCAAATATTACTACACAACATGAACTAAAAACACTTGTCAAGCAACACGTTGGCTTGACTATAGTGCTGCCATGTGGCAAATAACACTAACATACTGCTAGTCTACATGTAACAGACAAATAAGAATTCTTTAACCACTCCGAGATATAGACAGTAATCCGAATTGCCATCAAAATCTAATCAATGCCATAACACCCCACAAAACTTGTCAAAATCAGTTAATAAATTTTCATGTACTCTCATGGAGCCAGACTGAGGCTGCGTTCATACAGACATGAACATGAGTACGACTATAGGTCCGTGTCTCCATTTATGGCCTGTAGAAGCTTCACTCATACGAGTGGAACGTTCACGTCACTTGTAACTCGTCATAACTCAACACATGTCGGCCATATTGAATGAAATCGAATTGAGAAAATGTTTCGCTATTAAAACAACAATATTCTATCACATCGCTAATAGTTTTACTCTCCGTGCACCTCTAACGATGAACAATTTTACAATGATGTCAGTTCTGACGTCAAATATGAGCCACAGCTTTTGTAAATTATATTAATGTTATTTACGCATAGTTTACTTCGCACGAGTTGGATAAAAACACGACCTGCACAAAAACTACTCGAACGAGTGTAATTTACAGGTAACCCGTAGTCGTATGTATGTGAACAGCTGCCATTAAAATACACGCAAACTCGTGTTTGCCAGAACTCGTATAAGGGAACACGTACAGTGCCGGACCTGTATTCGTATTTATGTAAACGCAGCCTGATGGAAGAAGGTAAGATATAGCTTTGTCCTCATTCTTTTGGTAGAAACAATAAGCACAACGTTATAAGCATGCTTCACACACTAGGTGTACGTTCAACTTAAAGAAAGCAAATATTCTCCAATTCTGTATATAAGTGTTGTGTCTAAAATTCCTATCTTGAAATTGGGCTTTAATGACTAACCTTCTGTAACTGTAAAAAGATTACTGACAGATCATTCTGGCAATGACATATGCTATATCGGAAATATTCTAAAAGTCATTTTGATGGTGGCCACTCTGCAGTCATGATCAAATTCCCTGACTTTTTCCTGACTTTTCCAGACATTTTAAGGGAACACAGATGAAGTATCGCCCCTTGCAACAGTAGCGATATGACGTCTATTGGCAACAATTTTAATTATTTTCCAGAGAATTAACTGACCAAATTCAGTGAGTTTAAGCAATAAAGGCAAACAAAAGCGACTTACTGACACCGCAAATTTAAAAGTAGGGGAGTACAAGTCTCCAAGCGAAGCGAGCAGAAAAAATGGAGTTGAACGCAAATATTCAACTAGTAATGAACAGTTTTGGGACACTTTTCCCTGACAAGATTTTTTCCCTGACATGTTTCAAATTCCCTGTCATTTTCTAACTTTGCATTTAAGATCATCAACAATGATCTCATGTAACAGTGTATGATTGGCCTGTTACAACTGTCTGTTGAATTCACTGTCTCTTGAATTAAACCACCAATGTCTATATGTATAAAGTCTTATACAACAGGATAAATTTTAACCTTTGTAGCCAATATATTTTCCATAGATACTGGCAGACAGAAATGTCAGAGAATGTGGAACATTGACAAATTCTCGTGTTGGCTGAATGACCAAAGGCATCGACAAAATGTGTTTCCTGCAACAAATAGACAAGAAAGTCCACATGGCATACATATGTACAAACAAACAGTGCTCTGATGAGACTGCACAGTTAGATGCCCTGCAAACTACAGGTATTGTTCTTATATTCATTCCTAACTTCCTCAGCTATCTATCGTCTTGCCTGGATGTTATCAGAGGCGCAGAAATCGCAAAACCTGACATCCCGAGACCTGACAAAGTGGCACCAGATGTACCTACAGTAAATCTTCCAGAAAAACTAAGAAAGTGCAACAAATTGATGCTTTTTAGCTGACATTTTTGTAATGGAACACTTGCCTTTTAGTGCTGATTAGGCGGGCATCACATCAAACTTGATTCAGTGTCTTGTGCTGCTTTATACTTGATGAATTTTTCTGCTTTTCACCATTATTTCACGAGTCACAAGACATTAAATTTCATGACGATGACGAAGAAGACTAATTAAAAACTGATAGATAGGCTTACAAATCATATAATATTCCATGCAGCAAAAAGTTGTAAGCAGATACTTGCACATTAAAACAAATCTTGCAATGTCCACCCCTGCTACTTGGTGCCACGTTGTCAGGTCTCTCAAAGTCCACTCCTTGCTATATGGTGCCATATTGTCCTGTCCCGTGATGTCAGTCCCCACAATTTCAATGGTCTCATGATGTCAGGTCTCGCGTTTTCAGATGCCCAACGTTATCATCAGCCTGGCTTGTCAGCATCATCATACTTCTTTCTACAGCTGTATATAACTGCAACTCGAAGATGCAATGTTAAATTCTACAGGGTGACCAAATTAGAATAACCCAATGTGAAAATCACCAATCAACAACATTAAACCTTCAACATATGCCTATAAACAAATGAACTAATCATTTCCCATCCTGCTGGTGGTAGAAGGCTGAGTTGTCCTGAGCACACAGTAGATTAGCAACGTGCTCAAGGTGTTCAGTTGAGTTCAGTTTCAGTTTCAAATTATAAGCTCAATAAGCAGAAGCTTTTATTGCTCATCTCTCGCAATCATATGCTCGTACAGACGTTTCTTGAATGATTCAACCGAGTCTGCTGCAGTGACATTCTCTGGTGGTTGATTCCATGCTACTACTACAGTGCACTACTGTATTGAAATTTGTGTCAACTAACTATACACGTATGCTGATTTTGTTACTCAAAACTGCTTATCAAATACTGACTCAGTCTCTCCAGTCTTCCAAGGTCTCCACTTCCTCTTCCTCTGACGTGGTGGGAGCATTCGTGGTGGAACGTTGCCAGCTTGAGGCAAGGAGTCAAGACTGACATTGTGCTGTAAGATGCACAGCTCAAGCTTTGAGAACCTCTCTAGAAACATGTTCCAGTCCTACACAGCATAAAACTAGCTTGATAACTGACAGTTATAATAACTGTAAAAATCAGTGTAAATGATATTCACTAAATTTCAATATTTGCCTCAACAGGCCCATCCAGCCTAATATGAACAGAATTTTTCTTAAAGTACAACAGCATTTTCAACAACTGAACAAAATTGTACACTAATCTAATATTCATCAAAAAGGTATTTATGGACAAGAAGAAACTGCTCACATGTAAATTAAACTTGAAATTAAACGTAATAAATTATAAAGTGTTTAGTTAAGAGTGTAGCATTATATGCTCATAAAACAGGGACGTTGACGCAGGCTGATAGAAGTAGACTAGAAGCTTTTAAAATGTAGCTTTTGAGAAGAATGGAGTAAGTCAGCCAGACTGATTAGAAAACCAATGAGAAAAATTTACATCTGGGGCCAAATTTTTGAAACTTCTTAAGAAGATTTTTGGAAGACTTCTTTTCCAAAGATAGTATGCGAATTTTCGAAACTTCTTTAGAAAATGTTTCCAGAACAATTTGAGAAAATCTTCCAAAAATTTTGAGAATGGATGCACAATTTTTGAAACCTCTTTGGAAACTTCTTAGAAAGAAATTAGGCAAATATGTAAGAAAGCACTAACCTTGTCCTACACGGAGAAAGCTGTGTAATAAAACAAAATTTGCAAAAAAGTACGCAATGTTGACACTTAGCTTAGATGTCATATGTGACATCACAGGTTATTTGCATAATGCTGTGGTAAAATCAACAATGAGTAAGTAAAGGAAATTGATGCTTGTCAATTTAGAAAATAAAGTAGTGTGTAAAATGCGTTTCCTGTGGATGTGCTAAGATAAGAAGTTTTCCTAAAAAGTTTCGATTACGTCACATAGTCAGTACAAGCACATCTGATTGGTTTAACTAGTTTAGGAGGATAAGAAAAAAGTTCTTTGGAAATGCAAAGAAAGCTATTGAAAATTCAGAAAAAAAATCTGGCCCCTGATTCAAAAAGCTATCTTACACAATATGGAAAATAAACACAAATGGTTGGGCCACATGCTAAAACACAGTAAAATGCTGCATAATACATTAAGAGAGAAAAATGTTACTGAAAAAGAAAACAAAAAAATGGATACAGATGGTGCATGACATGGCTTAAAATAACATTTAATACTGATTTGAACCCTGCTGATCTGTTACTAAACAGAAGCAACTGTCCTGTACAACTATAAACAGTTGGTATTTTATCAATATCAATATAGTTTCATACTTTGGAGATATCTGGATTTCGAATATCCTTTGTGATGGCAACATAGCATGCCAGTGCTGACAGAATGAGTGTGAATAAGATTACACAAACTGCAAACAGAATGACTGGAGGATGTGTGGCAAGAAACCACTGTCCATTAGAATATAACTGACATACAATCAACCGAGTTTCGTTCACAACAGCTATGATCTGAAACAATACATCATGTGCCTCAACGTCAGTATTATATTGTGATAATGAACAATAAATACTAAAAACTAACAGACATCAAGGTAAGTCTACTGCACACAGAAAAAGAACTGAAAGTTAAGCTAAAACTCCAAAAAATACAAAACTAAAGTAAATTTTAGAAATCTACTGCTGGGTTGGATTCCTACCCATGAATGCAAAAATAAGCATTTAAAAATTAATAACTCGTAGATTATTTTGTTGAAAATTTCCCATGCTTTTTCGAATGGAATTTTAAGTCATACACATAAGTTACCATAATACAGCTGAATAACTCCAATGAACACATCGATAACATCTGGTATTTACAAAATTACTAGCACAATACAAAATAATATCATAACACTACTCAATGGAAATGTTATACTGTTTTTGACAAGTGTATTATTGTCATGGCTTACCATAATACAAGCCGAGTGAATTTTCTGCAGCAACACTCTCAGAAGACGTACAATAAACAGCACCATGAATGAGAATCTGTAGATGCATCCAGCAGTTTAGTTACCATCACATCACATTTCTTTTCTGAAACAGTGGATTTTCTAAAAAAATATTACAAACAGTACAACTACAGTACAAGTACAGTAAAGGTCCATTCAAAATGCACTGTGAAGTGAAAGCCCTTAATGTAATGTGTGTAACAATACTCAATAAAGAAATTGAAAAATTTCCTAAAGTGTTGGAAATGTAAACTAAATCAGAAAATGCGCAACTATCGTAAGAACTCAGCGGGCACTGTTAAATAAATGAATTTTAATCCGCATTGTATGAACGCAGTTTGCAACCAGTGGGGGTAACCGTGCACAAATTCATCACAAAGCAAGTGTGGCAGTTTGACTACAAGTGTTATAAACATTCTTTTTTAACAGCGTTATTGCATTTGTTCTGCGTAATATACTACACATGATTTACATTAAATCAACAGCATTTAATACACTTTTTCACGAACGAAGTCCAAACTGTTTTGTTTACCAAAGTCTAAAATACTAACAAGCAGCAAAACGGTCAAAATATACAACATACTAAACCGCACAATTGTATTAAACGAAAAAGTTACTTAAACCAAAAATGCTAAAGGGTGCAACTTATTAGTATATGTTGGCAGCAGCAATAACATTGCTATGTTGTAATGAGTTATTATTAATTTTTACTATTTTTATGACGAAATTGATGAAGTTAATCTTTAAAAAAATGCAACCAAAATAAAACATGCGGTCCGTTAGATACAATGTCGTGGCCATGGAAACTTTGGACGTAAGCATTTACAAAGTATAGTTTATGTTTGTGATTTATGCTTTGTTTTTACTGTCATGAGTAGTAACTGTATGATATTGTAGCCGACTCATAATTGCGCCGAGCTCTCTTCTAACTGTGCTTTTAAGTAGTGATTGAAACCCGGGTTTTGAAAAACCCGGGGCCCGGGGAAACCCGGACGTTTTGCCAAAAACCGAAACCCGGCTTTGAACAGTCTCCAGAACCCGCGGGTTTCGGTTGCGTTTTTGCACCAAGAGCGCTGCATTTGATGGAGTATTATGTCATGTTAGATAACCGCAAACGCGTTTTTGACTAGTTATAAATGTACAAAACATTAGTTTATACACTTGTTAACGGCAACATTTAAGGACTTGCACATCAAAAACAGCAAAAATTACGAAAGGTGATATTGCCCGCATCACACTGACTGTGTGTCAATGTGCTGCTGAATAATATCACCTTTTGTAATTTTTGCTGTTTTTGATGTGCAAGTCCTTAAATGTTGCCGTTAACAAGTGTATAAACAAATGTTTTGTACATTTATATTTGCTGTTTTATTACTAAAATACTGTTTTCCTACTGGTGATCAGTTACAAAGATATTGCGCTTCAGATTTTTTCTTACAG
>Ga0209367_1003962_pt1 | contig 20294 bp, 15 predicted proteins | sample WorMetLIZISLAND2_FD_187412 | JGI IMG/M metagenome (GOLD analysis project Ga0209367, IMG submission 187412) | Marine gutless worms symbiont microbial communities from Max Planck institute for Marine Microbiology, Germany - Olavius geniculatus... ...
ATATTACACTTCCCAGGTAGGTGAATCTCTCTACATATTCTATGTTCCCTTGTGCAACGGCTATTGGCTGTGGTGATGAGCACTGGGTGATTCCCACGGCCTTTGTTTTTTCCCGGCTTATATTCAGTCCAACTTGTGCACTTTGTTCCTCGAGCTTGGTAGTCATCTCTTGGTTCCACTTCTGCCAGACGATGCCATATTTTGACTTGTCCATAGTTCTGCACATGACAAAGTCGATGACTATGATGAAGAGGAATGGTGTAAGGTTGCAGCTTTGTCGAACCCCTGAGACAATCTCAAAGAACTCTGTGTACCCACTTGCAGTCTTGACACAGCAGCTGGAGTTGTCATAAAGTGCCTTGAAGATATTAATGAACTGGTCAGGAATGCCGTAGTATGTCAGAATTTTCCACAAAGATGGCTTGTGTACACTGTCAAATGCCTTTTTGAAATCGATGAAGTTAACGATGAGGTCTTGTTGATGCTCTAGGCTCTGTTCAATGATGTTGCGCAGGGTGAATATTTGTTCAGTGCATGAACGCCCTTTTCTGAATCCTGCCTGCTCATCCCATAGGGTGCAATCTACTGCATCTTGCAGTCTGTTTAGCAGCACTCTGTTGAAGACTTTGCTGGGTGTGAAAGTAGTGTGATTCCTCGCCAATTATTGCAGTCTTTGAGACTTTCCTCTTTTTGGCAGCTTGATAATCACACCTTTCTTCCAATCTTCTGGGACCTCCAAGTCCTGCCATATCATGTTGAATAGTTCAGCCAATTGTTCTGCTACTGTCTCCTTGCCATGTTTGATCATCTTAGCAGATATCTCATCCACGCCTGGTGCCTTATTGTTCATTAGGCTAACTGACTGCACGTTGCACTTCTTGAAGATTGATGTTTCCCTCATAGACCTCGAGGGAGTCTGCCATAACAATGTACCCGAAGTCTGGTGTGGACAAGGGTTCGGGCTGGTTCAACACCTCTTCAAAGTGCTTTTTCAACCTTAAATTCTGCTCACTCTCTGTTAGAAGCAGGTGTCCATCCTCTGCCATGATTGGTACATTAGTATTGTCCTTGGCACCCGTGATCTGCCTTACTACGCCATAAAGTGATCGGATGTCGTTCTGACTGGCTGCTTCCTGTGCTTCTGTACACTTGGACTCTATCCAGTCTTTTTTGTCCTGTTTGCAGCTTTTCTTCACCTCCTTGTTAAGTTTTCTATAGTTGACAGCTTCAGCCTGTGCTTTTGCTTGCGTAAATGCCTGATTTTTTGCCTCCTTCCTGACATCGATAAGGTTCCAGGTTCTGTCTGATATCTAGCGCTCTGTGTTTGTGCCTCTTTTGCATCCAATAACAGTTTCTGCACTGGCCTTCACACTGGTGCTGAAGAGTTCCCATTTCTATTTTATGGACAGGTCTTCCTGAAGTACTGTGAAACGGTTTGAGAGCTCCAACTCGTATCTGCATGATGTTTGTGGGTCTTTCAGCTTTGCCACTGCATACAGATGAGATGGTTTCTTCTTGGCACTCCTTTTCAACTTGAGCCTGATCTTGCCCACTAGCAGATAGTGGTCTGTACTCACATCTGCACCACGAAATACTCGGACGTTTGACAGTGATGATCCCCATCTGTTGTTGATGCAGATGTAGTCAATTTCATTCCGTTAGGTGATAGCCGGGTTTTTTTGTGAATATCTTTATGCTGGAAGAATGTGTTTCCAATCTTCAGTCCATTGTCGACACATAGACTGGTCAGTCTCTCACCGTTTTTAGTGGTTTCCTTCGCTGTCCCATGTAGCCCAACAGCGACATTCTGGCCCCGTCGGTCACTGTCAATCTGCGTGTTGAAGTCGCCCATCAACAGCTTTATGTCGTAGCTTGGGATCTCGTCTAGGGAGTCTTGCAGTTGGCTGTAGAATTCATCTTTGTAATTGTAGAGAGTTTGTCAGATGATACTGACGGTGGTGGCAGTAGATGTAACTGTGCCAGCAAACATTGTGAATGGTTTGTCTTCAACCACGAAGTTGTCATTCCGGAATACGTCGTTGACTTTGAATACATCACCAGTGTACGTATTGCTGCTAACTACTGCTAACTTTTTCTTCTTCTTCTTCTTCTTCTACTGCAACATTGGCGTGGCAGTTTGATTTAATCGGTAACGTTGATGGTCACGTCGACGAAGTGAATTAACACTCTTCCTGATTAGTACGGTACTTGGATGTGTGATCATCGGCAGATGGGTAAACCATCTCTGTATACCGGCAGCCACCCGGGTCAAATCAGCCTGGCCCTGCCTCCCTGGGTAGATGCAACGAGTACCAGCAAATGCTGGGATGTCAAAAGGGCATACTGTGCGATGCACTGGCCTTTTGTCTGTGGTTTGACAGTGTAAACTTGTGTCTGGCTGGAGGCTGAGGAAACAAAGATCAGCACCAGTCCCTGGGCCTTGTTGCTTGGAAAGGGCTTTATTTTTCACTGCTATGACTACTACTACCACTGCTGCTGCTGCTGCTGTTTCTGCTTTTTGTTTTATCTGTAGGCCATCTGTTTGCGTAATTTAAAACTGAAAAATGATTTTAAAATGATCGTTTGTGTTTAGTGTTATGATAGTGTTATATAATGTTATGATTATAATTATTAGTGTGATATAGTGCTTTGCTCTGCAATCCAGGTTTTGCATGTACTTGTTTTACTAATACAGATTTTTTGGTGTCATAGACTATTGGTGCCCACTAAAGTGCATTCACGACTTTGCTTTAGTATGGTTGTATTGTTTGCTTGTCATATTATTTACGGCTTAACATACGACCTAATCGGTGATTTACCGACAAGATATGTCTGCATTGTCAGAGATAACAAACATAAAAAGTTAAGTAACTGAAGTGGAAAATAGTAATAAAATTCAGCACTTAGTTGTGTCAAGAAATAGTAAGTTGAAAATTAGATAGTATGATAGTCAATTGTTTGATGACTGATTTATAGCCAGCTCGAGTAGTTAATAATCGATTCAATTGCAGGTAAAGCCTCAGTCACCATTCCACGATATGTTGGAGGCTGAAGTGATGTCAGTGGATAGGGAGTCAAAAGGCATTCAGTGGCCATTGCAGGACGATTTGGCACGAGATGACGATGTTCTAAATGTTACCAGTGACAAGAAAGTCCGGCAAAAGTTTGTTAATTTTTTGCTGTTTTCCTGTACAGTTAGATTTTTTGTATTGAGCATTGAGCATTTTATGCTAACTGCAGTCTTGTTTCTATTTTTGCGTGCTTATCTGTGTGCTGCGGAACTTAAACGATAAAATTTTGTTGAGGGGTTGGGCTAACGGCAACTTTTAAGGACTAACACATCAAAAACGGCAAAAATCATAAAGGATGATTTTATTCAGCAGAACATTGATGCACAGTCGAATTGCTCTTTCGAAGCGTTAGTCTTTGAAAGTTGCCATTAACAAGTGTATAAACTGCTGTTTTGTACGTTTATTTTACTGAATTACATTGGTCCTTGTTTTGTTTCTGGATGTTTACGTGAAGGCTGATGGTATTGACAGAAGAGACTCTGTTGAGAGTGTCACGGTGTAGCAGCGTTGTAAACATAACGAAGTTGAACCTACATGGCAACGGACTGATTCGACTCAAGCACATGGCCATGCTGCCATTCCTCACGCATCTCACCGTTAGCTTCAACGACCTTACGCGCCTCGACGACCTTGCTGGCTCGGTACACGTTTACAGCGGCGCTGTGTTACCACAGACATGGAGGCAATCGTCCTGTGCAAATCTTAGCCTGTTGGAAAACTTTTTTCTCTTACTGGAAGATTTTTCTCAAAAATACAAAATATAGGGCTGGAGGTCTTTTTGTACATTATTAAGGGAATTTAGAGACAAAATTTGGATTCTTGAAAGCCCGTAATCTCCTTTGTCAAGAAGTTGCAGCTGTGTATCAGAAAATTCCAAATTCTTGCCTATACGCCAGTTTCTTAACTCACAATGCTAGTATATGTCAGTGTCTCTAGTGTTGTAGTTTAGACGTCATATAGCTTATCCTCATAAACTTCCTAGTTTCGTAGAACCTTAAAGCTGAACTGTTTAGCAGAGTTTATGGCATTTGTGATAACATGTTATAAGCGTGATCGCATAACACCAGTTTTGAACCGACTGCATTGGCTGCCGGTACGACAGCTGGTCATTTACAAGACAGCGATGCTAACATACAAGTCACTGAACATTGGTCAGCCAGAACATTTGTCAGTCCTGCTCAGCGACTGTACACCATCACCTGGAGTTTCGGAAGAATGTGGAGTTTCAGGAAAATGTGGAGTTTCGGGAAAATGTAGAGTTTCGGAAAATGGCGTGATTTAGAAAAATTTGGAGTGAATTAGAAGAATGTGAAGTTTCGGAAAAGTGCGGTGTTTCGGAAAATGGCGTGAATCTAAAGAGATGGCAGATATAGGCCACCGTACGAATGAATATATTATAAATATGCTAATGATAATAATACTTTTTATAGTTTTAATACTTTTAGCTAATAATTTTAATTTCTGTTTGACGGCACGGCAGACGGAAAATTAGAAAAAGTTTTGTTTTGTTGTATTGATGCAATATACTAGTAAATTTGTTTTTTTTGTGCATCAACATAAGAGTATCTAATTATCCGTGGCGCACTAAACTTGTTCATGGTTGTTAGACCATTTAAAACGCATCTGTTTACTGGTAGACAGTGGTTGCAATGATTTAAATATTCTTGGGGGCATTTGTCCTGTGCAAATCTTAGCCTGTCAGAAAATTTTTTTCTCTTGCTGGAAGATTTTAAAAAAAATACAAATTACAGGGCTGGAGGTCTTTTTTGTACATTATTAAGGGAATTTAGAGACAAAATTTGGATTTTTGAAAGCCCGTAATCTCCTCTGTCAGCTGTATATCAGAAAATTCCAAATTCTATACGCCAGTTTCTTAACCCACGATGCTAGTATATGTCAGTGTCTCTAGTGTTGTAGTTTAGACGTCATATAGCTAATCCTCATAAACTTCCTAGTTTTGTAGTTACTAATCTTAATGCTGAACTATTTAGCAAAGTTTATGGCATTTGTGATAACATGTGATAAGCGTGATCGCATAACACCAGTTTTGAACCGACTGCATTGGCTGCCAGTACGACAGCGGGTCATTTACAAGACAGCAATACTAACATACAAATCACTGAATATTGGTCAGCCAGAACATTCGTTGGTCCTGCTTAGCGACTATACACCGTCACATCAACTTTGGTCATCTGACCACCAACTGCTGTCGCAGCCAACAGACAACACAGTGTTCGCCAGCCGCACGTTCAGCTCTACCACACCTCATATTTGGAACAGTTTACCAATTACCACTCGAACAGTATCCACTACCAACACCTTTTGATGACACCTCAAGACTCACCTCTTCTCTGGCGTCACCACCATCGACTAACTGTTACCATCTGCACCTACGATTCAAACTTCTGTTTTGACATATGGCACGTTACAAATGTAGACTGCTTACTTACTTAACAATGGGTGAACAGAAAGTTTCTCACTGAATTGAAGTCAACTATTCCGAGGGGCTGCATGCTGGGTCTTCCTCTTCCTTTTGTTTATCCGTTTGTCTGACTGTATGTTAGTGCATTTGTCTCTCATGCATGGGTTTCTATCTTGAAAGAAGGCGTAGAAAAACCAACATTGGTGTAAACCTTTTTCTAGCTGAGGTATCCACTATTTTAATTTTTAGACTTGTGGTCAAAAGTCTGGGGATGGCCACAGAATATGTCAGTTCGTATGTTTTTACTATTGAAATGAGAGATTCAAGCTGTCGCCTTTACACTTTTATCTTTAGCCAGTGTTATTTATTAATACTTGATTTTTTAAAGTAGCTGTGAGCGAGTTATCATTTTCTTTAACAGCACACTGTCTCGTGAAAGGCACTGCATACAGATTTTATACAGAAGTAATATAAAACGAGATACACTTTTACTTGTTTTTCTTTTAGTTAAGTTACTTTGTTCATTTTATTTGCTACTTTTTCGGTGAATAAAGATGAGTATATAATTGGTGGTTTATGTTTTGAGAGGATCGTGCATCTTGACTCAAGTTTCAACAAACTGACTACATTAGAAGGTCTGAAGGTATGTCCAGTTTTACTCAACATTTGGAGAGAGAAAATCAGAAAACTGAATTTGTTGCACTTTTTCAAATATTGACTGATTTTCTAAATTTTTGTTGCCAGCTATCTCTCTCCAGCAAATTTGCTATTTGGCTAAGTTATAACGTAAACACAGTTGTTCATTTTTCTGCCTTAACTTTATTGTTCTAAATTTGTTAATGGATTGCGAGCCACAACCTGGCAGTTTGTAGCATGCCTAACAGTACCAAACGCTATGGGTGAGATCCAGAAATTTCAGACATGCCTTTGTCAATAAATGCTTATTTAATATCTATTTCTTCTACCCCTTTTTCCAAAAGTATCACCTTCCCCATAGTTAACATTTTTTATTATCTTATGTATTGAATATTTGTTGTTACTGCATCATAACTTTTCTGTATTTTGTTTGTATTTTAAAATCTGTGCGAGTGGCATGCTTTTACTAAAAGCTGTTTGAGTTGACTTGGTTTCCGGTAAGAGAATAAAGCTAATTATCGGTGCATTTGAAGGGAGGGAACCGAAACTGAATGGCCAGGCTCAAGGAACAATTATTTGACTTTAGTGGTGATTTTCAATTCCGATTTGGTTGAGGAACTTTTTAGTTGGATTTTGATGCAATTTTGGAGTAATGGGGCTTGTGTGTATCATATTAATCGAGACGGGTTGAGCAGTTTGCAATTTCAAAAAAAGGTTGGCAGAAGTTTGTGCTGGCAGGTTTGCTTCTGCGTGTAATTATGAATAAAACCGAGATTCGTGAATGTTGTGTAGAATGTACCGCAGCTGAAGTATCTGAATGTGGCGTGGAACCAGCTCTGTAACGTTCACGATGAGCTGTCTGCTTTACACAAGCATGCCGGCAATTTGATGACCCTTGACCTAAGACACAATCCATGGCAGAAAGTACTTGTTAGCATCACAGTGTCTATGTTAAACATTTTTGTCATTTTTTATCGAGAACTGAATTAGAGTGTTTCTCATCATCACAGCAGTATCTGCATTAAACAATGATGCATTATTACAGAGAATGAAATTAGAAAATAGCAGGTGCTCCAGAGAGTGCATTTCTTTTTCAAGTGAATTTTACAGAATAGTGATTTAAACATATTTTTGTGTGAATTTATTAGTTAGTTAATTTATTAGTTAGTTAGTGTGAATTTTTTAGTTTAGTTAATAATTTAATTAGTTAATAATAATATAGTGCACACATTTTTTACTTTTAATAGCTATAAGTTAGACTGATAGTGATACATCCTATGACTTGGAATAGTTTCTCTCAAACATTTTACTGTCTACCTCTGATTTTGTTTTTAAGAAACACTTGAAAACATTTTTCTTCACTGTCTGATTGACTGTCATGTAGCGCCTCTGAAGCTCTGCATACGGCGCTATATAAATATTAATATAATAATAATAATAATAATGAAAACAGGATGAACATGTACAGAGTGAAGGTCTGCGGCTTCGAGTGATTGCCAAGTTGAGGTGTGTCAAATTGCTCAATGGTTCAACGGTGACTGAGCATGAAACTAGTGCAGCTCTGCGAGTAGCAACTACATCTAAAATCTCTCGAGTCAGTTGAATTATTTCTTAGCACCCCAGCTGCTGCTGCTGCTGCTGCTGCTTTTGATTTCCGGTCAGATTTTTCAGTGTTACTTTAGTTTAGACCATGTCCCCAAAGTTGATTATCTGAGCAGGATTCTTATACAGACTAAATTATGGAGAATGGTTAGTTCTATTACCAGGACTGTCGAAATTGTTGTTATAGTCAGTTAAAGATGCTGGTTGTTAACTATAATAAAACTATTGCCAGTTTATATTGCATGAGCTAGTTTTATTGGGTTGCTACGACAAGATTTGATCGAGGCAGTCCTCGGAATTTGGGCATCATCGCTTTTTGCTTGGATGCAAAGTTGATATGCTTGTGTGCTAAAAAACGGCAGTTATTAGTTATAGCCAAAAGTTATTCTACCAAATTTTGAACTTTTTGTCACTTGCGCTAGTTTTGGTGACTGTTGATTCTGCTGTTGGTCCCACAGGCGATGCTGTTGAGTCATTCACGCATGGACGTTCTAGCTCCACGCACGTTGAACCTGTTGTCAGTCGCCCAGTTCTTAGACGAGTCCAGTCGACTAACTCCAGACCAAGCCATCAGCGATATTGAATGGCAGTGCCGAGTAAGTCTATACGATGTCTTATCAGCAGCTCCGTAACTTAAAATTCCTGGTTCTTATTCGCTTTTTTGTCTTGTACTTAAATTAGTTTGTTTAAATATTAAGTAACTTGGTAGCTTATGTGATTTAGTATACTATTTGTTTATTTTTTTGATTTATGCTATTATTTTGGTGAATATAGTTGTACACGTTGTCCCAAAATTAGTGACACCCCTACAGATAAGTTGGCGTAAATTCGTTAATACCTGACAGATTTTTTTTTTACAAAATTTTAAACATTCATGTATACAATCATTTTGCACTAGTCTATACTTGTGCTCAACTTGGCCACCGTTGACGTCAATGCAAGCCCTTAGTCTTAGGGAGGTACGCCAGTGCTTGATCACTTTGTCAATAAGTAAGTAAGTAAGTAAATGATTTATAAAGCGCCAAAGTCTCAGAAAGAATCGTATTGAACATAACCCTAATGTTAACAAACTCTGACGTCATAATGACTTCACACTTAGCACACACAGTAAGGTGCGAACGTCATAATACGTGTGATGGTAAATAATGCTAAGAGAGTGCAGTGTACGATATTTCGTTGAAATCCATGAACTAAAAACTGAATTTAGTGCGTTTGAAGCAAGGGGTGTCGCTAATTTTGGGACATGGTGTAGATATACAGAACTAAAATTAATCAGAGATTTCAGACCTCTGTAAAAAATAGTTCTGCCTGCCGTTGAACACAAAGGACTTATTGCAACCGCTGTATATTATCCGGATTTGGATTCAGGAACACTGCATCTTAATCCTGAAATGGATAGCCACCAATATATGAGTGGTTGCTCCTTGCCTACTGTCCACCCCTCGGTAAAACTTTATCATAATCTGTTCACAACGTGCTAAGATACACTGCAGTTTGTCAGTTTAAGTATCCTGCATAATGAACCACCAGCAAATGGCCAGCGCATGACACTTTAGTGCATCTGTATTTTTTTACTGTTAGGTGACGAGCCTGTTTCTCGATGGACAGCACATCACCAAGCTCTCAATGCTCAATAACTTCACAAACCTACGCTGGGCATCATTTAACAACAACAATATCTCCAGGATTGAGGTGTTTTATTTATGAATTGTTCATAAACTGTCATTATAATGCCACATTATGGTTGTTTTGCCCCATTGTCTTGTGGTTTGTCTGTTGGTTAGTTTCATATGGCCTCTTAATGCAAAAACAAAAAAGTGCAGAGAAACCAAATTTGGCATGAACTTTTTCAGGATAGGAGTAATCGGTGTGTCAATCAATTTTCAGTTTGAATGGTCTGAAGGTCAGGGTCAGGGTTGGACTTTGGTCGAATAATATGTTGGCACTGTTGTTTTTGATCTTAGGAATAGCAGTAGTTACTGTTAACTATAATAACTAGAAGGCGCTTGTAAGAGTACGTATCTTCGTCAAGCAAAGTAACGACGGACACACACACGGAATGACGGACACACACGCGGACGGACAGAATGACTAATCTCATAATCTTCTTCAATGTTCACTACGTTCACACTTCGTGGAGATAATAAATCTTATTATTTGTGAGTTACCTCTTTTTCACCTCACTGTCTGCAGTGCTATAACTGCTATATAATTTCACTCCAGTCAAGCGTGACGTTTGAAGCGCATTTCGCACCTGTTTATCACACGGTGTTTGGTGCAGAACACACCGTCAATCACAGGCTTGAAATAAGCACGTTTTGACACAATCTACAGGGTGGCCCAAAAAAGTGAGCAATTGCACTTTGACCATATCTTCACTAAATATTGACCAATATTCACAATTTTTTACTAGTAGATTCTCTAAGAAATTTGCTACTCAGTGGCATGCACACCACACCTATTGTATCGCTACTTTGCTTTGTAAAACATAAATATTTGAAAAACAAAAATTTCTACAGAGGGCAGAAGGTCTAGTGGTAAATTTTTAAAGTATTTAACTGAAATGTTAAATATCAGTTATAGTACGTGTAAAGAACAATGGAGGACATATTGAACATCTTTTCTAGTAATTTGAACCGTTTTTGTGCATAAATTATCAATGTATATTAATGCTGGTTGGCGGCTGCAATTTTGCTCAGTTAACTGCAATGCATTGTATTTCCATTGTGCAGCCCAACTAGCTATGCACTATTTTGCTGAAAGATGAAAACTTACTCTGTAGTTATGTGTAAATATTTCTGACAGTTACTATAATTCATATTTAACATTTTACTTAAATACTTTAATAATTACCATTATATCTTCTGCCCATCTGTAAATATTGCTAGTTTTTTTATATTTATGTTTTACAAGGTAGTGTAGCAACATAACAAGCGTGATGTGCATGCTACTGAGTTGCACATTTCTTACAAAGTCTACTGGTGAAAAAATTGTAAAAATTGGTCAATATTTAGCAAAGATATGAACAAAATGCAATAGCTTACTTTTTTGGGGGCCACCCTGTAAAGTGTATTGTGCCTTGTTACACTTGCATAGTGCACTTCACATGTACAGGGTGGGCCAGAAATTGGCACAAAATTTTTATATGTCAATACCTTTATCAAATAATAACCGATTTTTAACATCTTTTCACTGTTGGAATCAGGAGAAAATTTGTATTAACACTATCACTAAAGATCCCACCACACCTCAAGTGTGTCGCTACACTACCTAGTGAAATATCAATGTCTTAAAAACAGCAATTGAAAAAAAGATATCTGTAACAACATCCCAAAGAATTAACAACAGAAAACAACCTGTTTATTCCCTCAGTTATTGTTCAAAATAACTGTTACATCTCGCAGTTTTTACATCAAACATTTGATGTGTCCGCCTTGATGCTTGCCGGACGACACACTCAAGCCGGCAATGCCACTGACCAATGGCGCGATCAATGAAATGCTGCGAAAGTTTGCCCTACTCAGTGCTCCAGAATTGTTGTGAATTGTCAACATTGGCAAACCATCTATGAAAGAGCCCCCCAAACAGCATAATCGACAAGTTTTTAGTTCGGGCTGTTTGAAAGCCACATGTCAGGCTCAATCAACATTGATCATGCAATTGGTCATTGTCATCGCCAGCTTGAGTGTGATTTCACAAGGTAGTGTAACAACACCTATGAGGTTTGGTGGGACCTTTAATGTTAATAAATGTAAAAAAGGTAAAGATCGTCAATTTGTATAGCACGTCGTCGCGTATACACGTCTCTAATGCGCTTTCGTCACTCACCAGAGCCGCCGGCCACCGGCTGCCCAACCGCCGCGTGCAGCCTGTTACTACAAATTTTTTGCTGATTCCATCAGTGAAAAGAATTTAAAAATTGGTCAATATTGGATGAAGTTATTGGCATATAAATATTTTGTGCCATTTTGCCTGTGGATCATGGCGAAGCATATACATGTTATGTCGTGTTTAACGAATTTGTTAAATCATTTCAGTTTTTGATCGGATGATGTTTTTTGTCAGGGCTTGGACAGATGTTCGAAGCTGGAGGAACTGTCATTGGATAACAACAGCATACAGCAGATAGAGGGCGCCACTCATTGGCCACACTTGCAACGACTCTCACTTGCTCATAACCTGATTGCCTCTGTTGACAACTCGGGTCTTGATAAACTGGACAAGCTGCACCATCTCTGTCTGGTCAATAACCTTATCGCATCGATGGCTGCATTCCAGCGCATGTCAGCACTGGCTGAACTCTATCTGAGTAACAACCTCGTTGATAACGCTCGCAGCATTTTTCACCTTAAGGTGAATGTCATGTGCCTTCTGTCTACGAAAAATTCTCGAGCTTATTTTGCTTAGAGTTTTCTAAATTTTGCACATGTGTATTTTATAAAAGATGAAGCAATTGCTTAAGTAGTACTGTGCATTATTTATTTTAATCTTTTAATGTCATTAGTTTTATTGGTTTATCGAAAATTGAACAGTATATGAATGTGAAAACTGAAAAGTGTCATTGCCAAGTGGCGACATGATATATACATGTATGGCCATTTGTTCAGTTGTGTCTGGAGTTTTAATATTAAATTAGTTCCAACTCTGGTTAGACATACATGTAACTTGCAGTTGGCGCCGAAACTTCACAGCACCACCTTTGACGTTTTTGAGATCAGTGGCTTTAATCTTTGACGTTTTGACATAAAAAAAAATTCATAGCAGTTATTTTTGGAGAATTATACCAATTTTGATTTTTTTCTGCTTTTTTGTTTTCAAGTTATATGGTACAGACGGATGAACACACGGGATGCAATCGCACCCTCTGGGACAGCCACGTAATAAAAAGTACTGCTTGTTCTTGGTTTATAGTATGTACAGTTATTATTATAATCTGATGGTTGTGCGCAGAACTTGTTAAGTTTGATTATCTTTGACATCTCTAGTAATCCGGTCTCGTCGGCCATCAGTCACTTTCGTTTGTTCACCATATACCATCTCAAGAATCTCCGAGCTCTCGACGGCTGCACAATCGTTAGTCTCATTTGATATTTTTGCTGATAAGAAATTCGAGTTCGTTAACTGATGATCAGCAGCTTTGGCCATTAGTGTATTTGTATAGGTTTTGTGCCACAGTGTATCACTGTATTTGAATTGACATAAGTCACGACTGAAGCAGTGTCTGTTAGGTAGCAATCTGCTGCATATGAATTTATTACATTCATGAAATTACAGCCATCTAAAATTTGGAGCAAAGGAGGTAAATTGCTTCCTGCCATGAAGTCACCGATTACAACTTTTATTTGTTGAGTTGTTGATGTTTTGGCATCTGCCCTGCAGAAAGTGCTGCTTTATCATTCATTTCTAGTTTACCATTTTGCAAAGATTTGATGATTTTAATAGTAAGATGGTGATGGTTGGCGTATTTTTTAGTAGTAGTAGTAGTAGTAATAGTAGTAATTTGACAGTGGCAGGAGGGGCTAACCCCATGCCTAAATTTTAGCTTTTCAGAAAATTTGTTGTCATTTGAAAGTTTTCTTCCAAAAATACAAAATTTGAGGATGAAAATCTCGCTTTTGAAAAGTGCAAGGGCCAGATTGAAATTTTGAGCACTTGTCATTTTCACTGTCTGAAATTTACAGCTTTCGTTGGTAGTATTAGTAGTAGCAATAGCAGTAGCAACAGCATTATGCTGATTACTGGTGGTGAACATTTCTATTTTATATTCGCCAGTTTGTTAGTGTATATTGTGCAGCACGATCTAGCCGATCAATAAACACGTCTTATGTATGTATGACTAGGAAGCCCCAGAGCTGTCGTTAGCACGTGAGATGTTTGGGGGTCGTCTGTCGGAAGACTTCATAGCAGACAAGGTCGGTCACTCTAACTTCACGGAGTTGCTGGAACTGGACTTTCCGCAGAGCAGCATTCAGTCGGTCATACTCAGTGATGGACAGCTTTTCAACAACCTACGCAGGTCTCTCCACTTTTGCTTTCATTCTATCAAAAGGTTACTAGTTGGATGGGTGACTGCGGACTACCAAGGTGAACTCAGCCTTCCATCCCTACGGGGTAGGCAAATCGAGTACTGACCTTCCTGGCGCTCTCACCTGTGTTGCGTGATTTCATACGGCAGGTGATGCTTCATACCACTGTAACATTCTGTTAAGAGATATGTACACCATCCTTTAACCTTTTTACGAACTTTTTTTTCAAACATTTCCCAGAAGCTACTTCTGGGAGCCTCATTTGATCCGAATTAATGGGATAAATTTGCTAGCTAAACAAAAGTACACAGTATTAGTACCAGCAGCAACAATGGAGTTGAACCTTGTCTCAGTAGCTCGTGCTAATCAGCTGCCACTTACGAGATTGTAAAAGTGCTTCTGGTCTTGAGTCCATCTCATGAAGAAGCACCATAGCAACTACTGAACTTTGTTTCTGCCTTTCCCTTTACTTTTTATGCATTGTTTTGTACACAGCTTAAAACCGATGTGGTACTGGTAGTGTTGTTAATGCTTAGTATAATTGTGAACTATAGTAGCATTGTTTGTTGTGAATTTCCTACACCAGCGTGAATCTGGAGCACAATGGATTGACGTCGTTCAGCGGTCTCACTTGTCTGCCGAATCTAAAGGTATTTATTTCCACACTGATTATAATAATAACAAGCTGATATGTATCGACTTGATCTTTGCAGTTTATCAATCTCAATCATCAACCAATCAACCATGATTTTTAGTGTGGCCTGAGTAACAAACAGCCACTGCTAGGACCATAGTTACCTCCGCCAAGGAGGTAATGTTTTTGCCGGTTTTTGTTTGTCTGTTTGTTTGTTTGTTTGTTTGTCTGTGGGTCAGCAAGATAACTCAAAAAGTTATGGACGGATCTTTCGGAAATTTTGAGGGTATGTCGGCATGGCACAAACTACCAGTGATTCAATTTTGCGGGTGATCCAGCAGAAATCCTAGATTCTGGATCACTTCGAAATTTTCGTTACCATTGCGTTAAAGGGGGCATAAGGGAACCACTGGCAAAGCGAAGATGGTGACGCCGCCTGGCGAATAACATTGCCTTGGCGGAGGTACCTGCGGGCTATGACTGGTTTCTAGTTGAGAATGGCATTGGCCAGCCAGTCTTCCCGTCATAAAATTGCAGCAAGCCTATACAACGGTGATTTGGCAAATGAGTTACTTACAGAAGTAAAACCGGCAGATGGTACCGTAAGCCTATATTTTTTCACAGTCCTGCAGAAAGTAAGCATTCCACATCCGCACATTATAGCAAACGGAAGTACGGAAGAACAGCAGGACGTGTTGCAGAGGGTCTCAGCTGCGATATGTTTCGGGTATTAGCTGTAAGCCAGTGACGCTGCGGTCTGCGGCAGCGCGCAGTTGAACGACGATGGAGCGTTCAACTCGTGTCTCGCCAGATATTAAGATAGCGATCTCGTCGTTGGTCGTTGGCAAGTTGTAGCGACCACGATGTTCGTTAGATGGACGACGATCCGCCAGCAGTTCCAGGCTCACTGACTGCGGCAGCAGTCCAGACTGCAGCTGTTCGTCAATACTGACAAAAAACCGCAGATACGAATTATTCATCTGCAGCATCTGGCGCAACTGTCACCCTTAAATGCATGTCGATGTCGCTGAAACGTTTAACGCCAACGTTCGCCTGCATGGTTGCGTCTAAAAAAAACGTCTGTAAGCACTTCGGCTGTTCTCCTTCCAAGTGGTGCATTGGACCAATATAGCGATGGATTTCACCCTAAACTTTAAACATGGACGGACCCTGGGAAAATGTCATTTCATTGGCCTGCATGAAAATTGCAAATTTCTGCTGCCCTCAAACTTTTTAATCCATGATGCCATTGATGATGATGTGCCTAGGAAACATGGCAGTTTATTTTTGACAATATTTTATCGGTTTTATTATATATTATCCAGCTTGAATGGCTTTTATGCTGTTTTGGCCTGTAATTTTAGGTGCTGTGTTTGAATCACAACCATGTGGAGAGTATATTGCCCAAGGCCAAACCTCAGCCTGCAGTGGCACGTGGTAAAGCATCATCAACCAACTTGCTCCCAGCAGTGATCACATTGGGCCCTGAGAACACCAATGATACTTTGCTACAAAACCTTGAAGTACTCCATCTTGGGTAAGCTGTGCGTTAATGTGCAATTCGGAAAAAGTTCTTAAGAGATTTGACTATAATTCGCTGTTACATGTGTACTGGTTGTTGGATTTTTCGATATTTTGTTCATTACCATCAACAAAAAAATATCCCTCTCAAATGGTTTGCTGTTGCGACATCTGGCAGTGAACGGAAATCGTTCTGTGAAAGGTCAAAACGTGAATAAATCAATCGGTAAATAATATAGGTTATAATTTGGTGAATTCTTGTGTTTTCTGGCCCATTTGTTTGTTTACGTGATTTCCAGTCATATTGCTCAACAAGTCGTGTATGGTTTGTTTGCAAATTTTTCTTGACTGGTGGTTTGATTGATGAGATTTTGGTAACACGTTTGCTCTGATGCTACTTAGTGACTGCCAGGTCACTTTCGTCTTTGTTCGAATAATATTCGTGGTGATCACAGTTTAGTGGTTTGTTGCAGTTATAATGGAATCAAAGATTTAGTCGCTCTGCAACTCGGTTTGCTTCCATCTTTAAAAGCTCTGTTTCTTCAAGGTACTTGTAGATTTTTCTCACGTTGTCATTGTAGGCTCAAGTTTGTTTCTTTGTTCCGGAAACAACGATTTTTGCCTAATTGTTTTTTTGTGTAAACGGCAAAGGCATTATTATAAATATTCTGAATTACCATCATCGACTGTTTATTATTATTATTATTATTATTATTAGCTTTATTGACACAAATACAGACTTTCACAACAGTAATGTATGTCACAAGTGTCAAAAAGACTGCCAGGGTGAATCACCTCTTACGACAGCCTTAAGAAAAGAGTAAACACAGTGCCACATGATTAGTGCAATCAAATATGATCAGATATGCTGCATAAAATAACTACTTAAGTCGCACCCTGCTAAATGTCTTTTAAAAGCAACAACGTCAGTACAACAGACAACCTCATCAGGCAGTGAATTCCAGGCTGCAGTATCACGATTGATAAAAAAATTTGCACGTGCATTAACATGACAATGTTGACGGATTAATTTGTAAGAATGGCCACGTGTAACAGAATCATGAATGGTAATAAAAGAATCAGACAATGAAACGTCAACCAAATTATGCACAATCTTAAAACACAACAATAAATCAGCCGTAGGTCTGCGATTCTCAAGAGACTGAAGATTCAGCCGTTTAAGTCTTTGACCATAGGTAAGACAGCTATAGCCAGGCAGACGTTTGGTGTACCTTCGCTGAACTGCTTCTATCTTAGCTATTAGAGTTTATTTTGTATTAAAATTGTTGAGCAAGTACAAAACGTTAAAAATGTGTTTTTATAAAATAGAGATACATTAGTTTACATTTATTGTGCACAACTGTATTTTGTTGGCATGACCAACAAACTTTGATAACAACAACTTCATAACTACTTGATGACTGCCAGGAAAAACTTTATTAGTTATTATAAGTTGTTTCATTTTTTAATTCCTATATTTTTTTCTCATTTGCTATATTATGGGTTTGTGTACTTTAGTTGAGTCTGCAGTTTAGCTGACGTATGCAATAAACGAACAAGATGATGATGATGATGGCTGATGACTAGGCAATGAGATATCAAAGGTGGAGGGTCTGGAGAACCTGCGTGATCTGATGGAGCTGGTTCTCGACCGCAATAAAATCAAACAGATCGGCGAGTATTCGTTCACGAGTCAGCTGCAGCTACAAGAGCTGCATATTGAGGAAAATCGACTCAGGTCATTGGCAAACCTGCAGTGTCTGGAGGCGCTCAGGAGACTTTATGCCGGCAACAATCGCATACAGGTACGACGACCCTGTACAGGTAGAGTACATGTAGTAGGTAGTTCAAAGTGATCTCAGATTTTAAACCTGAGCCGAGTTTAGTGCATCTGCTTATTTCTACTGAAGATGCAGTGATCACAATTTTGGGGGCTGAGGGCTGAAAATGGGGGATTAGATTATTTTCCTTTTTTATGCATATAGCGGCCGGCAAGACACGCTTTTTGAGCTATTAAGCGCCACTATAAGCCCACAGGATTTTTTTACTGTGGTGCAAGAACCTTCCCATTGAAAATGCATTACGGGGGTTAAAAATTGGGGTAAAATAGGGGAAGGAGTTATCAGATTTTTTATCCCAAACAAACTCGATCTTACTTTTTGGGTCCCAAATGACTGTGCAGAATGTCATCAAAATTGAATCAAAATTGCGGCTGTATAGGAGTGTTTACAGACAGACTGACAGAATGTCAGAAGTGAATTTATAATCTGTTCCATGCTATGCTATAGCAATGGGACAGACAATAAAATTTTGCCTCCCCCACTTACGTCCCCCAAATTCAATTTGGTTTGATGCTGTTGCTTTGTACTGGCAACAGCTGCACACAGGTACAGCCAGTGTTAATCATCGTACAGGTGACGTGAAAAATATTTGCTGGTGAACACATGAACAGGCATACTATTTTAATGGCTATTTTTCAGGTAAACCTAGGTTAGCCAGTTGCACCAGTCTTTATTGCTCCATTACCTAAGCATTTTGTGCATACATTTACATCTAACGGATATAGATAATGCAACAGTAATGGATATTGTATGAGTTATTAAAAGATTTAACCGATATTCATCAGTACCCCTTATTGGGAACTACGTTTACAGGACAGTATTGACTGACATTGAAAATTTGAAATTTTTTCGACAGGTCAAAACTGTTGTTCTTATTTTCCCATTAGTTTTCTTCGGACATTTCTCTGTCTTGTTCCCCCAGTCTTTATTTTCATACATTGTTTAATCTGACCACATTACTTACATGTTTGAACTGCTTCTTAATCACCAAACTGACTGATGCCAATCCTGATAATTTTGACTTCCATAATGTCCGTCAAGTTTGGTCAAGCCAGACTGCAAAGATCAATTTGTGAAACCACGCTGCAGTTAATAAATTTAGTTGTTTTGCTGGTTTCTGTGGTTTCTTGGTGGGTTTTGCATTACTTTTTGATGCTTATTTCGTCCGGTTGGTATATTTTTACAGCCATTGCTCATGTTTATTATTATTATTGTAGGAAATGTCGGAGATGGAAGCTGTGGAGTTGTTGAAAAAGCTTCATGAAATCTCACTCGTCAATAATGCGGTAACAGTTTATTACCACTCTGTGGGTTAAAAAGTACTCCACTGAGATTTTCTGAACCAAATATTAATCGATTTCTAGAAGTACTTCACTGGGAAATTTTACAACAAATTGATCACTAAAGATTTTACCACTGCTGAAGTGTGTCTCTATACTACGTTGTGAAAGATGAATGTAATAAAACGTCTATTGAATAGTCACTAGTCAGGTCAATTTATCACATTACATGTATTTATTTCTGCAAACAAACATTTGATTCTTAAACATTCCACATCATTGTCATTTATAAAACAATTAGCACCATCACTTTTATTCAGAAAAAAGTCAAAATGTAGAGCAGCAATGCTTAAACTGTCTTTAGATTTAACACTGTACATTGGATGCTTATGTTTTGACTGTGATTTTGGTCCACAGAATTGTTGTTGAGAGTTTTCTTGAGCCATAGTCTCAATGTGTCTGAGTCATTTCTTAAATTACTTTGTTGTACACTGTGCAGGTAGCAAAGCGAATGTTGCATCGTTCGGTGTTGGTCCACTGTAATCCCCACCTGAAGATCATTGATGGCATTACTATCACTGAGGATGAGAAAGTCAAAGCTAAACTACTTCATGCCGAAGCACCACAACAGGTTCATCTTCCAAATATACACCGTGTCCCAAAATTAGTGGCCCCCTACAGATAAGTTAGTGTAAAAATAGTTAATACCTGACAGATTTTTACGAAATTTGAAACAGTCATGGAGACAATCATTCTGAACTAGCGTTTAAAGTTTGAGCTCAAAGTGGCCACTTTTGGTCTGTATGAAAGCTTTTAGTTTAAGGTGGGTACGCTGCTGCATGGTACCTTTGTCAATAGCAACGTATATTGAATGTAAGCTTAATGTAAACAAATTATAACAAGTGCAGATCCTTTGTTTTCTGTCATGTAGGTTATTGTCTGTCCAGAGTATAAAATCACCTTTGTGTCCGTGCGTCCGTGCGTGCGTCCTACATTTCTTAAGCTATCTTCCTTCTACCTTCCCTTTCCCTTCTCCTTCCCCTTTTCCTTCCCTTTCCCCTTTCCCTTGCCTTTTTTTTCCTTTTTTCTTCCCCTTTCCCCTTCCTCTTTTCCTTCCCCTATCCCTTCCCTTTTTCCTTTCTTTTCCTTTTTTTTACCCTTCCCCCTTTTCCTTCCCCTTCTCCTTTCCCTTTCTCTTCTACCTTCCCCTTTCCATTTTCCTTCCCCTTCCCTTTACTTTCCATTCCTTTACTCCTTCCCC
>Ga0209367_1003964_pt1 | contig 20287 bp, 17 predicted proteins | sample WorMetLIZISLAND2_FD_187412 | JGI IMG/M metagenome (GOLD analysis project Ga0209367, IMG submission 187412) | Marine gutless worms symbiont microbial communities from Max Planck institute for Marine Microbiology, Germany - Olavius geniculatus... ...
AGCACATTGACACACAGTCAGTGTGATGCGGGCAATATCACCTTTTGTAATTTTTGCTGTTTTCGATGTGCAAGTCCTTAAATGTTGCCATTAACAAGTGTATAAACTAATGTTTTGTACATTTATTAAGCATAACGTCTAACGTCTCTCATGTTATTTCTATTGTTCTTTGACGGTCTGATGATTTCGTATTGCAGGAATTAGAACTTCTGTCTTCAGCCGTGTTCCCGTATTTATTAACTCAGCTGATACTGTGATTTTTACGAGCGAGAACGGATATATCGCGTATAGCTACGGTAATTCTGTCTGTCCGACGTTGTCCGTCCGTCCGTCTTGGTGTCTGTCACGTTTTGGCCCCGTTTCAAAACCATATGAGATAGAGACTTTGGGTTTTCAGCAAATGATAGCCTAGCCCTAGCGTCTCAAGTATTTCGTAACAAAATTTTATGCCGCTCGGTGAGGGGGTCCCCATGAACTAGGGGGCGAAAGAAGTGTGCCCCCTTAGAATGGCGTTATTTTACCGCTATTGGCTTGTCTAGCATGACAAGAAATTTGAGCTAATGCTCACGGGATGCGCGAAAGCCTATAGCAGTTCCTGTTCGCAAACTGTCAGTCTATCTCCAGCCATTTCGTTGTGACTTTTACGGGGGTACCGCTCTTTGATGCCCTCGTGCGCAGGTTTCCTTGAACCTAGAAAATCGAGACTTGGACCGTCGAAATCTACGTTCCATGCTGAAAATTTCATATGCAGCTTGTCCATGTCTATCTCAATTGGTTTCGGCACAATTCGCTCTTGCAATGTGTCTCGCAGCCCGAAATCGCCAAAAAAATCCATAAAACCCCCTATTTTGGTGTTCAAGGTCATTCAAGGTCATTGAATTGGGCGCCAATCGAGATCCAGTGTACAACTTTCTATTAGTGATTAATAGTGACCTAGGCCCTATCTCGCACCGTTACTGAGATACAGCGACTTATTGGTCAAAAATAGCAAGTTTTGATCACCCCCTCTCATTTAGGGCCCTCGTTCGGAGTGACCCCCTTCGAATTTATAAAAAAGCTTTACGGTTCCTGAAACCACGGAGGGTAGAAGGTTATTGAGTCGACCTAGCTGGCAGGCTTTGCACCGAGATGGTTTACCTGCTCGCAGGCAGTCACCCAACGCAGTACTAACCGGGCCCGGCGTAGAGTAACTTCGTTTCAGCTGAAACGCGTTACCAGCTGAAACGCGTTACCAACTACGCCACGCCACCAATGCCAGTTCCGTGGCGCCACCTTGTGAATGATATAGCCTTGTGTAGCAGCTCAAAATCGCCGAAAAATCCATAAACCCCCTATTTTGGCGTTCAAGATCATTCAAGGTCATTGAATTCAGCCCCAATCGAAAGCCACTATACGATTTCCTATTAGTGATTAATAGTAACCTAGACCTTATCTTGCACCGTTACTGAGTTACAGTGAGTTATTGACCCCCTTCGAATTTATGAAAAAGCTTCATGGTTCCTGAAACTAGAGTCTTCCAGGCAGCCGACGTTGAAAATTTGGTGATTTTAGCTTGAACCGTTTTTGCATGATCCACCCGTTTGACAGATGGACGGACGGACGGACAGAATTGCGATGGCTAAGACGCGCTGAAAGCAATATAGCTGCTTTCGCACATAAAAATGGTTGAGATAGGCACATAAATGTTCTCAACGAGCTTCTTAGGAATGTTAACATCGATGACTTGAATGACCCTGAATCCCCCCTCCCAAAAAAGGGGGGTTAGTGATTTTTTTTGCGATTTTTGGCTGCGACACACATTTCAAGAATGAATTGTGCTGAAATAGCTGGAGATAGGGCTTAGACCAAGACAACCTGCTAACAGGAACTGCTATAGGCTCTCGCGCGTGTCATTTGAGCCTTAGCTCAGATTTCTTGTTGTCGTGTCTGTAGAGGCTCTCATATCATACTGACGGCCAGCGCGGCGTCAGTGACCGCCGGATCAGCGACTGCCGGATCAGTCACTCTTGGGCCAGTGCCGGTGCCTAGTGCCGGTAAGAAGGCGAAGCCGCCCGGCTGCGAGGAGGTCGACTGCGAGACCCGGATTCAGAGACTGGAGGAGCGCTGGGAAGAACTGAACAACTTGCCGACCAACTCCGAGATGTTTCGCCGGCTGCGCAAATTCAAGGAGGTCGAGGAGATGCCGGCGATGGATGCGGAAAGCTCTAGTCAGACGGACGCTCGACCAGCGCAAGCGACACTGCCATGTCCCGGCATGCCGCGCACCTGCCATCCCATGTCCGAACTCTGGCACGCCATGCAGCTGCTCAACCAGGTCGAAACCAACACCGACGGCATCACACGGGTACGTACTGTGTTCGTTTGCTGGTTGTATGCAGTTCTATCCATCCCCCAAATCGAGAATCGAATTAAATTGGGCCTAAGTTCCGTCCCTCTGGTCTTCCTCTTCTCTCTCTTCCCTACTTCTCCTCGGATTTGCATGGGCAGAGCTCAGCAGCCAAACGGTTTGCGGTGCATTCTAAAATAAAAACAGCGTTTCTGATGATAGCAATTTTGCATACACCCTTAGCATGACTTTCCCCCCATTATTTTTTCTGGGTGCAAGCTGCGCCGGTGCACCCACGACCCACCAGCTATAAAGATAAAAACCTTTGTTTTTTGCCTGCACAGCTGAGATGAACTACAAAATGCCGTCTGCAATCAGTGATGTCCTCGTGGATAAAAAGTTGCGACAGTAGTGAATGAAATTTTTTAGAACTAAATATTTTGCAAGGTAGTGTGGCGACTAGTGACAATTTTTAGCTGACCGTACTTTTGTAACGGTCGAGCTGTTGTCGTGGTTGTCGTCCATCTGTCTGTCTGTCCGTCCGTCGTCCTTCACGGATGTATTGTGGCTAAACGGTGCGAGATAGTTAGTTAGTTAGTTAGTTAGTCAACGAGCAAGGCGTTAAGCCCGAAGGCTGCTAGGCCTGAGTCACAAAGTCACAGTTCAGGAAAACAGATCAAACAGATCACGACGAGAAACTGCGGCCAAACAGAAAGGACTTCAGCCCCTTCTTGAATGTCTGCAGTGACGGTGCTGAGGTTATGTGTGGCGGCAGCCTGTTCCAGACGCGTGAGGCGGCTACATGGAACGCCCTGTCGCCGACAGTGGACCGGCGCATTGCCGGCACGACGAGCGCAGACGTCGATGATGATCTGAGGCGCCGTCTTGAGCTGATGTCGGCCACACGTCGTATTACATCGGAGAGATATGCTGGCGCCAGGTCGTGTAAACAGCGGTAGACGAGAACAGCCAGTTTATATTCCACACGCTGTGGCACTCGCAGCCAATGTAGGTCCCGAAGAAGTGGCGTGACGCTCTCGTATCTCCGTGTTGAGAAGATGAGACGTGCAGCGGCGTTTAAGACGGACTGTAGCTTAGATTAGCGGACTAGCTATAGATTAGTTGTTGACTTGGACAATTTGAGGCGCGCACAGAGTAATGTAACTGAACTAAACTTAACGAAACTGACGATGTTTAGTTTTCGGCGAACTAACTAATGGATTAGCAGTAATGCATTACAGTAGGCACTGTCTAACGGCGTCCATGTCTACGCGACCAACCACCAATGAGCTGGTTCTGTTTGCCATTGGTTAGTTCGTCAAAAACTAAATCGTGTCAGCTCAGTTCGAGTTACGTCGCTCCGTACGCTGACTTGCGTTGTAGCTTATTGTTGTGCAACAAATCGATAACAATGCAGATTGAGCTGTAAAAGTCATTCGACGTGTGTAACATATACAGACAAATACGTCCATGGTGCACCGACCACACGTATATCCGACCGAGTTATTCTATTAAGCTACACCATATCCTATATTCATGTAGGCTTAATTTATTTTCCCGCTGGCGATCGAGTCAGTCAGTTCGCTAACAGTCTCGATCTCGTTATTTCGTTGTCTCGTTATTTTTCTGTATTCAAGCAAAACGCTGCAGTACATTCTTCTTGAGTTGAGATTGGTCTGCTTCGTATTTCGTGCAGTACGCAAATGGACGAAAGCCTTTGTAAGTAGCGTAGGCCTATAGTCTACGCAATGCGGTTATCTGCTATGGTCTACACGTTCATTAACTAGTATCTCGAGCGCGTTCGGTCGAAGTTAAAGCACACTGGGAATCTGAATTACTTTATAGGGTGTTTACACGATCCAGCAAACGTCCAGCATTAGCACGTGTATTTTGAATACATTTGCTGGAAGTTTGACGTTTGCTGGATGGTAAACCCCCCCCCCATTACTTTACTGCGCCGCTGTAGGTAAACTGTCGGACTCGCCGGCAGCAGCGCTACAGCAGAAAGCAACTCGGCTGCTGTTGAAAGACGCAATTGACCGCGACTCTTTGACGACCGGACGCAGTTACGACCGGTTCACGACAATCCTGGACCAGCTGCGACGCGAGGATGCCAGCGCCGGCCTGGTAATGATTCTTTGTTGCAACAGGGCTGAAGAAGAAACCTACGTTTCAATAATTTTTTTGTATTTTAATTTTTAAGGTTTTGAAAAAAAGTTTTCATAAGTTTTTCTAAAAGTTTTTTTTATTTTAGTATACGAAGAAGATTGGACACAAAACTGTGACCCAGGAAGAATACACCGTACTCCCTATCACATTGTTTTCTCTAAATTATTATCAAATTAAAAGTCACGATTTAAATATGAAATTAAATATATTATCTGTAAATCAAACTGCACCACAAATAAAGAAGAAGCCCAGCTGTCGCTAGGATAGACGACTGGTTGTCAGTGATCTTCAAGTTTAAAGTCATCCAAGGTAGATGATTGTCATTTTATCTGAGCGTGTGTATGCCATTTTTAAAAGTGATTAATAGTAACCTTGGCCATATATTACACCGTTTCCGAGATATGGCCAGTATTCCGTTGAAAAACGCACATTTTTTCTACCCCTCCCCCGCCATTTAACTCCCAATTTGGAAATATTTTCCTTGCACTAGATGGCTGAAAATTTGCATGCCCGTCTTTAACACACATGGCTAAACACATTCGTGCAAAAAGTTTTCCCTTACGATCTGAAGCTTAGTCACAATTCATCCGTTCCAGACGGACGGACGGACGGACTACAACCATGCCAATAACTCGATCGTTACTTAAGTACGGTCGGCTAAAAACTGAAAAAAATGAATTTTAAGGTATTAGTTTTAAAAAAACAAAAACGTTGCTTTTTAAATCAATTTTCTATCTTTTATCAATAATACTAATAATTCTTGTTTGTCTGAGAGATCTGTTGTTCTAAATTTCTGCCAGGGTCTCCTCGTGTGCGTGATTGATAATACTGTAGGCCTGCTATGTGCGAATGCACTGTACATTTGATGCGTGTGCGTGAAATTACAGCGTAGTCATGACGACGGGCCGGCGTCGTCAGTGCGCGCTGAACTGGACTCGTTCGCGGCGCTCGTCAACAAACTGTCGTCTGGCTCCGCAGCCGCCGCAGTTAGCCGCCGTCCCGCCACTGCCTCCTCCATTACCACTACAACCACTGGCAGTGGCTCTTCGGACGACTTCTGGGCGCGTCTGGCGCACTCGCGCGGCGACCTGGCGCAGCTCGAGAAGCTCGTCGGACAAACTTTCGGCTCCTCCTCGTCCCATCATCACACCGTCGTCGGCAACTCACCGCCCGCAGCTTACGTCACCGTCGAACCGGTCTTCATATTCCACGACAAAAAGGTATATATTACTATAATGGGCAGAAAGTCTGTTTGTCTGTCAGCCCCCTTTAGCGCCTTCCCTGTTGCACGGTCGCGAATCCCGACCGCGGCGTTTGAGACCTTGGGCCTTAGGTACGTGCCCCCACTTTGCCCCCATCTGCCCCACGAGGCCTGAGGGGGGCGGGGGTTGAGTTGCCAGGTCTTCTTTCCCCGCGGATTCTGCCAAGCCCGTCAGCTTAGCGCACCGTGGCGGAAAACTCCTGCCCATAGGGCGGGGAGCTTCTAGTACTATATAATAAATGAATTTCACATTGCCTTGTATTAAAAGCATTTACAATGACGAAATACGCGTCGGTTATTAAGGTTTTTGATATACGGTTTAACTCGATTTTTGAACAGAAAGTTAGCACACTCATTACATTTCAGCGCCTCAGATTCAGTGAGTTTCTCGCTGACATTGTGCGCTATATAAATGAAATTTACTTACTTACTCACTCTGCCGAAAAGAACGTTCACACCAGTATTTCGACTCTGTCTGCTTGTGTGTCTATCCGCAGTTCAGCTATATTGAAAAAAACAAACATTTTAAATTATCAGTATTTTTTTTAGAATTTCGCTAAAACTGTATGAAAACTGAAACTGAAATTAATTTAAGAAGTAATATGTTTTTGTGGTTGATACTGTATACACAGCCGAGTTTCGGCCGAGATGACCTGATGGCGTTTGTGACCGGTGGCACTGCTGATTACAAGAAGACAGACGCTGTCGCTGAAATGGCCATCAAATGGGCACAGGAACGACGCCAGAAAATCGAAGTAAGATGCTTCGCATACATTATTTATTGCTCTGGCGATACGTGTAACTATGAGCATAAAATTGTGTCGCGTTTTTCGTTTATAGCTTTAAAATGTATTTTATTTTTTACGTGCAATAAACTAAGCTTTTTTAGCCTACGTCAAGCGTTACTTTTCGCATATCATTATCACGTCGAACCCAATACAATCATATGCCAGTAAAAAAGATGCATCCAATAGTCATTGCAGCCTGCATGTAACGATTGTGACTTATTTTTTCTATATCTTAATAATTAGGCATTTCAGAAAAAAATACTACGTTAGTGTTTTGAATCGTTGATCAATTATCTTTGAAACCAGTAAGTTAACCGAACGCCGACTTTTAAGCTTTGATTCCACTTTCTTCAGTGATGTTTAAAATGTTAAGTTATGTGGAAAATGGACAGAGTGACTTGCACCACGAACCTGAGCATGAAGATTTTACCGAACACTGGCGGACTGCACGCGTAAGTTGAAACACGAGCTTTGGATTGTTTTCGCATAAATGAAACGGGGCGGCGAACCTTCCTCAGTATTGGGGGTGCATAAACAATGCTATTCTCCCCTTTTCTCCAATCACGACACTCAGTAATATGTTACTAAATAATCTGAATTAGAAATAAGTCTCAATTTGTCACTATTGAATGAAAAAGATGTGTTTATTATTTAGGTTAAGCTATAGAGTAGTGAAGTGGAACACTAAATTTTGCTAGGTACAGCGGCAACAGATTTGAGGCGAGGTGGTGTACGCTACGTCAGCTTTCTGCAGTTTCTTCTAAGTACTACAATGGAAGAAATGAATAGTGGTTCACAGCTCAAAACATTATTGTAAAATACACAGTACAAGCTTTTAGTACATTTTACGGTTAATATTGTACAATTTATAGTGCATGTGTTAATTGCAACGTAACGTCAGTACGTTTAATTAGAAATAAAATTTTACAAAAATCATAACAGATCAGAAACAGCGGACATTCTGTATATCACCTCTCCTCGGATCTCATTCACTGAAATGTTGAACTAACTGAAAACTTGCCGTATTTAGACTGCGTCTCGTTATGAAGATGAATATCTGCCCGAGCCGTCAGATGATCTGAGCGCAGCATCAGCAACTGTTGCACGTAGACGTCCTGCATCGCCGACCATGCGCTATCACCGCGCCGCTACTGTCGACCTACATGTTAGAAAGAGCTTTTTTTCTCTCTATACCTTTCTTTATTTCTGTAGCAGGATTTAGAACGAAGATAATGTTTTGTGTTGATGCGTAGTCATACCGTGCTGTTTTATTGTTTTCTTAGAATAGAACGAATTTCATTTATTGGCAACTGTAAGCTTGGGCGTAAACGTTGATACATACAGCAAATGTGAATATCCTGATTCTCAAACATGAATTCCATGTTGTCAGTTTGTCGTGCATTTTCGCCGAAGAGTAAAGTGATGGATGCAGAACTGAGTGTTGGTTTGTACTATAGATACTGCACTGATGGAGTGGGTAAGCGAGTACGCAGTACGAGCTTATTATATAGACTACCGCTCTAGACAGCGCGGTATCGTAGCCTACTTAAACGCGCAGAAAGCCTCAGATCGCATAGAACTACATCGTCGTTTGCGATGCACGACTGCAGCCAAAAGTTTTGCAAACAGTACCAGTGCAAGCTGAGTGTAGTTTAATTTAAACACAGGGCCGTTCATCGTCGCGAGAGCCGTCAGCAGTGCGTAGTTACACCAGGAGCGAATCGGCAACAATACCTGGAGCAGGATCAACAACTGCGCGTGCAGATCAGCAGCAATTACCTGCCTTTCACTGGCAGCCGACGCCAGGCGCAACATACACCGTACGTTCACCAGTCTTATGAACACGTTTATTCGTCCAGAGAAATCTGAGCTAATGCTCATGAGACGCGTGACGCAGGTTGTTTCGGTCTATCTGCAGTAATTTTGACCAAACTTTTCTTTTTTAATGTGCGTCGCAGCAAGAAATAGCAAAAATTCACAAAAGGCCCCTGGTTTCGAGGGTTTAAGATCGTTCAAGGTCATCGATGTTAACATACACATGTACCTGGATCGCTCGTCACCAGTGCTAGTTATGATGAGCAGCAAGTCTATGTCTGCAACTGCAATCGTTTATACGCTAGATGAGCAAATGGCAGCAAAATAACGACGTTTTGGGGATATCCCTTTTTGACGCCCTCATTTGATGGGAATAATGCCTCGCCCAGCGGCACGAAATTTTGTCACAATAAACTAATGTCTGCGGCAGCAGTGTTAGGCATGAGTTAACTCAAACGAGTTTTAACTCACAAGTTAACTCATTTATTGTGAGTTGCGAGTTTGAGTTAACTCATCTCAAAGAGTGCGAGTTATGAGTTTGATTTAATTCAATATTTGTGTGAGTTGTGAGTTTATTGGGTTTCTAAACTCAACTCACAATAAAAAAAGTCGACAGTTGCCATCATCAGCTGCAGTGGAAAGGCTGTTTAGTGTAGGTGGACAGATTGAAACACCAAGACGCAACAAACTTTCAGACGAAAACTTTGAGAAGTTGCTGCTGTTAAAGGCAAACATGAAGTATTGCCGACAAACAGTGATTACAAGAGTATCAGCTAAACAATTCTTTGAGTGAACCTGCTTGATTGATTGAGTGACTGGTTATTAGAATTTATTGCAGTTAACAGTGAATTTTGATTTGCTGGTTGACAAATGTTTAGCAATTTTTGGCAAAATTTTTATTGGCTTTACTGAGTGACTGATTGATCAATTGTGCTTGACATGAGGTATAGAAGTATGTTTCGATTAGTTAACTGTCTGACTGAATGATAACAAAAAAACAAAATCGTATTCTTTAAGTTTAAGATTTTTGAGTGAATTTGGTTGAGTGACTATGTGATTAATTAAGTAAGAAATGATTTTGTGGAACACATGACAGTAAGTGTTTGCTGATTGACTGGTTTTTTTAGCAATTTAGGACAGTCTTAATGACTAGTCTATCGACTGATTGATTAGTAACCAAAAAAAACAAAATGAGTTTGACTTAATTCATTTTCTTGGTGAGTTTGATTTAACTCACTACAAAGTAGTTGAGTGGAGTTTGAGTTTAAACTCATTTGGTCTGAATGAGTTTGCGAGTTTGATTTAATTCATTTTCAATCTGAGTTTTGCCAACACTATGCGGCAGCGCTGGGGATGTGGTATACTTAGATGGTTTACCTGTCCGCAGACAGTCACCTGCCCAAGCAGTTACCACTTGATGGCGTTTCGTACGGGAGTCGAACCAGCAACCTCGCAATCGCAAGTCCAACGTCCCACCGTTGCACTACCAAGCCACCGATGGTTTTTTTGTTCGATCTTGGTCTCGACGTGTTCTCCATATCGAACTCTGTGGCCTAGTTCTTGGTCTCATTAAGATTACTGCTGCCACCGTCATATTAGTCTACTGATAGTATGTTGTGTGTGCAGGTTCGTCCGCCAATGTCGGCAGCACGTCACCGCGCCCGCTCAGTCCTTATGAAGCACGGCCGTCGAGTCTCCTAAGAATGGTAACTTATCATCTCCATCTCAACACCATCACAATGATATACTGCTATCGTTTTCAGTTCAGTCGTAACTTCGAACCTAGTGACATGTTGTCAAAAACACTCGTCTCTAATCTATGTGGTCCTATGGGATTTTAAATTTAATGGCGTGCCTAAGGTCGTGGTTACTTGTATAATTAACAAAATGTTTAAACAAAAAACATTTAATTTTTAATTAGGCTCAGTTTAATACTGCATGACAAAGGACCGATAAAGCATGTTGGCGCCTTAAACATGAATATATTATTGCCACATCTGTGCAAATACTTTTTTTCACCTGTAACCATGGTCAAAAATATACAAACATCAAGTCGCTGATGGGTAGCCTAATGTTTTGCATGCGTACGTTATTGCAGTGCTGCTGTGTGCGTGCGTGTTTTGTGACATTGTGTGCTGTGCACTTTTTACTGGTTTTCATCACTGTTTTGCAGTTAAACCACTGAACTATACTACCAACTATTAAATTTTAATCTTTGTCTCTCTTCAGTTTCTTTTCAATCGTCAGACCTTAATAACTAATTTTAATCTTAACGACACAAGCTACATATTTTAGAACAAATGGTACAATAACTTAGTTTTCCTCCCAACCCTTATGAACAAGAACGTTTTCAGTCGCAATAACAGGTGACAAATTATTATAAACCAAATACATACATAAACATAACTGCAAATAGATTAGATACATACATATACATATTCAGTTTATGCAATATGAATATTCTACCTCACACTCATAGTATTTCTCTAACGTTCTAACACCAAATACCAATTCAAACACCAATGCGTTGCAACATGTGATATAAAATACAAGTGGAACTTTCCAATGACACAACAATGGGCTCTTAAAAGTCTTCATTGCGTTAAATATTTACAATTCCAATACACAAAGTTAGACTGTTAATGATTAAAAACACTTTAATCAATCAAATACTGGTTATTATTGCTATACCGGTACATCTGGCTAACTTCACTTCATGCTGATAAAAAGTGTACATATTTTATAAAAAAGCATCACTAAGAGAATTACACTATATGATGTCAATATTTAATAGAATTGAACCATATGCATCTCCGTATCTTCACACCAGCTTTCTACACTCTGTAGGGCAGTAAAGAGAAGGACGACTTCAGGCCAAGTAATACAAGAAATATTATTAGATTGTGACCAATCTAACGTACTATTCGCACATCATTTTCTTTTGTACTCTTCTAAATGCTTTTTCGTTCAGTTTGGCTTTAGAGACCCGGCGTCTATTTGAGACCAGTTTAATATTATACTAATAGTGAATGGCGTTGATATTATTATTGGAAATTGTCTCCCCGAAGTTTGTAAAATATTGCCGATTTTAGGAACTGGGGGGGGGGAATTTCCAATAAGGTCGATGACGCTAGTTGCAATTTGTCTTGTTATACCTCAACGCATGCGTATATCTGGCACCGTTATGGAGATATGGACGTTTGAAGTTCTTCCAAGAAGGCTCTTCCAGGAACAGAGGTCAGTCGGTCGTTGGTCGGTCCTCAATATTACACTGATTTCATATACTCCTCTTCGCTACGTTAGGAACGTAGTGCATGAGGAGTAAAAATGAGAACTGTAGGTATAGATATTAGCTGCATATTCAGGCAATCTGCCAGCCAAAACATCAGTAAAACTAACATGCAAAACCAAATGAAATGGCAACTCATGCAACGACTGGTACGATAGCGTTGCCACAAATGTTGTCCTATTTATTACTACTACTAACGACATAATCTCGGGTTAACTCAGCCTGGCCATCCCTCTGTGGTAGGTGCAATGTGGACCAGCAAAAGCTGGGGCATAAGCAGTCACACCGTGCAATGCACTAACTAATGTCTGTGGTCTCACTGCGTAAACCAGTGTCTGGTTGATGGTTAAGGAAACAGATATAACCACTATCCTATAGCCCATAAGGACAGAGATAGACTACATTACATTATCTACTACACAATCAAATGTTTAAATTACTGCATGGCCGACTGAAACTACAAAACGTAGCACAGCAGGGCAGTGCAACGGTCAGCTTGCCATGGGTGGGACTGGCAGACAACTGCAAAGCACCAGTAACCATGCCACACATTCAGGCTAGCACATCTGGCAACGTACAGCGACTGGGTAGGGTTCAATGTCCTACATTATCAGGGCAGCCACATAGTCGAAGAAAAAAATTCTACAAGTTTTCTAGGCTCTTCCAGAGTCATAAACTTACTTTTCAACAGGTCATCACAACAAATAGCAACTGTCATAAGTGTAATCTGGAGCAGCACTGCAAAGTTGCCCATCAGGGTCTGAGACGAGCCTCGGCTGCAAATGTATTTGAGAACACTGCATCTGATGACACTCTTTTGTTTGTTACAATTTTTCCACAAAATTCCCTGAATTTTCCAGGTTCAGAGAATTCACTGAGTGTTCTAGGTTTTCAACATTTGTGGCTACCTTGATTATACAAGTCATTTCAAAAATGGTTACCCAAGAAATCATTTGCACCGGTACTGACAGTCATTTGACAACACGAACCAACAGCAAATTTCTAGCCTTCGACAAAATTCAAAAGTCACACATTAATTTACAGGTATGAATAACATGTATTAGCACACTGTATGGTTTCGAGTTTCAGAGACGCTTAAACGTTTATCAGTTCATAAAAATCATGTTAAAGCAATAAAACAAGTGATAGGAAAGACGCAAGCAGCACAACATAGAGCTTAACGCAAGCCGGAAAACACACAGCACAGACACATCAGCTAACAAACCATGGCACAGCACAGATAATCATTAAAAATGCTAGATTACTTCAAATATACAAACATAGTGTGTATATACATATATATGTGTCAACATTATATGAAAGCAAATGGAGAGGTTAGGTACGTTAGCACAGTAAAAACAAAATATGTGATCATTAAAGAGAGTTGTAAATGAGTGCTTTGTATACCATAATGTTCAGATAGACTACAATAATTATTACGGCAAATCCTTTACTAGCGCCTTTAGTAATATTGGGTGAGAAACCACAGAATTTAAAAACAGTTATGATAATCCAGCTAGTGTGAAGTTAACAAAACAAGCTGTGTGATCATTAAACTTTCGCAGTAAAAGACATGGTCATAAAATCAATGGCCGGGCTACAAAGTGAAGGAGACGGAATGAATAATTAAGTGCCCTACACAGGTCTGAAGCATGAAGAAAGACAACAGGATAGGAGGACGAGGCCTAACAGCTACTGTCACAACATAACTGCACTCAATATCTTCCAACACTGCTACAAATTCTGCATGACTTGGCATTACGAGCAGCACTCCATAAATAAGTTACCAATACAGAGCAATGCACAATAATCATAGCTGTTGATCAGATTTTTCAGGCTCGGGAAACTGAAAACAATGACAAATGATGCTAGTGCAAGATATATTTAAAGGAAGAATGATAGCCAAAGTGAACCAGAGGAAGAATAATGAGACAAGGGATGATAAACAACAACACGTGAGTGTGATTGAACTTGTTACAAAATGGTGTCAAAACAAGTAGAATATAAATGTTTCTGCAGCTAACCTGCTAACCAAGAATTTATTGGAATGCTGGAAGCCACTATCTGCTACTGAACAGCAGAACCCCAGAAGAAAAAGATGCCATTTGTAACTTGTTTAAGAAACATCACATGCAATAGTCAAACCAACAATGACTGGCAAAACAGTGACAGTATTCGACAGCGCACTGCATTCACAGAAGCAACGAACATATGTCGATCACAGAATAAAACCCACACATGCTACAACCACAATAAACAGATAGTAAATAAACAACGGCACAATATTTCATCTCGATCATGTTAATTAGCATCCATGAGAACTAATTGCTGCCTGTCGTAGCTTTGCGCTCCGTCATCACTTTCTCGAGGCGTTTAGCAAGCACAGCGGGAGAGCCCGACGTCATGCTACGTTTCGCCGGTGACTCAAGTGCTCCGTCGTCATTCAGTGGCAAACGCTTTATCACTCCACCGTTTGCACCGTTTGTAGCTCCGCGAAGCACGTTGTTGATCATGCGCAGATCCTGCACACCGGACAGCAGATTATATCAGTCAGTCAATCAGAGATGACTTGATAACAGAACTACTTTACGAATGGTTACCACTCTTTTACTTAAAAAATCCATGACTTTCCAAGACCCCCATGAAAACTTTTCCAGGACATTTTCGTAGCCCACGAATGTTTAAATATAATGTACTGGCACTATAAATTAAAAAGTAGGAAACTACAAGTAACTTGCAAATGAAGCGAGCAGAAAAAAAACTATTTTCATCTCAGCTTATGAAAAAAATGCATGATTTCAAGGATATTTTACCAGGACTTTCCAAGACCAAAGTGATTTTCCAGGAATTTTCAAGAAAAAATGCAGGACTTTCCAGGAGGCGAGGGAACTATGTTCAAGGTACATGATCGGTTAATATACCAAAAGAATTAAAATATTACGATAAAAAATTACTTTCTCTGAATTTCTAAGCACATACAACACTGAAAACTGTACACAATAAAATCTAAGTCCATATACAAAACACAGCTGTGAAGTGTACATACATAAGCAGTAAGCAATTGCTATCACTAACATAATTAATTTACTATGTCAGCATGTTGCTTCTAAGATATAGTAGACACTAGGCAATTTTCACGTTTGCTTGTTCAGGTTTTGCAATTTAACTACTATAACTTGTAGTATTCATCACAAAATTAGCCTGCGTGTATTTTTTTCAAAGTTCCTGACTGTCATGTAGTGACAATACTGTGACGACTATCTCCACCAAACAGGAGACTATGAAACTTTGTCCGTTCAATTCATCCAAGTCAATTGTTAACTCGGCACACAGTACTGCTGCGATGACATACCCGTGCTGGACTGCGGTTGAAGCAGTACAGCAGGCGGCTCTGTGGCGTAATCACCGAGGCTGTAGTAGGCTTGTGTGGAGAGACATAGACGCTGTGATTGTTGGACACTTTACGCGGAGACGTTGTGTGGGTTCGTCGAACAGGCAGCGGGGACAACGGAGGCTTCTCCGCCTTTGTACATAACACACACAAACTGTACTATTATTGTCGAACGAACAGTTTCATACTGCATTGTAGATGTGACAAAGAATAACATGCAAATCCTTAATCCAATTATATGTCAGTCATGTTACATTTTTCAAAATACTGCATGAATTCATTCAAACATTTATACTACCTGTCAGAAATATGCTCGATGCAGACAAAATAAGCTTGAAAGTTAAAATAAGCAAAGTGCATTTTGATTATATTGCAGTAGATCGGTAACTTCCATGTACAAGTGAATAAAGACCTTTGTCACACTACAGGTTTTTTAGATCACCTGGGTCTTTACATTTCAATGCAATATGTAGTTGTAGTTGCATGTTCTAAATCAAAAATGACAACAAATATCACATACTTCATTCTGTACTGAAAATTTCAGTGCAAAATTCTTGATCTTCACCACAAAAACCTGCAAAAACAAACATACACAATTGTGCAGGCAACCGTAACAAACAAGAATGATCCAGCGATTTTCTATCACTATCCCACCATTTTCAAAATCTTATCACCTAAACACACTCATGTATTAAATAACACCAAGTTTATTTAAATTTATCGAGTTAGTAAAAGTGCTGAAGTGGCATAAAACAGATGAAAAACCAACTCTGCCAGAAGACCAAGCAGTTTCAATGTAAACACTATTAAGCAGCAAGCAATAAACAGCCAGCAGTGCACATCTATGACAAGTAACAATATGCACATGCAGACTATGAAAAACTCTTACCGAGTTATAGAACTTTATCAGGTCACCGCGATCCTCAAACTGGAACGTGTTAGCAGCGCCAGCCATGCGAGTTGGCGTCGGTGGCTCACCATTTGGTTCAGTTATTGGCAGCGTGCTTGATGACCGGATTGCTGACAGACTGTCAGAAGCAGTCGCCTTACTGCTCCCAGCTGTATCATCACACATCAACCACATTACAGTCAACCAGCCAAAAATACCATAAACACTAATTAAACACTGGGACTGCTTTGCTATTACAGGCTATCTCTATAATTGCTATAATGACGTGTTTTCACAACTACAGCATCCATAAAAGACAAAAGTTTTCCAGCCCCCACTCAGTTTTTTCACTGACACTGACGGTTGAACAATGAGCACAATAATGAAAACAGTAACACAGATGAATAATAAGACACAAGCAAACAAAATTTATCGTTTTTAGCATTACGTGATCAACACAAGCAAGTGAACGCAGATGAACTATGTCGGTATATTTACCAGGTGTCTTGTCACGTCGTGTTCTGCGCTCATCCTTGACAGCGGCAGACATCGGTGAACTTGACTCAGCCGACTGATCCGACTTGTGATGACGACTGCTCAGCAAAACACTCCGGTAGATCTGAACATACATGGCAATTATAAGCATATTATGCATAACTACTTTTGGCACTTGTTAAATCAGCCAAATTCTTACCGTTTGCCACAGGTCCCCTCCTTATCTCTTCCATATTATCAAACCACTGGCTGGGAAACAGGAAAAGTAACATTGGCTTCGACAATTCAGGAAAATTTACTTATAACCAACCTAACTGCTAGCAACGTTGGAAAAGTAAACTGATTAAACAAAAATGAAAGTAAGGACAAAATACCACAGATCAGGACAGCTCAAACAAAATCTACAGAGACTGATGAAGCACTATTGTTAACAGCTACTGTATACTAATACTTACATGACTCTGAGCCTGAGGCTGAAGACGATAGCAACGCATTATATCCTGAAATGAACGATCTTTGCCCATCACCTAAACATAACAATACATTAATTAGCAATTTCACCAACATTCATTCCCTTAACACATAACAGTATTTAAATTCATCAGAAACAACTTACCATCTTCTATTAAAACCTTTCATCTTCTTACTATGGCTTTAAATACTAACTGAACAGCCACCTTGCCATACTGAGTATTGACCAGCACTCATCTTGCTGACCCATCAGAAATTCCTGGGACCTTAGACAGTGAATGAGCGAGTGACTAGGGTTATACGTCCCGCCCGACACAGTATAGGTTATTTCAGAAGCAGCCTTTGCAGGTAAAATTGCACACACACATAATAACGAAAAAAATGTTTAAATTTTATAGAAAGTTTTCTTTTATGAAACAAAAAACACAAAAAAACGACCTAAACCTGAAATTGTAAGAACTGCCAATTATAATTGTGCATATGTAATGATAATAGCAGTTCTAATAATCTTCCCTGTTATCCTCCAGACAGTCATCAATGCCATAATGCTGTCTATTGGAGGACAGGAGAAAGGACTTTAGACAAATTTTGTACTGTTCTTAAAAACACTGTACCTAAATTTTCATTGCTGTGTGGTGCGACTATACAAACCTTGGCCATGACGTAGACAGAGCACATAATGAGCTGATCAAGGTGTCGGTCCTTCATCAGATCGGTGTGTTGCATCAGACAGTGTTCAAAACACGTCCAGATCTGACTGCATAACTCTGTATCCACCTCCAGCCGGTCACAGAGCTCCCTCATACGCACACTCGACAGGTGATAGACCTAAACGCACACGTTCAGCGTAAATGTAAAGTCTGGACTGCACTATTTAATCAGCCCTCAGCCAGACATCAGTTTTCACTAACAACTAACTGACAGGTCGGCACACAGGTTGAATGGAAATGTAAAGTCCGAACCAAACCACAGCATTCAGCCAAACACAGTTTAATGTGCTGCAAACATTGTACTCAACGATGGGAATTGGGAAACATGCAGTTGGATAGGATGCCGTTTCCCTCACTTTTTCAGAGAGAAACACGTTCCCCTACTAATTTACTGTTAATGATGCAGAATAATATAAATTTACAATAAACTTCAATGTATTATGATAATTATAAGACAGAAAAAACAGAGCACAAAATACGTAAAAAGTCAAGCAATTTCACACACTAGTCGGACACAAAACAGACGTAACGCAAGAATCACATGAAATTACATTCCACATTTTGTAACAGCACAAGTATGAAATTTCTTCACATATATCAGAGCAATGCACAGCACTGTGCTATATCAGTGAAGCTACAAAATAATTATTAGCAAACAAAGATCTCTTAAAATAAAGACTGACGATGGCCGGAGTCCGCAAACTTGGGTCATCGTTATTTTTAGTATTTGCAGTATTTTTCTGTAAATATTAGAAGTTGCAATAAACCACAGACCTGCAATCAACTGAACGTATAGCATTACGACACATAGTAAAGTCCATACCGTACTGACAATGATGAAATTTAATACCTTAGAAATAGAAATCATACAATAACCAAATTCACACCATTTGTTCATGTTGTATATACCAACTTGTGTACCCAATTTTGTAACAAACAAACCACGTTTGACACAATTATAGTAAAAATACTGTACTAAAAATACCGACGTATGGTTTAGCAACAATGCATGCACACACAATAAAGTAGAAATCATACAGTAACCAAATTTGTAAAATTTGTTCCCGTTGTCTGTGACACTATGTGTACAAAATTTCGTAGTAAATGGACCACGCTTGACAAAGTTATAGTAAAAATACTAAAAATACTGATGGACCCAAGTTCATGGACCCGAGCATGGCCAATGTCAGTGCTTATTTTTAGGTCTATGTTGGCAAGACAGAAACTAATCAAGTATACAGGATACACAGAATAAAAGAGTGTAAATACTTTGCGGAAGAAGAGAGCCAATGAACCGGTCTGCTTTGGTTTGTTTGACGCTGCAGTAATAACTTTGTTTCCAGCCGTCGCAGAGAACTCATTACTAACATCAGCAGCTTTCTTTGGACTTGACTGACCCATTTGTATCGGTATTAACATCTATAAACAACATACAATTCACACTTCTGAATCATGCGAACCATAACGTACACCAAGCTAAGCCACTGCAGCAGATCCACATTACTAACATCAGTTGTTTTCTTGACGGTCTCAGCAGGTCTGGGCTGCTCCAAGTCGTTTTGTCATTGTTTCCGGAATGAAAGTTTTGCTTTCTTTAATCATTCCGGAAAGGCCCGTGTCAATCAAAAAGCTTTCTGGGTCTGAAGTACGCAAAGCCGGTGCAGCGCAGGAGGGTGATTGACATCACACCATGTCAGCCAATCATTGTTTACACGTTTATGTTTCGCGTCAGATTATGGAACTTATGTAGTTATGCACCGATTAATGTAGTTTTGTGCATTTTACTGTGCGTAAAGATAATCCTACAGGTGTGTGCATTCATCGGCTTGTTAGCCAGTACTTTTATTTACTGAGAAAATAAATTTGTAGGGCAGAAAGCACTTGTTTAGAGCTTTATTTACGTCATAGGCAATTCAAATTGTGGGCTTGGCAACATCTGTTCCGGGTCTACTGCGTTCTTTTTTGCAGTCAATCAAGAAAGGTCCAGGTCAAGACCGCAACAAATCACTGCACCTTTCCGGAAAGCCAAAAAAAACACAACCATTACATTACTTTTAAACCATTATGCTGACCATTTTTCTGAGGTTACTCCAGCTTATGCCAAATCTGCAGGCAAAAGTGAACTTACAGGAATTATCGGCACATTTTTTACAGAGCCGATGCCCTTCAAGTTGCCAAACCAAAAGCATTAAAAACAAAAGAGTATGAAAATCAAATCTGCAATATCCCAACTGCATATAATTCTGCAGTGCTGATGAGTCATTAAAATCTTGCTATACAGTGTATTCATTCAGAATGGCCACTCTCCAGTCATGATCAAATTCTCTGACTTTTGCAGACATTTTAAGGGAACATAGACACAGTATCGCTCCTTGCAACAGTAGCGATATGACGTTTATTGGCAACAATTTCACTTATTTTCCAAAAAAATTAAGTGACCAAATTTAGTGCAGTTTAAACAATAAAGGCAAACAAAAGCGGCTTACTGGCACCGCAAATTTAAAAGTATGGGAGTACAAGTCTGCAAGCGAAGCGAGCAGAAAAAATGGAGATGAACGTAAATATTCAACTAGTAATGAACAGTTTTGGGACACTTTTCTGTGACAAGATTTTTTCCCTGACATTTCCCTGACATGTTTCAAATTCCCTGACATTTCCAGGTTTTCCAGGCAAGTGGTCACCC
>Ga0209367_1003965_pt1 | contig 20286 bp, 17 predicted proteins | sample WorMetLIZISLAND2_FD_187412 | JGI IMG/M metagenome (GOLD analysis project Ga0209367, IMG submission 187412) | Marine gutless worms symbiont microbial communities from Max Planck institute for Marine Microbiology, Germany - Olavius geniculatus... ...
CATGTCCAAACATCGTGATACGTCTGTCGCGTATTCTGCTGCAGATAGGACGCTGTTTGACCTGGTCCATCACCGACGCATTTGACACGAAATCGAACCACCGAATGCCGAGGATTCTTCGCATGCACGACATCTGGAACATGCACACCTATAACTTTTTTGTTAGTCGACCAAAGTTCACCACATTTTTGTTCAATGGGGGATGAATCGCCGTTGATAACACTGTTTACCGCTTGTCTGCATTTGCACCACATTTTTTTTACAAAGATCACTTTGTGAAATACTTTTTTTGTGTTTCAGACTGTAGAACATTTGAATCAGCACTGAAAAATGGCTCAGCTCCGAGTAAAGTGTCAGTATTTACAGAGCGAACAGATCCATCTTCAGCTGAACAGTATTTTCAGGTGGTTTGGATTTGCTGAATTTTATACATACCGTTATTAGTTTAAGTTAATTGACTGATTGTTTTTTTTCAGTCTGTTGATATATTGTGCTCCGCTGATTGCTTTTTGCTGCATTTTTATTGTGAATGGTAGGAATAGCATCTGTGTAAGTTTACTGATCACTGAGCTAAGTTGCTGACTTACTGCTTTTTTGCATTTTGCTTTAAATTTTTTTTTTGTATGCATAAATTCATGCAGTGTCTGTTGTGAATGCTGTGTGCAGTTCTATGGCTACATGTCGCAACAACAGAACATGATGCAGGATTACATCCGGACATCAACCTACCAACGAGCCATGCTCGACAACTCAGCCGATTTTCAAGACAAGGTTTACTTTGCACCATTTTAGACAGTTTATAGGATTCTGTGGAATATGTTTTAACTTTTATGCCGGCACAATTTTCACCAAAAGATGTAGCCTGGTAATCATAGTGTCATTTTTAGTTTATAAGAACATTTTCATCATTATTGTGCAGGAAAAGTCATTGTTTCACTACTACGATGATGCATCTGTTATTATTTCTGCTACAGCAAGGAAGTTATGTTGTTAGAAAAGAGGTTGGTGTTTGTGTCTGTCACTGTCCACAAGAGTACCCAAACAGTTGTCTGAGTGGTGCATATACTAAGATGAGATGATGTCCATTTCCTTAAGTTCGTGATTATATTTTGTTGGCAGTCTGAATCTAGAGATGTTATGAGCTAGAAGCATTCGCAGAGCAGAGGATTTTGTCGAGACTATTTTCAAATGTTCTGCATGTTGTTGTGTGACGTGTGAAGGTTGTTTTGGATGTTGGTGCTGGGTCTGGCATTTTGTCATTCTTTGCCATACAAGCTGGAGCAAGGCGTGTATATGCCATCGAGGCATCAAGCATGGCCAAACATTGCCAGGTATGAATATAGGTTAGCTGAACTTTCATTTTGCTGCAGTGATGTTTTATTTACAGAGTGTGTGGTTTATTTGTGCTGTATTTTAAGGCATAGTTTTTTATGCTTTTATGCAGACACTGACTGTGGCGCTTCCCTGTAATAAAGATGTTTTACTAGCTTCCAAAATAAACTTACATAATGTTTAGTTTTGGCTGATTTTTTTCGAGTCTGTTCAGGTTTGGTTGTCACAGAAAGTAATCTGTTGGCAGTTGCTGTTGTGGCATGTAGCCCGGTTGAATGAATAAAGTGAATGTAGCTAGGTCGTGTCGACTTGTCGTGTGTATATGGCGTGTGTGTATTTCAGACATTGGTGAACAACAACCGGTTGTCGGACAGTGTGTTTGTCATAGCCGGTAAGATAGAGGAAATTGACGTCCCGGAGAAGGTGGACGTCATTATCTCGGAGCCGATGGGATACATGCTGTTCAACGAACGCATGCTCGAAACGTTCCTGCATGCCAAAAAGTGGCTGAAACCCGGAGGTAGTTATTCTGACAGTTACCCTGATCTGCTATGCTGTAGATGAGACTTTATACACTGCTGTTATTTTTACGCACGACACCATGTAATGCTTTCTGCGTCTTAGCCATCATTTAGGCATCTGTCTGTCTGTGTGTCCGTCTGTCATGCCCTGGCACTGTATAAAAAATGGCGACACCTAGAATCATGGAATCTTCACTGTGGACTGCCCCAAGGACTCCAGTTTATCGTGACAGTATTTTGTGCCCCTGGGTGAGGGGATATCCTTCAAACGAGGGCATCAAAGACAGGTATCTCCCTAAATGACTTATTTTGCTGCTATTGGCTCGTTTAGTGTGAAAACGATTGCAGATAGGTACTGACATACTGCACATAATTACAGGCACTGATGACGGGCTTTTCAGATTTATCCACATCGATGACCTTGAGGCTTGAACCCCCAAAAGAGGTTTTTTGTGAATTTTTCACGATTTCAGCCTGCAACACACATTTTAAAAGTGAATTGCACTGAAATGGCTGGAGATAGACCTGGACAACCTGCGAAGAGGAACTGCTAAGGCTGTCGCACGTTTCATGAGCTTTGCTCAAATTACTTGTTGTAATTACCCATAATTGCAATTTACAGTGTCATGGCATGACATACCTTTTGTGTGCTGATGTGCTGTTAGGAAAACTATTCACTTGTCCCCCCACTTCTTTACCAAATCATGTTTTTGGACTGGACCAAATATGCAGTACTGATACCAAGATATTGAGACAGCACCAGTAATGTTTGCTGTTTATACCGAATTACTGATAATGTATTATAACTACTGTATCTCTAGCAGGACATTTTCAGTTAATCATTCAGGGCAATGCCATGTTACAACTTTAACATTGGTCAGGGTCACAGTTTGTTTAATACGCAGAGCCATTTTAGCAAAGAATCCACAGCTTCTGCTTTTTTGTTTATTGCAAAACATTGATGTTTATGACATGCATTTAGTTAGATCAGGAATTCACTTTGCGGATGCCGATTTGTTTGTGTGAATTTTGTAGGCAAAGTATTTCCTTCGCAAGGAGATCTGCATATAGCACCATTCACCGATGAGGCTCTGTATATGGAACAGTGTGGCAAGGCAAACTTCTGGTTTGTGAACTTTGTTATCTCTGCCAAGTGAACGTAGTGAACATTGGAGGAGATTAAGAGATTGGTCGTTCTGTCCGTTGTTTCATGTCTGTGTGTGTTCGTCGTTCTGTGTTTGTATGTACATAATGACTGACAATAGCAATGATGCCATTGCACCAACAGCACAAGCAGCAATGCCGGCTGTTACTTTTCCCTCCCTCCATGAAGCAGCTCTTCCATCTCCCTCCCCTTTCCTTGTGTTTGTCACTTCACTTGGTGGAGATATGCACTCTCATGAACGCCTTTTAGTAATTGTACTGTAATCAATCACGAAGACTAGATGTAGATGCAGTGAAAAGAATATCGGACATTTTTTGAAGTCGCACTCTCCCGGACTATCTATCAAGACCTACGTTCTCAGAATTGTTTGCACACCCTGCGTAGGAAGTATTTTAATATTGGGAGCAAGCGTTCAAAATTTTTAGTAAAATGCAGTTAATCAAGCTATAAAATTATTAAAATTAATGTAACTTTTGTTACGGTTACCGTTAGATAAAGCAGTTGGTTTTGGCGTACCGTACTTTTTTCGTATGCGATGCATACTGTATGTTGTCTCATGTTTGTGGTAGTTATTTATTATATTGTGTGTATAATTTTCATAGTAAGTTAGTGATTTATTGTGGTCTTGTTGTTGTTGTTGATGCTTTCAGGTATCAGACTGCATTCCATAACGTTGACCTGACAAGTCTACGAGAAGCCGCTGTGCAAGAATATTTCAAACAGCCGATTGTGGTATGAAGTTCAGCCTCTTTCACTAGCAATAAAATGATGTTGCCTATCTAATTTTAACTCAAAACTAGGTACGCATTGCACAGATTACATACTGTGTACAAAGAGATATCTGCTAGTTACGGGTGTAAAACAATTTTGAGGATGTTACGCTAATTTCTATGGATTTTGTAAGATGTGGTATATTCTTTCGTGCACTCAAATACAGCAAATCGGATGGGTAAGTGAGTGACAACTTGGCAACATTTTTTCATCTCATCACAACATCGCAAGAATTGCGACAGGTCAGAAGTTGAAACTGTGCATTTGCATAAACTATTGAGGTAGCTATTAGACTAAGTGCTGTTATATTGAATTATTAAAAGAAAATCAATACATAAATTGCTGTGTTTTCATTTTTCGTGCAACTTCTGCAAGTATGGTTGCATTGCAAATACACCAGAGGTAGAGCTAAATTAATTAATTAGGCAAAAACTATCACACATTTAGTTTGTGTTTGAGCATAAATTTTGGGCACAATTTAATTTGCATGTGCTGCTTAAGCTCTGCACTGAGGTGTGTTTTGCATGTTTTTTGGTAATGGTTGGTGTGATTTTTTTTATATATTTTGGTTTTATTGATAATTACTATTGTCAGTCTTTTGCGTTGTGTTTCGTAGGACACTTTTGACATTCGCATTTGCTTGTCGCGGACTGAGAAGTACTCGGTGAATTTCCAGACTGCGCTGGAGTCAGATCTGCACAATATTGAAATTCCACTTTCGTTCGTCATCTCACAAGCTGGTACCATCCACGGCCTCGCGTTCTGGTTCGACGTCGCCTTCCTGGGCAGCCAGTATGCTGACCTTGCTTTATATACAGGGTGGACCATAAAAAATGTGGCACTTCACTTTTGTCCATATCTTCGCCAATTAATGACCGATTTTCCGTATTCTTTCACTGTCACACTCCACGGACAATTTGCTATAACGTGATTATTATATCCCACCACACCCGAACGAGGGCGCTAAATGAGAGGGGGGTGGTCAAAATTTGCGATTTTCAGCCAATAACTCGCTGTATCTCAGTAAAGGTGCGAGATAAGGCCTAGGTTACTATTAATCACCAATAGCAAATCATATACTGGCTGTTGATTGGCGCCGAATTCAATGACCTTGGATAACCTTGAACGCCAAAATAGGGGGTTTTACAGATTTATTTCGCGATATCGGGCTGCGCAAGTCTTTATCATTCACAAGAAGGCGCCACCGTCGCCAATGCCACACGCGCCTATGGCCGATGTGTATTATGGTCCCGATGGGCCGAGTCCAAGTGATATGCGATTTTCGAAACTATGACTACTGAACTGTAAATGCTATAGGCTTTCGCGCTTCTCGTGAGCTTTGCTCAAATTTCTTGTTTTACATTTATATTTCACAGGGTAGTGTAAAGACACATTTATGGTGTGGTGAGATATATAATAATCACATTATTGCAAATTGTACGGAGAGTGCGCTAGTGAAAAAAATTTGAAATCGGTCAGTAATTGGTGAAGATATGGACAGAAATAAAGTGCCACGTTTTTATGGCCCACGGTGTACATCAGCCAAGTTCCTGCCTTATGGCAGGTCCACTCCATTCCGTGGGCGGGTCAACTTCATTACCCTGCAACTCAACCTCTCGCGCTCAGGCTGCCCATAGAGGGAGGTGGGGGCACAATGTACCTAAGACCCAAGGACTCAAACATTGTGGTTTGGGTCCACGACTGTGCAACACGAAAGTTGTCAGAGCTTCGGAGGGGTATGACAAACGAACAAATTTTCGGTGCATTATAGTAAGGTTGCAACGTTTATAATTACATACTAACAAGGCCAGAGTGATTTGCTGTGAGTGTGTTATTAATGGGAAGTTGTAATCTTTTCAGTCCAGTTTTGTAGCAGCTTCACTATATCTTGCAAGTTGCAGTGTTTATAATTTCCTGCAAAGCAGTAAACATTCAGTTGGTTTTTTTCTACATTTGATTGAACAGTTATGTGTTCACAAGAAAACATCTAGAAATAACGGAATACATGTACAGTCTGTTGACACGGTGAAGATGATTAAGGATTATATTGTTTGTGTGACAGAACAACGGTGTGGCTGTCGACAGCGCCAACACAACCGCTTACACATTGGTACCAGGTCCGGTGTCTTCTCCAGACCCCGCTCTTTGTCAAGCAAGGACAGACTGTTATCGGCAAAGTACATCTGAAGTCTAACAAACGGTTTGTTTACTGATGTTTGTATTTACTCATCTCTTTCTGCCTTTTTCGTGCATCGTTGTGCAGGCATCGTACGATAAAAGGCTGCATTGATTTATAGGTTTTGCCCATTCGCCTTTATCTGCCTCTGTTACATGGGCTTTTTACTTGAAAACAAAACAGCATAGAAAAATTAGAATTTGTGTGATCGTTTTACATGGTGGGAATAACTGTGGTGTCAGAAACCACAGTTAAGCGTTACATAGCTTGCATTATACTTATCATACTTGCACAGGGTTCATAGGGTCCTTGAGAAGTCGTGAATTTTGAAAAAATGATTCCAGGCCCTTGAAAGTTCGTGAAAAGTCCTTGAACTTTGTCCTTTCAGTTTGCTGTGAACCCTGATTGTGCCATCTACTGCTTATGGCTGGTGGATCATGCACTGGCTGGCTGGCTACTGGCTTTCATTTGGCTCAGTGGCCACTGCAGTTTTTCGTAGTTTATTTAGTTGCGTTAGTTTATTTATGGTGCATTTTGACTGATATTCATGAGATAATCTTGTTTATTATATGATGATCATGTCATTGTTGCTGTTTTGTTTGTTGCTGCAGACAAAGCTATGATGTTGAGATAAGCGTTGCCGTGCCTGGAACAACGATGAAGTCGTCCAACGTTCTTGATCTTAAGAATCCGTTTTTCCGCTACACTGGACAACAGCCTCAGCCGCCGCCCGGGAACAACCACACTTCACCCAGTGAAGCGTATTGGAACCAACATGATCTAACAGCTGGTAATGTTGTCTCTTTCAGTCTTATCATGTGTCATATCAAAATGCCTCTTTGCATGCTCTTCATTTGTATTATATGGGCACCATAATGTACTAACAATCAAGTTAATTAGAAGAAGCTGCTGTAAAAAATGATGCTAGATAAAATTAATGTAGCATTCATTAAACATTTATAGTAGGGCTGCTGAAATTGACAAATATTGAATTGATCGGTTGTTAAAAAATTATCGGTTTACATTTTTTAGTCAGTTAAAATTTGTTTAAATCATTGGACTTCTTAAGAGCCTAAAATGACTGAATGGACAATGTTTATAATCTACTTTTGTGGATTTTTACTTGTGTAGTGGTAGTTTAACAGTTCGCAGTTTGTGAGCTTTGGCTATGTGTTGTATATGTGTTGTGCCAATCCAACCACTATCTGCCATATGCAATAAACCATATATTATTAACCCTTAACTGCCACCCCCTAGAAATTCCTTGCGCCCACAGTAGGGGTTGTTGTAGTTGTAATAGTATGGTAATTATTGTTGTAATAGTTGTTGTTGTAGCAGCTGTAGTAGTAGTAATTGTATTAGTTGTTCTAAATACCATAAGCCCTGTAATAGCTGTCGCAGTAATTGTGGTCATATTGGTAGTAGTAATTGCTGTAGAAGTAGCTTTTTGCAGTAGTACTTGGTGGTGTTGTAGTACTTGTTGTCGTTGTAGCAGCTGTAGTAGCAGTTGTAATAGTAGGTCTGCTAGTTGTTGCCATTGTAGATGATCACAGCTATAATGTAAACAATGATGTTGCCGTACATGTAACCAAGAAGTTTTCCAAAAGTAGCCCAATACACGCTGAGCATCAGCCAATATATCCAATATGCCAAGGATAAAATATTCCTAGTGCCAGGCATCAGTGCATTCTATAGACGTACTGCCAGATATTTCTGGTATGTGGTGCCAGCAATATACTGCAGGCGTCAGAAATATTTGGCCTGTGGCAGTCAAGGGGTTAATAGTACTGTGTTTATTTCCATTTTTAAGATCATTGATGGTGACACTTCATTGTTAATGCAGGTGCAATGCAGGCGAATGCGTACAACGTTGCTCTGCTGAATGGTGGAATGGGAGATGGATCTCAGCTGCTTCAGGTTGATCAGTCCGGCGTCATGTACAACAACCTTGTGCCTCTCGGTAAACCCACATTCTGATTGCATTGCATTGCACATGTTTATTTTTGTGCTGTGACAACTTTGATATGCAAAGTAGAAGTTAGTGTGGTTGTTTTATGGAAACTATGTTGCTGTGCAACAACTTTGGAGAATGTGTCAAAAAGGCCGGATCATATTTGGTGCACTCTGCACACATTTGTCTAATTAACAGGGTGACCACTTGTTTGGAAAACCTGGAAATGTCAGGGAATTTGAAACATGTCAGGGAAAAATCTTGTTGGAGAAAAGTGTCCTAAAGCTGTTTATTACTAGTTGAATATTTGCATTGAATTGGGTACACATAAAACACAGGAAATAATAGCTGCATCCAAGGCAGCCCTGGCATAAAATACACTAACATGCAGTCATTCCATGCAAACAAGTCAAGAAGTCCATTCTACCATGTAGCCTAAACTAAAACATTAGCATTTCCTTCAAAAGCAGTGCATAGCAACATATAAACATAGTGATTTCATCCTTTGTAATGATGATGAATTAGATAGTCTGATTATTTGCATTAACACTAGTACTACAGGCATACTATAAGTATTGCTTAACATGGACATTAGTGCAGCGCATTGTCAGGGAATTTCAGAGTGTCTGGAGATTGGTCACCCTGAATTAATCTTTGGGACATTAGGAAGCATATATGACAATATGGACTCGGGATGTTTTACTCAGTGTGAGGTCATATGTTATGATCATATGTTACTACAGAGACTATGGCTATGTTATATGATCAGAGTAAATTGTAAGCAGAAATATCCACAGAACTTTTCATTTCTACAGTGTCATTTTTGTCTGTTTAAAATTATTAACTTTATCAAAATTTCTAAATATTTTCCAAATTTAATTTTGCTATTGAAAGATATTTGATTTGCTAACCAATAACCGATAAATGTGTACAGATTTTGAAGTCTGTATAAAGAAATGTGTCGTTTGTTTGTTATCGTGACTTGCTTGATTGAAAAATATCGAGTACTGTACATTTAATATCTGTACTAATTCTTATTGTGCATTTAACAGTAATTTTATAGGCATCTGTTATGTCATTATGATACTGCCAGCAAATGTGAAAAAAACTTGACAATTTTTTTCTGGCGATCAGTTGCACCATTTTTCATTCAGTCTTGTTCAAAATCGTGAATTTCATTTATGTTTCAGAATGCCATAGTCTACAATTTTGTTTGCTTTACATCAAAAACGAATTTGTTGCATCCCTACTGATCGTCATTATGTGCATGTGTGTCTGTGTTTAGGCAACGTTGCTCCAATTCACCCGGGCTCAATCCCGTCACCTGGAATTGGATCGAGCAGCGTAGCTCAGCTAGCCTTGCAGTCACGTACGTCCATCGGCGCTGGTATCTCGCCCGTTCTGCTTGCACAGGTTGGTTGCTTGTCTCTGTTTCAGTGATCTCTTTCGCAGTGTGGGTTTGGAGTTGAATGGAGAAGATCGGCCAGATAGGCAGGGCAGGCTAGCTGATGAACAAGTTCCGTTGAAAGTGCAAGCAGTTAGACATTGTAACAAATTGAGTACCGATAAGTAAGCAGTCTGTTGATTCGCATGATTATAAAAATAGAACATGTCATGTAACCGGAAAAATGGCATGCATTGTAAGACAGCGAGTCAGTTACAAAGCGTTCACTGTGTTGGCTGAGGCATTTTACGAGAATGCGCTACATAAATCCACATTTGACAGATGTTGTGTATGTTGTCGCGGTTGTTAGGGTATGTCATCGTCGTCGTCGCAGCAGCAGAATCAGCTGCTAACTAATCACCCGTACATGATCGGCGACTACATGATCCCATCGGGCAACGTTCTACAGCAGCAGCAGTCTGGCTCCCTGCTACAGCCTGGCAGCATCCTCTCGGCCAGTTCCCTGCTGCCGGCGTCCGGCAACGTATTACACTACAAGGCCGTTGGCGAGCTGTGAACAAACTGCAGCAACTAGCTACTACCATTGTCGTCATCCTTGTCATCATCGTGTCTCTCTGCATCGGAGTTATTATTGTTAATTACTGGACTGAGTTCTCTGTGTTCCAGAGCTGGCCGATTCACAGTCATTTAAATTTTTTATCAGCAGAGCTGGTTTCAACTTAATCGGGTACATTTCACTGTTGAAATAGTGAGTTATAACTGACTGTGTTTTTAATGAAAAAAAAATATTTTGACGCATTCTCTTAGGACCGCTGTGTTTCACTTTTGGCATAGTGAGAAATTTAATATAGTCAGCCACATAATTGAATCTTTTGCAAGTTATACTTTTCTGCTTATGATTTTTATTTTTTTGAAAATACGTCATTGCAGTAATTATCATCGTAGTTGCTGCAGGACGTAATAAATCTTATATGTGCTCCTGTATATTTAAGAATTTCGTGAGTGGCTGCCTCCATATCAGGCATGAATTGATATCACTTGTAGCTTTTTGATTCACCCTCTGAAGTTGCAGCTGTTGACCACTTCTAGAAATTTCACTTTTGTTGTTATTATTGCTGAACGATAGAATGGTTCAGCACCCCACTTGTTAACAACGAATACAGTAAAGGACTGTGTTTGTTTAATGAGGAAAGTTGATATCTGAAACTGAGTCGGTCAGCTCTGCTGCATTCCATGTCATTTGGTGGTTCGGCTGATGAATGATTTTAGACAGAAACGTCACAGAGAGGGCTGCTTACTCTCTGTGAACGATGAACCCAGCATCACTGACTCTCACGAGTTCGCTAGCTTTTGATGTTGTGTACAGTGAGTAATTTCCACCGTGCAGAATCGGTGTTCTGTGTATTGGGTTGCTGGGACGACCAGGCATGCCAAGGTTGGCATGGTTCCCATGGTCAGGGAAAATCAAAGTACCAGGGTGCACAAGTTAACAAAGATGGAGCAAAAATTTTGAACTGTTTTACACAGACTGTGTACAACAGTTCACAATTTTTTTTGGTCGCTTCGCTTGCTGATTATTTGTGTCTACACTTTTTTAATTTGTTCTGCCATCTTTGTTTCTAGTGCGATTGAAAGCCAACATTGGTATTTCGCATGAACAAATTAGTCGGGGAAAATGATTCATTTTGTCCTGGAAAGTCGGGGAAAATAAATTCTGCAGAGTGGTAGGAACCATTGGTTGGGTTGGGAAAGAAAATACCCAAGAACGGTTCCCTCCCTTTGTTTCCTTTTCTTTCTCATCCTTTGTTCTCTGTCTTCATGCCTTCCTCCATTCCATTTTGGTTGCCGATTCATTTTTGTGTAATTCAAGCTCAGAAATTGTGCCAAGTGAGGGCAGACAAATGCTGCATAATTTATAGACGACAAAATATGTCGGATGATAATTATGAATTAACTAGCATTGCATGAGACTTTGCATGTCTGTTGGACGTCCCGTTGTGTGGTGTTTTAGCGATACATTGTTAGTACATGTGACAGGGTTATCTGTAGTGGTGTCAGTAGTTTTTATGAGAATGAGCCCAGTATGTAAAATAGAACCCAGTGTGTTCTGCAGCCATAGTGGTGCCAACAATCATGTTTCACATTTCACGACAGCACATGCTGAGCTGTGAGGAGATTTTAGCTACTTTTCGTTTCGGCTGCGTCAGATTCACATTACATATTTTCTGCAAACTTGGTTGCACAAGCTGAATTTATCCTCGTTTTGCTTAAGGAAAAATTTTTTTGCTGAAATTCACCTGTGTAAACAGTAGCATGTACATTGTGCATCAGTGGTTTAGTGGTGTCTTTTGGTTATAGTTATTATCTACATGCATGTTGATGTTTCCACTAATTTGGATTATTGATGAAAAAATCTAGTACAATATATTTTGAAAGTTTTTACCACAAAATCTTGACATCATTTTGGAATTGAACTGCAAAATATAATAATGTGCAAATGCACATTTGTGTTTCAGAATTTTTATGGTAGGAGTCATTCATTATGTACTATATAGCAGCTGAAATGTCATTTTCTGACAGTTTCAAGTGTGAGCTCGTCATACTGTGTTGATGAACTGTCAAAATACAGCTTCTGTCAAAGTGTAGTGTTTTTTCTTCTTAGAAAGTCAAAAACAGATTTACAGTGGACAGTTTTTTTTTTCAGTTGCACCAGTCACCAAAAGGTTCTTCATGATGAGTTAGATTAATTTTGTTAATGTCAGCTCTTCACTGTTTATATTGGTAGCACCAGAATGTTGTTTAGCGTTGTTAATATATCCTGGTACGCTGCCATATCTGCAGTATTATCTGGTCAACCTTTTATAGTACCATTTGCTTATGCATACGGTGGAGACTCGCAATATGTACAATTCACATGTCAACAAAGATGATTAGACACTTCGTGTTGATTTTAAGCAGCTCTCTAACATTGCTTTCTGTAGTCAGATTATTGGCTGGTCAAATATGTACTACAAGGCTTACTGCTGAAATTAGCCGAATTCAAATGGTTTTGCGCACTACGTCACTTAAATTCTGTAATTTTTGTGTAATGGTTTCCCTGTACTGCGTGCTAAGAATTTATTTTTTGGCATCTTTGAACTTGCTGTCAAGTATGCTGAGGGCCTAAGATTAGTCACTGCATCTACATTGTTAAATCTCAAGAAGTCTATATGTTGCTAGGGAAGATGTGCTGCATTCTATACGCTTTCTGTTGCAGTACTGAGCTTCCACGTCATTTAAGGTTGATTTTCATATCGTGTGAAAGCCAATATGTGACTTACTATTAGTAATCAATAGAACCTAGGCCGTATCTCGCACCGTTTTGCCACAATATATCCATGACCTACAGACGAACCTGTAGACACACGATAACCCATGCCATAGACGCTCTACAGAATAGCTGTCGCTCGTCAAAAAGTATTAGCAGAATGAATCGCAGCAGCTAAGATAGCATTCGGTGTCAGTGAAATTATTTGCGGAACTTTTCTGCATTTTTCAACAAGTAATGTTCTCCCCGAGCTTGGGAACTTGAGCCACTATTGCGTACAAATCTGTGTTGGCAAAATTATTATTTTAGCATCAATAATAATTGCTGATGGACCTTCTATGACAGAAGAAGAATTTGTATACCGGTAGGCCTTGGTAAGGTCAACTTCAAGACGAAAGTCAAACTCAAGACCGAATTTTTCGTGGGTCTAATAACTTGACTCAGACAATGTTAATGGACGGAGAAAATTCAAAAAGACTGGATAATGCTAGTCTTGTTGTTCCAGCAAATAATTATGCTACTGCAGAGTACGTGAGTCAGGTAAGATACGAAGGCAGTTCTCGCGCGAGGCGAGACTGAAACGAAAGTAGCCCATTTATGGGCGATTTGTGCAACGTAACGTGAAGTCTATAGCAACGTTGTTTATCAAGAAATGGTGTTTTCAGAATTTTGTGTATATTTGGTAGAAATGGCTGTAAATTTATGTAGTGTATTATTTGTTTGCATTGACAGCTCGTAAAAGTGTGTTTGTAGTTATGGCGGCTGAGCTGGGATTAACTGCAAGCGGATCAGGCTTGGATGGAATACTGCTGCATGGAGTTACTACGAGTGATGTACTTGACGAGTTTATTGCTGGTCTAGATCAGCAGCTCAGCGACAATCAAACTCAGTAAGTCTTGCTGTTTGTGCTTGTGTCACTTAATTATGTTATGAGTAATATTGTGCTGGTAGTCTGCACTTTACAGTGTTTGATCTACGACACCAAAATTTTTGATAACTGTAACGTTGGAGCAAGTGAGCACATAAATTGCCTTTTGTCTGGATATTGACATTGCATATAGATTTTGAAAATGCAGGTTCTAAAGTTTTTTTGAGTAAAAGGTTATCAACTTGTCCTCAAATTTTAATGATTCAAAAAGCGTTTTTGCAAACCTCTATGTCTTATATCTTGATATCTGTAATAAAATTGTTGGGTTTTTGCTTAGTTTTTTGTTTACGAACGATTTTTTACCCTTACATACATTTCAATCTGTAAAACCCGCGATCAATATGGCAGCATTGTTATAAGAATTTTACTGACCAATGAAACGTAAAGTATTTTTTATTGCCAAATGGTCCCAAAAAACCTAGTTTGAAGGTTTTTTTTACGCATGTGCATTTTTAAAGTTTATACATGTTCTGTTAAAAAATTAATGTTCAGTTAAGATTTTTTTATAGTTCCAGCTCCTTTAGCATAAAAAAGCTTTGCTGATGAATTTTCTGTTTATGCTGAAGGAGCTAGGAAAGACTATTTCCGAACTACACAACCCTAAGCCTGAACCCTAAACCCACTAAACCTAATCTTAAACCCTAGCCTCAACTCTAACCTTAACCCTAATTAACCCTTACCCTAATAAAACCTTAATATGACCAGACATAATCACTAAGACTAACCTTAACCCTTAAACCTAACCTTAAACCCTAACCTAATTCTAATTTTTGTACCTCAGTGAAAAATGAATAAATCTAAAAAGTCCAAAAACCTAGGTTTTTTGCAACCATTTGGTAATTAATTTCTGTCACCAGTAAAAAATACTCATAGCAATATCCAAAACACTGCCATATTGATGGCGAGATCATGCAATGTTATGCATGTAAAGGTAAGAAAATTGTTTTTAAACAAATAAGAAGAAAAAACCTGCAAGTTTTGTTTTAAATATTGACTATTCAGACGAAATAGTGTGCAACAAAGTAACTTATAATGCAATGATCCGTGGATAGGTTGATAATTCTTGGCCTTTTTTTGTCGTACCTATGTGTCGGCCCACCATTCTGAAGGGCTGCATTCTGAAAAGCTGCCACGACTAAAGATAGGGTTAGGATTAGGGTTGTAATGAGGGTCACTGTTAAGAGTTAGTTTAGTGTTTGATATGTGCGGTTTCATCGTTGTCTAAAATGGGTTTTTGGTGGACTCAACTCAAGCATTCTACTGTTTTGCTATTATTTTCAGTTGTTTTTCAGTGCTCAGGTATTTAAAATGTTGCAGATTAGAGCAGTGTCTGAAGGAGGTTGTTGACTGTGTTCATGAGTTAAGCCCTGAGATGTTGCAGTGTCCTGCGGATGCAGCAGATGCACTCCGGCAGCTGTCTGAATGTCGACTGATTGAGAAGCACACTTGCTCTGATATCAGCATGGATAGCATCCACCAAATGTTGAAACAAATGGTTAGCTGCACTTAACATTGGTTATTACTGCCGTCATTATTGTCCACAAGCTCTACTGGTCTGAAGTCTTCAATTTGTTAAAGTTTGACCATGCATCGAAGAAGAATAAGAAGATTTACCATTTAGTGCTTCGAGTTTATGCTGTTGATTTAGAAATAGGAATGGCACCCAACATGTATAAATTTGGCTACAACTTATCTCTAGTATTGATAACTGATAATGAGACGAATACTGTAATTATAGTGTCTGATTGAAATTGTATTTTTGGATCAGTCTAAATATAATGGCTTTTGTGGAGCATGCAGGAATAGTGGCACCCAAACCAAGTTTTGTTGCCAGTGCTTTTACATTTTACTGTTTGAAACGTAAGACTTTGTTATCAGAGGTGAAAAAAACTTAAGTTTTTAAAGAAAATTTTTAGGTTATACGTCTTTAGGTTTTTTTGGTTTGGTGTCCAATGAACATTGTTGCGCAAAATTATGACCTAGGATTGCCAGGAAAAATATCTTATACATTCCATTTATCACATTATGACATTATTTTCTATTAATTATAGCAAGATGAAGTAATCAAAAGTCACGATTAACATACTAAATAAAATGTACGTAATAAATTTCACAACAAACAAAAAAAACAACAGTTTGACTTTTAAAGTTTTTTGGATTTTTAATTCAAAAAACTTAGGTTTTTTGGACAATTTTTTTGCCCAGTTTGTTGTCTGTTTCAATGCTGTTTACTGTTACTGTATTTCAGCTGAAGATGCTGGAGACTGTCCCAGACAGTGAGGATGCTATTTTGAAGGTAATACTAGACCTAGCAGCAGTCGAAGGAATCTCCCTGCTAGAATGTGTCCCATCTGTCAGTTCAGCAACGTCGTCTGTGTTGTCACTTCATACCACCATAGATACTGGTGAACAAGCTGTCGATGCAGCATGGAACCAGCTTTCTGTCCTGTTGCGAAGACAATTCCTTGAACAACTGAAGCAGATTTCTGACGGGTCAGATACCAGCTGCGAGCGGCGCCGAATTGTCACCAGTTTATGTGCGCTGCTTCCACGAACGGTCGTTGCATCGCAGTATCTCAGCATTCGGCAACTGCAGCTGGACGCATGCATTGATCAGTGTCTCCATCCACAGGGTGATCGGAAGCAGTACTTTGAGGCATCAGTTGAACACTTCAAGGCAGCTGTGGATAAGATTGTGATAATGATCTCTGGTGATCTGGAGGTTTTGATGAGTGGGTGTTTGGTAGAGGACTTGGATGATGCTTTCCAGATGCTCGGCAATATTTACTTTGATCGTGTTCAAGATGAAGTCGAACTTCTTGTTGAAAAACTGGCCAGGTAAACCAACAAAAGTACTTGAAGTAATAGCAAATGTCTTCTTTAGATTTCTGCCACTTTTTCAGTACCGGTACTTTGGTTGGATGCCAGTTGTTGCAAAGGTCTGTGCAAAATTTGCATAAGTTAAAATTTGTGTATTAGCCTGAAATTTTCTTTGGTGAGGTAGATAAACATGCTGGCATCAGGAGTGTATCTTGCCACATATAGTAATTTAAGTTTAACAAGACCGATGAACTGGACATACAACATTGATAACAATGTGATGATAATTGCTTGATTGATAAGTTAATTGATGTGTGTCACTGCCATTACTTGTTGTTATGTCATTATGCAGTGAGTTTCCAGGGTCAGAAGGAACCATGGGACAGTCCTGGCCTGACAAGACAGCTAAATCTGATGAAACTGCAATAGCTAAGTCCCCGAGTGACTACAGTTTTCTTGGACGTCGCACAGTTGGTGGTAATTCTCGGCGTACTCAGTCTCACAGTGGAGGGAACCAGCCGGCTGTCAGCAGTAAAAGGCATCCTCTATTGCCAGTGGCATGTGAATTTACGAATTTTCATGGAGTCGACTCTCGGATGTTTGATGTCACTGTCGATCTGATCGACACTTTATTAACACTTGATTATCACATTGACAATTGTCGCTCCATCATGTCGTCAAGCTGGCGCAGAGTTATCGACGTTGGTTGCAGCCGGAAACAGCGACAGTGTCTGAAAAGTAATTTTTATTTTTACTTACTGTTTTGATTCTCTTCAGGCAATCTGGTTGGTAAAAATATATTTGTCCAGCACAGTTGTTTACATATTAAACCGGTATTAGGATATATAGCTTAACTTATGATGGTCATGAAAAGAAAATGATGATAAAAATCATTGATAAAATTTGTTTGACTGTCAGAAATAGACTACTGTTATGTTTTGAATTCATTAAATTATGCTTTATTTATATAACTTTGGTATAAAACAGTCTTTATTTTTCTCACTTATTTAAAAAAAATTTTTATGACAATGACCATGGCATCAGTCTTGAGACCAAAAATTGCAATATTGGTTTGAACAATTTGCAATTGCAGTTTATTTTTTTCTATTTTTGGCACATACGACATGGACATAGATTTTTTTTTGTAACAAACTGTCGGAAATATAATGTTTGGATGATCAGGTGCTTTGAAATCTCACGAGGACGGTGCTCCAGAGCTACACACAAGTGAAAAGAAATTGCACAAACATGTGCTCAGAGTAAAGTGTGAGTCGTCAAAGAATTCAGTCCATTCAGTTAACGCTGATGAGGAACAGGCTCAACAGACCCAATCTGCTGTACTGGCGGGCCACGAACGTGCACCGCTGCTAAAAGGTTTATTTGACTTAAATGAATTATCTTTCTTGCAGCGTTTTGACATTCAGGTCAGGTCAGGTAGTCATGTAGTCATGAGACCGTAGCGTCGCTCTTCCACTGTGACCGCGCTTAATAGCCAGCTTCCATAGATCAGCAGGTGGGCGGTTGTTGTCTCTTCATAGTTGGTCTATCCACCTGCCACGTGGACGACCAGGACGACGTTTCCATGTAGGGTCGGGGAGGCGTCCCTGAGACAACCTGGAGTGGGCAAAATTTGTGATTTTTGGCCAATAAGTTGCTGTATCTCAGTAACAATGCGAGATAAGGCCTAGGTTACTATTAGTCACTAATGGGAAATCGTACACTAGCTCTCGATTGCTACCGAAATCAATGACCTTGGATGACCTTGAACGCCAAAATAGGTGGTTTTATGGAATTTTTGGCGATTTTAGGCTGCGACACAAGTCTATATCATTCACAAGATGGAGCCACTAAACTATCGTTATGTGCACTTCGGCGTGACTGTAATAAAGGTGCTGTATTTTATCCCAAATTCCCGCAAATCTAACTCAATCAGCGACAGAAATTTTTGTTGTACGATTTTGTTGTGTTGTAAGCGCAATAATTTATTATTTAGTACATTTCCGATGTACAGTAGGCCTATTTGGTGAAGTGGCTTGCATATCTTACAGCATGTGATATTTTGTTCGATGGTGCTGCCACCTTGGGAATTGGTTTACAATGCCCAGCACTAACTAATGCTGATTGATTGCATTGATTGACTTGTTATATTTTTATGCACAAAAGCAGCTACTGCTTTCATCTCATCTTAGCTATTGCAATTCTGTTCATCCATCTGTCTGTTTGTCCATCTATCCATTCGTCTGTCACACGGTTGGATCAGTCAAAAGCGGTGCAAGCTAGGATTACCAAGTTTTCACCATCGGCTGCACGAAACTATCGTTATGCGATCCAGATAGAGAATTTAGTGTTTGTATAATAATTTAGCGTGAACACCCCAATTTTTAGCTAATATACTGAACCGGAACTGCTATAGGCTTTCGTGCATCTTGTGAGCATTAGCTCAAATTTCTTGTTGAAGATTGTTCTCAGCCACAGACATTAAACAATTAAGGCATTCTGGCATGTACATTTTTCTTAACTGACTGATCACTGTGGCTAAAAATAACCTCCATACAGACCATGGCAAATCCTGCTCAGCAAACAAATTGACAAAGTTGGTAGAAGAGTGAATGGAGAAGAGGCAGCAGTGGTTACCAAAACGTAAACATATTGATCAATAAAAGTTTTAATTGTATAAATGTGTATAACCTGTTGGCTTATGTTGCATGCTGTTGTCACATTGTTGGCACAGATGGCTCGATGTGTGAGCGGGCACATGTCGAGTGGCGACTCTGTCTCAGTCAACTGTGTGATGATTTGACGACCCATCTGTCCTCCAGACTTCACTCTATGAGTCACTCGGCTCTTAAACAAGATGAAGAATCTCTTGCCGGCAAATCTGCCTATCTGCCCCACGTTGCTGTTGATCATTCTGCAATTCCAGACCACCCACGGCGTGTTCTGCAGGTAGTCTACACTGTTTGCTATGTCCTGATGTCTAGGGTGCACAACTTGCCACATCTGATTCTGCACTACCATGTGCATGCTTCATACAATGTGGATAATGGTATCTTTACTCTACCTTACTTTCTGGATGGGCAGACTGTTACATCTGTCCTATGCTTAGGCTGTGTCGGTTTGGCGTAATGCGCATCCCTGAATGTGACCAAAGGTTACTGTAAACGGCTGTGAGGCTGTAGCTAAACAGCTGTGTATTTGCAGACAGCTGTGAAACTAAAATGGGCATTAAAGCTGAAGCTACACATTAAAGCTGAATTTCATTAGACTGCTAAAGTGCACTGTAGATCCTCTCATACAGAGCTGGTTTGCGCTTGATGTCTCATCTCTTGATTTTAGAAATCTTTCGGATCTACAAAGAAATAAGCCCCACCACCACGTCAAGGTGGCAGACTATGGTGGGGTGAAAATGGTGTATCGTGAAACAAAATATTGTTGACAGTAATAGGATTTTGTACTATGAAATTAAATATCTCTTGTTTCATTTGTTGTGCAGTCAACTATGACAATATGGCAAGAGTTCAACAAGCTGCTGCCTCTGGCCAAGGCAGGAGCCGAGAAGCCATTGTTACCTCTGCGTACTGCTTACATCACAGCTCTAGAGAAAGTGCTTGACAGTTGTGCCACGTGGTTTGCTAAGGTGAACTGTCTTTTTTTTATTGCTGTGCCTCTCTCGCATTTGTACTGTTGGGGAGGGGCTTTTAGAGGCTGCTTTCTTATTTTTTTTTGGTTAACTAATCAGCTGTTAAAGGTAAAGGTAAAGTCCACGTACTTACTATAGCGCTTCTTACATGCTTCTTCAAGACCAGAAGCGCTTTACAATCTTGGAAGTGGCAGCTGATTGGCATGAGCTAATGATACCGCAGCACACTGTGCGGCCATCCATTGCCCGCGCGAACGAACAATTGGACCC
>Ga0209367_1003967_pt1 | contig 20281 bp, 13 predicted proteins | sample WorMetLIZISLAND2_FD_187412 | JGI IMG/M metagenome (GOLD analysis project Ga0209367, IMG submission 187412) | Marine gutless worms symbiont microbial communities from Max Planck institute for Marine Microbiology, Germany - Olavius geniculatus... ...
ACCTGCTTCAAATTTTGTGTCGATCGGTTGAGGGGTTTCGGATCTGCGCGGGGTCGAATTTTGCCATTCTCCCTTTACTTAGCCGGTCGCCATTAACACAGGGCTGTGCTACCGCACGCCTGTGATAGGTCATGTGACCAGAATCAAGAAAAGTAGTAAATTCAAGATGGCGGTGGTCATCATTTTAAATGTTGTTCATCACCTATAACTGCTATTTCACCCATCTGCACGAAATTTGGTATGCAGACTAAATTTGCGGTCCCACATACAGGCTTGCCATTATATTAAACAAATAACAAAATCCAAGATGCTGGAGGTAGTATAAAGTAGTAGTAGTTGTTGTTGTTGTGTACAAAGTAACTGTTTAGTGACCTTTCAAACTTTAATAAAACCGCAAATATTATATATAAAAAAACTGCAAGCAATATTCATTTAATGTTGTTTAAGCGATGATGTAAAACGGCAAAAATCAAAAAGTATAAGCCTGAACATTATGCATTAGCTTAGACATTTATATCTGACTACTGAGAACAGATTAAATATCTAAGCGAATACATTAGTTCAGGCTTATACTTTTTGATTTTTGCCGTTTTACATCAGTGCTTATACAACATCAAATGAATTGCTTGCGGTTTTTTTATATATAATATTCATTATGTAAATTATGTATACGCGTTTTTGCCGTCGTCTGGGCGTCTGTCTGTCCGTCCGTCCCTCTGTCACACTTGTGATCTGTATCAAAACGGTGCAAGCTAGGATCACGAAATCTTCACTGTTGGCTGCCCCAAGGTCTCTAGTTTATCGTGACAAAATTTTGTGCCACTGGATGCAGGGGTTCTCCTCGAACTAGGGCGTCAAAGAGGGGTACCCCCTTAAAAAGACGTCATTTTGCCGTTATTGGCTCGAATAATGTGAAAACGGTTGCAGATAGGTACATACATGCTGCTTATCATGCAAGCACTGGTGACAGGCATTTTGGATTTATCAACATCGATGACCTTGAACGACCTTGAACCCCTCAAAAAGAGGTTTTTAGTAAATTTTTCGCAATTTTTGGATGCAGCGCACATTTCAACACTGAATTGCGACGAAATGGCTGGAGATAGACCAAGACAACCTGCACATGAAATTTTCAGCATTCAACGTGGATTTTAGCAGTTTAAGTCCCGACCCCCTAGGTTGAAGTAGGCCGGTGCAGGCGGGCGTCAAAGACAGCTACCCCCCTAAAAAGTGGTTATTTTACCGCAATTATCTCGTGTAGGGTGAACACGGTTGCAGATAGACACAGATATGCTGCTTATCATAACAAGCACTAGTGACAGGCTTTTTGGATTTATGAACATCGATGACCTTGAATGACCTTAAACCTTCCCAAAAGGGGTTTTAGTGAATTTTTTGCACAATTTTGCGCTGCTACACGCATTTCAAGAGTGAATTGCGCCAAAATGGCTGGATATAGACCAAGACAACCTACATATGAAATTTTCACCATGGAATGTAGATTTCAGCAGTCCAAGTCCGGACTCTCTAGATTGAAGCAGGCCTGCGCACGTGGGTGTCAACGAGAGGCACCCCTGTAAAAAGTGGTTATTTATACTCTGTTGGCTTGTCTAGCGTGTAAATGGTGGCAGATAAGCACAGCCATGTTGCTTATCATAACAAGCACTGATAAGGAGCTTCTTATGAATGTCAACATCGATAACCTTGAATGACCTTAAACCCTAAAAATATTGATTTAACGTGATGTTTTGGCGATTTTTGGCTGCAAAAGAGTGAATTACGACGAAATGGATGGAGATAGACTAAGATTACCTGCGAACAGGGACTGCTATAGGCTTTCGCGCGTCTCATGAGCTTTGCTCAAATTTCTTGTATACAGCCTGCGGCACACATTTTGGGAGTTGATAAATCTAAAATGGCTAAAGATAGACCAGTACAATATAGGTAGAGAATTTGTAGCATAAAATGTAGTTTTTTTCTATTTGAATTTTGGTTTCATACGTTCAAGCAATCTTTTGTTGGGGGCGTCAACGAGAAATGTCGAAAAATCGGTATATTGTACTGCTATTAGACGGTCTGGCGTAAAAACGGTTGCAGTTAAACACAGACTGGGTGCTTACTTCCGTATAGAAACTTAAAAACACATTATTATCTTATTGCACGTTGTACATTGATTTCTCAGGTGTGAGGAGCGATGTTGTCTCGCGTCACGTGTGCTTCGCTCAGATTATTTGTTTACTGTTGCGTCAAAGTTGCGATGCGGAACTACATAGAACAGCAGTGTTTATATGAATGCACCTGCAGGCGCTGTAACTTTCGAATAGATTTCTTGTTCGGTTGCCCGCAGTACGGTCGGCTATCTTAGCGACTACTGAGCATCTTATCTTATCTCGTTGTTTTTTTCACTCCATCATTTCCTTTTTAACTATAGCTGACTACCGAGCGCTAACTGTAAATAGATTCAAAATATGAGCTGCTTGTTGCTTACTCTTGTAGAAGCACCATTAACGCAAGCTGATAACACCGCTGCTGGCAATTTCAAGAATGATCCGCAGAATCAACGGGCTCCCCAGAATGGCAAACAGAGTAAGTTGTATATTCTTTGTTTAGCTTTCATTTTTTTCATTTCATGTTTTCTAGCTATAGCTGACTGTCGAGCGCTAACTATGAATACATCACACCTCACATGATAGTGTGAGTGTTGTAAGGACGACCTTCAAAGTATATGGGAAAAGGCAAAATTTAACCCTCAACCAACCCAAAACCTCTGAACTGATCGTCACCAAATTTGAATGGCGTGATTACGTCGTGGATCCCTACCACCAAAAAATTGGGCTCAATCCGCCGAGGGGTTTTTGCTCCCCATACAGGTGAAATATACACCCCTCCTGTTCGAAATTTACTACACGTTTTTTGGTTCTTGAACTCGCCTACAGGTCCGTTAAACCGATTTTTATGCGTAATACGTCAAATAACGCGGTTCTGCGCAAGAAAGTGTCCTTTTAATGTTAAAAAATAAAAATTTTATTTTTTATTTGTTTATTTGAAAAATTTCAAAATATTACAATGGCGCCTGTGGGGAAAATTTTAAAATTCTTTAAACTGTCATAACTTCCGTTGTGTGCAAGCTAGAGTCGTAATTTCTGGTTCTAGAATATGGTATTCAACGTCGGCCTAATTAATGGTGCCAATTATACTTACCCCCGTTTTACCCCCATTAAGCCCCGTTGCCATGGCATTAAAATTTCGGACAAATTGGCTATAACTCGGCTTGGGTAAAAGATTTTTTGCGAGATTTTGGCGCCTATAGCGGGGTTTTCGTGGATGGGCCATCGAATGATGCCAATAGCATTTTCCCCACCGACCCCCGTTGCCATGGCAACGAAATTTAGGACAAAATTGGCTATAACTCGGCTTGTGTAAGAGATTTCTGCAAGATTTTGGCGCCTGTAGCAAAATGTTTGTACTGAAACCCCTTATTTTAGGGGTTAAAGGTCATTTAAGGTCATCGATGTTGACGCATCTAAGAAGCTCGTCCCCAGTGCTTGTTATGATAAGCAGCATGTTTGTTTCCGTCTGCAACCATTTTCAAGCTAGACAAGCCAATAGCGGTAAAATAGCGTTTTTAGGGAGCGCTTTTCATTCTTCCCCTCGTTCGAGGAGACCCCACTTACTCAGCGACATAAAATTTTGTCAAGAAAAACTAGAGACTCAAGGCTGTTATACGGTAAAAACCAGAAGTCTTTGTCTCACCTAAACTTGAGTCGGTACCTAGTCGTGTCAGAAACCAAGACAGACGGACAGACAGGCGGATAGACAGAATTCCCGTAACTAATACGTGCTATCTATAGCTAGCTATGTTTTGGGGACATAATGCACTGGCGGAGCAGATTAGCATGTACGGTGGCGTTGCGTAGTTGGTAGCGCGTTCCGGTTGAAACGAAGTTACTCTAAGCCGGGCCCGGTTAGTACTGCGATGGGTGACTGCCTGCGGGCAGGTAAACCATCTCGGTGCGAAGCCTGCCAGCTAGGTCGACTCAGCCTTCCTACCCTCCGCGGGACGGTAAAATGAGTAGTAACTCATTCATATGGGTTACGGAGGTGGGGACCTTTGTACAGCTGACTGGGGTTGCCTAGCCGGCCGCTGCGCCAGCCTGTGTTTGCAGGCTGTGCACGGTGGTCGTGCGGCAGGCGGCTCTAGTTAGTGACAAGACCAAGCGCGTTAGAGGCGTGTACGCGAGACGCGCTATACAAATTGACGACCTTTACCTTTTTTTACCTTTACCGCATTAATAAAATCGCTGGGAAAATGCGTCATGTGGATAGTTTTTTCTCGATTTTCCCGAAATGTCTGCGCGCCACAACATCTAGCATATTCTGCCATTCTGTCGTCGATATGACGTTTTAACAACAACGTGTGCATCTGTGGCGACTGTCCACCATTTGGAAGAAGAGCTACCATGGATGGGGTTAGGAATAGGGTTAGGGTCAGTGGTAAGGCGCGTATATATACAGAGCGACGTAACTGAGCTGAACTGAACTCGCCAATTGGTCAGTCCAGTTCATTTACGTCGCTCCGTACGCGCTTTTTAGAGTTAGTTTAGCGTTTAATAAGAACGGTTTCGTCGTCGTCTAAAACACGTTTTTGTCGGCCGCTCGTATCGGCTGACCGGAATCGCATTCGTCTCTAGTCCAGTCAGCGGTCAGTGACAGGAACATCGAGAGCCACAGCGGGGCCCGGGAAAACATTTTCGCGGGGCCCCTCTGGGGGAAAAATTTTGAATTTTTCTTTTTTAAAATGGTGTACTTTATACTGTTTGAGCGACGGCGAGGCCCCACAATCGTCGCGGGGCCCGAGGTAACTTACTTCCTCTACCCGCTTTCCCCTCGACGGGCCTGGTCAGTGACATCACGGCGTGCGTGCGGTGTTCTCGCCGGCTAGGAGTTGTGTACGCAGCAGCTGGACGAGGTCCATCTCTCGTCCAGTGAACGGGTTGCGGGCCGGTGGACAGGCGACGTTGCACTGCGGCCAGGCACACGCGTCCACGGCGCGGTGGTAACACGCGTTGACGTCGTGGTGCAGCCGGTGGATGTCGTGTTGGTCGAATACTATTGCACGCCGCGGTCGCCGTTGTCTGAACAGACCAGAACGCTTAGAATATTTTAGGAAACACTAGATATGGTACATGCGTTTATATCTACGGTTACTGCAACGCAGTTTTTCCGTCTAAAACAAGTTTTATTGCATTGGTCTGTTACGGACCAAGGAAAACAACCAAAGAAATGGATAGCAAACATAAAAAAGACACTGACACAAACACACAAGAAAGTACTATGTACGACAGAGCCAAGTGGAAACGTCTAGTACCGGCCTTAATTGCCTTATCGTCATTTCATGGCATAGAAAGAAAAAGAAAGAGATCACTTTATTGACTTAGACTACCGGTAAATTAATTCGCTGAGTGAAATCTAAAGCTGAACCCTAAAGTCTGTACTTAGACTAAAGTTTAACTGAACTTCGGTCTAAGTATATACTAAGACTATACTTCTGAGCTTGAGTTTTTAGCTGAACCAAGCCTTTTCGCTGAGTGGACATTGACCGAAGGTTCCGCTCAGCGAAAGGCTCGGCAAAAGTCTAAGTCACAAAGTGAAGTTGCTAACCGAGTGTGTCGTCGTTGTCGTCGTTGCCGGCGATCGCCCTGTGCTGTGCGGTTGTCTGGAACGACAGTCGCGGTGCCGCCGCTCGACGGCTGGGTGGTCGACGTGTGTGGTCCGTTGAGCGCTGTATGTGGTCTGTCTGTGGGTGGTCTGTCGGTCGTTCGACGTCGACGCAGCTTCGCTCTGAGTCGACGACGTCGCTCCAGGCGCTGCTGACGTCGTCTTGACCTCACCGCATCTGAACGACCACCAGAACAACAAACAATCCGGTTACAACAAAAAGCCCAGCTGTCGCTAAGAAAGACACACTACAGTCTATACAGTTCCTGTTGTAGTACTGACCTTCAAGGTCATCCAAAGACGATAATTTTCATCTCATCTAAAGCGCGTATGCCACTTACTATTACTGATTAATACCATCATTGGTCGTATTTCTCACCGTTTCTGAAATAATGGCCAGTTTTCCCTTGAAAAACTCCCATTTTTCCTACCCCCTTCAAGCCCGAATTTAAAAATGTTCCCTTTACATTAGATCGCTGAGGTTTAACAGGCGCAGAACCACCGTACTAGGCTAGTTACACGTGGGAAAAAATTTTCGGTACGACGTACCGTTTAGCCACAATGCATCCGTGACAAACAGACAGACAGATGACAAAGAGACACATCGTACCATAAAGGCACTTTACAGAATAGTTGTAGCGTGTCAAAAATTATACGGAGCCGAAAGTTGCAATTTTCTGACAGACACTGCAAATTTACGACAGAGGAGATTATAGCTGCTTAAAATTTTGACTGTCACCGAATTTTTCCAAAATAGGGGTTTCAGCACTAGATTTTGCATTTTTTCGTCAATTTTCCGACAAGAAAAAGATTTATCGATGAGATGCCGACAGCCAAAAATTTACGGTGGGCAATTCTACGACGCCATGTAGACAATAGTCAAAATAGGCTACTGATGACTTGGCAAATGAAGAAGATAATTTGTAAAATGTGTCTCTTAACAAATATGTATGATAAACTTGTCCGCATCAACTCAGACTGGCCATCCCTTCGCGGGTAGACACAATGAGTACCAGCGAAAGATGGAGCATAAATATGTACACTGCGTGATACACTGTGATTTGGCAGTGTAAACAGGTGTCTGGCTCAGCGTAAGAAAACGAGACAGTGTAGCGCTGCCATGAGTTTTGTGATTCGAGAAAGACATTAAATGTTCTTTTCACGTGTTCAGAAAAAATCGAATTACAGATACAAGAAATGCTCACGGTGATGACGGCGGCGGTGTCGACGACGTTTCGAGCCTCGCCTTAAAGAGACCGCAGGCGCCGACGGTTCATCGGACAACGCAACCGAGTCCGTCTGACGACTAAACACAGCACAGACCAACAGCATCGTACAATGGCTAACGTGGCTTTAACTAAACTGTCAAGCCTTGTTCAAAGCTAAGTAAGTACTGTCCACGGTAGCCGCCGTATCATGGACACCAAAAAAACAGAAACACACGTGACCCTGACCTCTGACCTCTGACCTTAACATTCAGTACGCTCTTAAACGTTGGCAAGATGAATGTTTATGCTGAATGTTGTCAAGCGAAGTGCAGCGGTTCACGTATCGTTATCGTGTTCACGGACAAACCAGCAAAAACTCAGCCGAAAACAATACTGTCGTCGCTACCTCGAACAGTAATAAGAATTATTTGCAGAGCCACGTCAATAAGATATCAAATAAATATGGCCACGTTACATTATGCTGACTGATGAAACAAGAAAGTATAATTGAGACGCTGCCTGAAGGCTGAGAGTGACAGTGAACAGGTGATGTTAGATGGAAGCTAGTTATATACTGTAGGCCTAGGTTGGCGCCAAAAACCGAGAAAAAACAGTCACTAGGAGGTTTATTCCATAATCATATCGTATCGTAGTTTTGCATAATTTTTATATCGTTTTTAAGGTCGTTGTCGACGCCTGCTCATTGTGCTGCGTGTATTTTAAAACTTTTCATCTGTGGGGGGATTTGCTGTGCATGTTTAACTGCACTGAATCGCAAAGAGTTAAGATAATCAATAACAACTATGACAGAAACAATCGGCATTAAGTAGCCTAAGTCATCATCACAAAAAGTCATCATCAATAGTCACGGCAGCTCAGTGCCCGTTGACATCCGACGCCTGCTTCATCATCTTCTGTCAGTTGCTTCGGTCCTGTGCTGTGCGGTTCAGTTCCCGCAGATTTGCTCCTTTGCACCACCCACTCTGTGTGGACGTCCTGTAAGTAAATAAGTAAGTAAGGAAAAACTGAGTAATCATGCCTACCCAGTAAGTAAGTAGATGTCGGCGCTATGTCTGACCGTACCGGGTAGATGCCGGAAGGCGCCATTGTGTTCGTTTTGTCCTTGTTCCCAGCACGACAACGCGTCCGACAGCGTTATGCCGTTCACAGTCACACGACTCCAGTCACTGAGCATCAAACAAACTTCGATTATTTCACGATTTACTTAGTCCTCCTGTCTCTCACTGCAGTGTCTGTAGTGTTATAAGTGCCCACAATCTTACTACACAGTATTTCGTTTCTGGGCTGCACAGTGGTATTAAAGTTTATCGTGCAACTGCAAAAATTTCTATTGCCGTGGCTATAGGCCTACGACGCAACGATCTTTACGCGCGAGAGCTAGCATAGCTATAGCGCGTATTAGCTACGATAATTCTGTTTGTCTGTCCGTCTGTCCGTCCGTCACGACCCGGTACCAATCCAAAACCAGGTGAGATAGAGATTTCACTGGTATTTCGTGACAAAATTTCATCCCGCTGGGTAAAGGGGATCTCCTCGAACTAGGGGGCGAAAGAGGGGTACCCGCTTTAAAAAGCGGTATTTTACCGCTATAGGCTCGTCTAACGTGAAAATGGTTGCAGATAGGCACAGACATGCTGTTTATCATAACAAGCACTGGCATCCAGCTTCTTAGAAATGTCAACATCGATGACCTTGAATGACCTTGAACCCCCAAAATAGCGGGTTTTAGTGAATTTTTCCCGATTTCTGGCTGCGAGACGCATTTCAAAAGTGAACTGCACCAAAATGGCTGAAGATAAACCAAAACAACTTGCGTGTGAAAGTTTCAGCATTGAATGTAGACTTTAGCAGTCCAAGTCCGAACCCTTTACGTTCAAGGAAGGTTGCGCACGCAGGTATCAAAGAGGGGTACCTTTCTAAAAAGTGTCTATTCATCCGTTGTTGGCTTGTCTAGCATGAAAATAGTTGCAGATATGCACAGACATGTTGCTTATCATAACAAGCACTAGCGACGAGCTTCTTAGAAATGTCAACATCGATGACCTTAAATGACCTTAAACCCTAAAAATATTGGTTTTTAGTAATTTTTTGGCGATTTGTGGCTGCAAAAAAGTGAATTGCGACGGGATGGATAGAGATAGACCAAGATTACTTGCGAACAGGAAGTGTTATAGGCTCTCGCGCGTCTCATGAGCATTAGCTCAGATTTCTTGTTTCATCCGTGGTGTTGTCCGACGTCGCCGAGCCTTTCGAGGTTTAACAAGAAAATCCCAGTTAACGCAAAGGGGAACGCGCGACAGCAGTGCATGTTTGAAGGCCCGGTGCGAACGAAATCTAAGCTCACCGATCCCAGCAATTGACATTAAGTATCTACAGGGTGTGCCAAAAAATGACACAACTTGTTTTTGTCAGAACTTCGTCAAATCTCCATCAAATTTGATAATTTTTGGCACACAGATAGCCAAGACGATAAAAATATGTCCGTACGTCCGTCTGTCACACGGGTGGATCAGTCAAAAACGGTGCAAGCTAGAATTACCAAATCTTCACCATCGACTGCCTGAAAGACTTTAGTTTCAGAAACCATAAAGCTTTTCCATAAATTCGAAAGGAATCACCACGAACGAGGGCGCTAAATGAAAGGGGGGGTAAGTGAAATTTGCGCTTTTTGGCCAATAAGTCGCTGTATCTCAGTAACGGTGCGAATTCAATGATCTTGAATAACCTTGAACGCCAAAATAGGGGGTTTTAGGGATTTTTTGATGATTTCGGGCTTCGGGCTGCGACACAAGTCTGTATCATTCACAAGGAGGCGCCGTGGTACTATCATTATGTACACTTCGGCATGACTGTAATAAAGATAATATTTTATCCCAAATTCCCGCAAATCTAACTCAAACAGCGACAGATTTTCATTGTACGATTTCGTTGTATTCTGAGCGCAATAATTTATTATTTAGTACATTTCTGATGCACAGTATTTGGTGAAACGGTTTGCATATCTTACAGCGTAATTTGTGACATTTTGTTCGATGGTGCTGCCACCTCGGCAATCGGTTTACAACGCCCAGCACTAATTAACGCTGACTGATTGCATTGATTGAGTTGTTATATTTTTACGCGCGAAAGCAGCTACTGCTTTCATTGCGTCTTAGCCATCGCAATTCTGTACGTCCGTCTGTCTGTCTGTCCGTCCGTCCGTCACACGGGTGGATCAGTCAAAAGCGGTGCAAGCTAGGATTACCAAATTTTCACCGTCGGCTGCACGGAACTATCGTTATGCGATCCAGATAGAGAATTTGGTATTTGTATATTAACTTAGCGTGAACACCCCAATTTTCAGCTAATATACTGAACCGGAACTGCTATAGGCTTTCGCGCGTCTCGTGAGCATTAGCTCAAATTTCTTGTTATAGATGCTACAAATATGACGGTATTTTTGTATATAACTCAGAATATAAGTACAACTTATTTAAACGTACTAGTCACTATATAATTGCAGTCAGTGTTAGGCTACTAACCTTCGCGTTAGCATGACGTGCGACATACACGCTGGAGCGAATACAGCTCTGCCAAACGCCAGACACATCACCATTTATATAAAAGCTATGTAAGCTTTCAAACACTTTACACTTTATATTATCCAAAATTGAAAGCAGGTACGATATAATAGAGTTCAATTATATGAGCGAAAACAAGCGCTAACAAGCTAACCGTATAGTCTCATAGTTTACAGACAACAGCACAAAACCAAACAAAGCATTTATGTTTCTTTAAAAAATTAAAAAAATATGTAAATGTATTAATATAATGCAGTAAGAAAGCAGGTTACGTAATGCAAGATATGACATGGTGAGATAATTCTCACTACACTGAAAACTAAAACTGACTAAGTACAAGCAGACAAACAAGCAAAATAATTAAAGATATAGGCTAAAACTGCCAAGATGTACGCAACAGCTTATTCTTTTTCCTAAGAACTAAAATGCCTATTAAAATTATACAAAAATTTGAGCTAATGCTCACGAAACGCGCGAAAGCCTATGGCAGTTCCTGTTTGCAAACTGTAAGTCTAACTCTAGCCATTTCGTTGCAGTTCATTCTTAGAGTGTGCGCTGCAACCGAAGATCGCAAAAATCAATCAAAAAACCCTTATTTTGGGAGTTCAGGGTCTTTCAAAGTCATCGATGTTGATACGACTGAAAAGCTTATCACTAGTGCTTGTTGTAATAAGCAGCATGCCCATGCCTATCTGCAACCGTTTTCACGAAAGACTGGCCAACAACAGCAAAATAACGACTTTTACGGGGGTACCGCTCTTTGATGCCCTCGTACGCAGGTTTCCTTGAACCTAGAAAATCGAGACTTAAACCGTCGACATCTACGTTCAATGCTAAAAATTTCATACGCATGCAGCTTCTCCATAGCTATCTCAATTGACTTTAGTGCAATTCGCTCTTCAAATCTGTGTCGCAGCCCGAAAATCGCCAAAAAATCTATAAAAACCCCTATTTTGGCCTTCAAGGTCATCCAATGTTACTGATTTCGGTGCCAATCGAGAGCCAATGTACGACTTCCTATTAGTGATTAATAATAATAGACCCTATTTATCAACGTTTCTGAGATATGGCGACTTACTGGCTGAAAATCGCAAATTTTTCCTACCCCTTCTCATTTAGCGCCCCTGCTTGGGGTGACCCCTCCGAATTTATGGAAAAGCTTTGCGGATCCTAAAACTAAAGTCTTCCGGGCAGCCGATGGTGAAAATTTGCTGATCCTAGCTTGCACCGTTTTGACTGATCCACTAGTGTGACAGACAGGCAGACGGACAGACAGAATTGCGATGGCTAAGACGCGTAATAACGATAAACACAACTTTGAGTTCCACCGGTGGCTTGGTGGCATCGCGGTGTCGGACTTACGTACACGATTAAGCGGTTATGGGCGGCTCTGCATGACTTCCGGTCGGGTCGCTAAAACTGGTTACTACGTGGATGGGTGACTGTCTGCGGACACGTAAACCATCTCGATTATAACAACCACTCAAGTCAGCCTCCTATCCCTCCGGGGCAGGTAAATCCGCAGACAGTCTGGCTGGGGTTAAGGCGGGGCGAGTTTAGGCTACATGTAGCGGATAGCAGGTAACACGGTGTGCTCACAGACGGCAGGTGACGCTCCGTAGATGGGTTCACGCGAAAAGCTATGCAATTGTACACCTTCAACCTCTTTAGCACGGCGACGCGTGCGTGTGGTGAAATAAACGCAGGTTGAGAGTTACTTACGAGACGTTCGAGAGCGAGTTACGGACGTCTAGTCCAAGCCGGTAGAGATACTGCCATTGCTGTCTGGTCACTGGAGGCCCGACGTTGTCAGCAATAATCTGAGCTTCGTCAAACAAATGCTGCACGATGAACACGATCGCTGTGCGTCACAGACACACATAACGGTGTCGGTCGGCCCGCCACCCTGAAGGTCCGCCATTCCGAAAGGCCGCCACGGATAGGGATAGGGTTAGGGATATCGTTAGGAACAGGGTTATGGTTAGAATTAGTAAGTAAGTAAGTAAGTACCAATTTATATAGCGACAAAATTTCACAACAGTATCAAGGCCCATAGTGTTATACTTAGATTAGCTTGTAATAAGTACGATCGGGTTTCGTCGTCAACTAAAACATGTTTTTTACGGCCCCTCGAAATGGTAGCCATTGGGAATGGCGAACCCGGATCAACACAACATCGTGATAACGTAGAGAATAACTCCCTCCCGGGCCGCAAGATTCATAGGGCGGTGCTGATCTGTTTCCTTAGTCAAGCACCAGCTTACACTGCGAAACCAAGAAGAATACAGTGCCTGTAGTGCAGTGCATCGTGTGGTGTGCGTGTTTACGCCCCAGCTTTTGCTGCTATTCGCTGCACTCCATGCAAACATGACCAAGCTGAGTTGATATGAAAATAATAATAAAAATTATTGTAATAACCACAGTGACAACTAGAAAGCAGTCAGAGCCCGCACACTTCCGCCAAGGCAATGTTGTTCGCTAGGTGGCAGCACCATCTTCGGTTTTGCTGCGGTTTCCCTTATGCCCCATTGAAAGCAATGGTAACGAAAATTTCAAAGTGATCCAAAATCTAGGATTCCTTCCGGATCATTCCCAAAATTGAATCACTAGTAGTTTGTGCCATTCCCGACATATCCTCGAAATTTCAGAAAGATCCATCCATAACTTTTTGAGTTATCTTGCTAACACACAGACAAACAGACAAACAAAGTCTGGCAAAAACATTACCTCCTTGGCGGAGGTAACTAAAAGCGATAACAGATCATATACATATTTTGTTTTCTTCTATGCATTTCTTTTTTGAGTTGTGATATATGTGTACGCGTCAGACGGACAGAGAGACGGACGGTCACGTCGTGTAATGCGGCCTATAGGACAACCACATTATGAACGTAACGAAGCTAAGTATGTTAGTAGGCCTACAGAAACGAGCGAATCGCTGCTCCATGGTCGTTAAAACTGTTGCAAATATTAAATACCGAGGCCTGTGACCGATGAGCAAAACTTGGTGATGGTTAATACGAATGGAACCAACTTTCAAGGAAGGTGTAGAGTCGGTATGCGAAGTAGCACTTCCAGTGTTCGTTGGAATAACGACGTCTACACGCAACGGGCGTCATACCGTGCCATAACCTACAGTACACAGTTGAACACTGCAATCGTCACTGAAAAGGGCGCCTAACACTAAGAAGCGTAAATGATCAGTGCGAAAATGAGTCAAAATGGTGACGATTTTATAAGCCTATAGACTATAGACTACAAGAAATCCAAGTGCTAGGCCTACTGATAAAATAATGGCAGTTATTTTGCACTTAGGTTTACGTGCACATTTACCCAGTAGGCTTACTGTTGCCACATCCAGTCAGCATAATATTTTGATTACACAAATTAATTCTGATGGATAGACAATTTGTGTCCTCCTGAAGCAAAGGATTCAGTCGGTAAGACGTCAAGTAAAAAGAGTCACGTTCTCACTGAAAGCATTTTACAAGCGTTCTGATATTTTTTCATAACTATCACTGAAATTTACAACAAAAATATTTTTCCATACCGGTACTGTTTATTAAACGTACGTCAACAAAGTCTGCACTCGGTTTTCAAGTCTGCCATCTGCTTTAGGAGCGGATATAGCTGCTAAACGATGCATCGGTTCTGTTAACAGTAAAGGCGCGTACACAGCGACATAACTGAACTAAAACAAGAAATTTGAGCTAATGTTCACGAGACGCGCGAAGGCCTATAGCATATGGGTTCCTGTTCGCAAACTGTCAGTCTATCTTCAGCCATTTCGTCTTAGTTCATTCTTGAAGTGTGCGCTACAGCCGAAGATCGCAAAAATCAATTTTAAAAAACCCTTATTTTGGGAGCACAAAGTCTTTCAAAGTCATCGATGTTGATACGACTGAAAAGCTCGTCACTAGTGCTTGTTGTGATAGGCAGCATTTCCATGTCTATCTGCAATCGTTTTCACGAAAGACTGGCAAACAACGGTATAATAACGACTTTTACGGGGGTACCGCTGTTTGATGCTCTCGTGCGCAGGTTTCCTTGAACCTAGAAAATCGAGACTTGGATCATCGATATCTACGTTCAATGCTGAAAATTTCATACGCAGCTTCTCCATGTCTAGGCCTATCTGAATCGATTTCGACGCAATTCGCTCTTAAAAAGTGTCTCGCAGTCGAAATCGCCAAAACAATCCATAAAAACCCCTATACTGGTGTTCATGGTCATTCAAGGTCATTGAATTCGGTGGCAATCGAGAGCCAGTGTACGACTTTCGATTAGTGATTAATAGTAACCTAGGCCCTATCTCGCACCATTAGTGAGATACAGCGACTTATCGGCCAAAAATCGCAATTTTTTTACCCCTCTCATTTGGCGCCCTCGTTTGGAGTGACCCCCTTCGAATTTATGGAAAAGCTGTACGGTTCCTATAACAAGAGTCTTTCAGGCAGCCGACGGTGAAGATTTGGTGATCCTACATGTAGCTTGCAACGTTTTTGACTGATCCACCCGTGTGACGGACGGACAGACAGACGGACAGACGGACGGACAGAATTGCGATAAGACGCGCTGAAGCAGTAGCTGCTTTCGCGCGTAATGAACTGAACTGACATGGTTTAATTTTTGACGAACTGACCAATGGGCAAGCATTAATGCATTACAGTAGGCACCGTCTAACGGCGTTGATGACTATATGACTGCGCGCACGTACGCGTCATTAGATCAATGAGCTCGCTCGTCTACCTGTCAGTTCGTCAAAAACTAAACCGTGTCAGTTCAGTTCAGTTCATTTACGTCGCTCTGTACGCGCCTTAAGATCGGGTGAGTGGTACAGCCACCTACCGAATGCCTCTGCGAACGCTGTCGGCGGGCGAGCAGAGTAGTGCGTCGGTACACGCTAGGTGGCGGTACGGTCGGTTGTCCAGGAACCATCCTGAGTCGGCAATACCACGCAGCTTGGCGGACGGCGCCAGACGTGACAGTCGGCCACTGAGTCGGTCAATGTTGAGTAAAACACCCGTACCTCCAGCACTGCCAACACGCCGTCACAAGTGTCAGCGGAAAGGACAAAAACTAAACAGTCATTTAGCCTACTAAAGGCAGCACCAACACACAGGCCTACAGGGTGCTGCAAAAAAGTAGCCCCAAAGTTTTTCGCTGTTTTCTCAGCAACCGTTTGCAATTTTAATTTGTAATTTTACGGATATATTTATCAAAGCGTTCCACATTCAACTTCCAAATAAAATGTCATTCTGTTGAAAAACTACGAAGTTATAGACTTTTTAATATGACTGACTGGAGATTTTTCAGCATTAAAAATGTTCAAGCTAAAAATGCTGCTTAATATTTAAATACCGGTTACCACGTTATTGCCGATGACGTCACAGTGACGTTTCGATGAACTGTAATTTACTCTGTTTATGAATTATTACTAATTTATCGTTCTTGTAAATTAAGCAATCGTCGGCTGCCCGCCGGATTCATCTTCCAGCAGGATGGGCGTAAGCACACGCAGCGCGCAGCGAACAGAACTGGCTGCGAGCCAACTGTCCAAAAGGCTAAAAGGACCAGTAGCCTCCAAATTCGTCGATTATAAATCCATTGGATTATCACGTGTGGAGTGCAATGTTAGAGGCTTACCGCAAGCTTAAAACAAAGCCGAAAACAATCGCTGAACTCAAGAAAGAGCTTCAGGTTATATGGGGCAACTTGCCACAGAGACCGATCGACAAGCTTGTGAAAGACTTCTCAAATTAAGCGACTGAAAACTTGTGTTGGAGCTTGGAGCTGGCTGTGGACACTTTGAACATTCACAATGACAATGGAGTTTTAGCATCTAATCATTACCTCCGCCAAGGAAGTAATGTTTTTGCCGGTTTTTGTTTGTCTGTTTGTTTGTCTGTGTGTCAGAAAGATAACTCAAAAAGTTATGGACGGATCTTTCTGAAATTTTGAGGGTATGTCGGGCATGGAAGAACTACCAGTGATTCAATTTTGGGCGTGATCCAACAGGAATCCTGAATTCTGGATTACTTTAAAATTTTCGTTACCATTTGGTCAAAGGGGGCATAAGGGAACCGCTGGCAAAGCGAAAATGGTGACGCCACCTGGCGAATAGCTTTGTCTTGGCGGAGGTACCTGCGGGCTTTGACTGCTTTTTAGTTATTTAACTGTGTTGTTTTAACGATGTTACTGAATTGGTGTTATAGCTTGAACATTTTTAATGCTAAAAAATCGGTAGATAGTCATGTTAAAAAATTTATAACTTCGTCATTTTTCAATAAAATCACATTTTACTTGGCAGTTAGCCGTAAAGCATTTTAGGGAATAAATGTGTAAAATTTCACATTAAAATGACAAACCGTTGTTGAGAAAACAGCGAAAAACTTTAGGGGGCTACTTTTTGCCGTGCCCTGTACATATTTCAATCAGACAGACAGACAGTCAAAAATGCAAACCTCCGCCGATGCTATGGCAGTCTTTTACGTTGTATCCACCACGTGACAGCACTCCGACCTTTGCCCTATCTAGCAATTTTAGCGAATCCATAGCCATCGCAATTCTGTTCGACCGTCTGTCCGTCCGTCCGTCCGTCACACGAGTGGATCAGTCAAAAACGGTGCAAGCTAGAATCACCAAATCTTCAAAGTCGGCTGCCTGAAAGACTCTAGTTTCAGAAACCGTAAAGCTTTTCCATAAATTCGAAAGGGGTCACCCGGAACGAGGGCGCTAAATGAGAGGGGGTGGAAAAATTTGCGATGATTTTTAGCCAATAAGACACTGTATCTCAATCATGGTGCAAGATAGGGCCTAGGTTGCTGTTAATCACTAATAGAAAGTCGTACACTGGCTCTCGATTGCCACCAAATTCAATGACCTTGAATGCCCTTGAACGCTAAAATAGAGTTTTTATGGATTTTTTGCAATTTTGGGCTGCGAGACACATTTCAAGAACGAACTGCACCGAAATTAATCGAGATAGACATGGAAAAGCTGCGTATAAAATTTTCAGCATTAAACGTAGATTTCGATGGTCCAAGTCTCGATTTTCTAGGTTCAAGGAAACCTGCGCACTAGGGCATCGAAGAGCGGTACCCCCGTAAAAGTCGTTATTTTACCGTTGTTGGCCAGTCTTCCGTGAAAACGGTTGCAGATAGGCATGGGCATGCTGCCTATCACAACAAGCACTAGTGACGAGCTTTTCAGTTGTATCAACATCGATGACTTTAAAAGACTCTAAACTTTCAAAATAAAGGTTTTTTGTTGATTTTTGCGATCTTCGGCTGCAGCGCACACTCCAAGAATAAACTGCGACAAAATGGCTGGAGACAGACTGACAGTTTGTGAACAAAAACTGCTGCTATAGGCTTTCGCGCGTCTTGTGAGCATTAGGTCAAATTTCTTGTTATTATTATTATTATTGTGTGTTTATTTTCTTTTCTTTCCTTATTGATAATTGCATGTATATATGTGTGTGTTTACCTATCGCTGTTTCGATGAATGAAGATGTATATAAAAGATCTTTCATGTAAGCCCCTAATTAAGTTTTGCGAAAGATCCAGTGGACAAAGATGTCCTGTCGGGCGCATGCAGAAAATAACTTGGAGCCTTGACAAGGTGACAGAGACTGAAAACAGTGAATAAAATGCTGATAGGCCTACCTTTAAACAAATTGCAGCCATCAGCATCTGGCAATATCTTTTATACAGTGATGATAGGCCTTCTGCATGACAAGTCGAAGACTTCTCTGCGTTTTTCATGGATCCTACATAGGGTTCAAAAAGTTAAGGGAAAGGCAAGAAGTTGCATCATTTTTCGACAGATAGCTGCATATTCTCGACGGTCCATCGAAGTGTTGATTATGGATGCTCAAAATTTCAAATCGTCCCTAAATCCAACCTCCAAACGAGAGATTTCCATCCACTTTGAACGAAAATTTTCTAACAAAAAAATTCTGGACAAAATAAAATTTGTGCAAGGAAAGAGGGAGGCAATTATTCCCCGCTGCCTCCCTTTTCATGATGCCGCTAATGGCGAGAAGAAGAAGATGTACCTAGTTCCAGCCAGGTAGATATCGGACGCGTCAGAGAGACGATGGTAGGTGGCCAACTCGTTGACGACGGCTTCCAATATCAACGCACCAAGAAACGAAAACTCACCTACACACACACAGAGAGAGAGAGAGAGTATGCATCATCATCATCATCATCAGCAGCAGCAGCAGCAGCAGCAGCAGCGAGCACAACGACCGACACGTTTAATACCATGTTTATATACGATAAAGCGGGCTCGACAAGCGCTCGTTGTTTGCTCGACCAGCTAGCTTGATGAGTCTAGTTTCATCGTGTAAACAGGTTATAACGCACGCCACACAGACAATCTCACGCAGGACTATGCGCGACATGCTGTCGAATATGCGAGAAGCCTTCACCGCGTAGCCCGTAAGTTCTAGCTACATTCCCACCGTGCTGGGGTAGGAGGCTGAGTTGACCTGAACATGCAACACGTTGCTAGCACATGACCCGAGTGAGAATTTCAACTTGAAGGTAACAGGTAAAAGTGAAGTCCGGTAATTGCTATAGCGCTCCTTATGTGCAGCTGATTGGCATGAACTAATGATACCGCAGCGCACTATGCGGCTATCCATTGCCCGCATCAGCGAACAATAATGAACCGCAGTTGGTTAGACAATTTTCACAACAGAGATCATTTCTACATATCAGAACTATACTACGCTTATGTTCCAAAAGTGTCAAAACATACAAAAAGTTGCGTAGTGTTTGAAACTCGTATGGATCTGTAGACTACACTACAGACTGCAAGGGAGAGGGCAGAAGTTTGTGACGTCATATTGGGGGTCCAAAGCAGCGTGACGAAACGTGACGAAGGGGAGAGGGGAGGGGGTAATTTTTTCCCTAAAATTCCGTGACGTCATTCATGGAAGACCCCTAGCTGCGGGGCCAGTGTATGAGAACGTACGCTGGCCAAACTCAGTTCTCAGTCTCAATTATAATACCTTCACTAAGAAAGAATATTAATTTTTGAACGAAATTCGGTAATCGTTCCAGCAATTTATTGAGAATTAGTGTATAAAATTTTATTCAGATTCGTTCAGATTTGACCTTTCTATTGCACGATGTCTAAGGGGTTACTTTTTTCCGGACACAATGTATAGTTGTTATTCGTGGCAGTTGATCGTAACCCTATTCGTGTAGACGTAATTGCAACAGACTGAACAGCATCCGACACGTAGCTACAGCAGGCGGTGAATGCGCGCATTGCAAGGTGGATCCCACGACGCGGCAGCATTCCATCTCAGAATCAACGAAGCGTTGCAGCTTCTGCCTGAGTCTCAGCAGCCGCATCAGCACCGCTTAATCGCCGGTGTCACATTAAAATGTCGCCCCATAAAAAATCCGCCCGGATAGATAATCACAAAATTGATGTTTCGCCCTTATTAAAATATCGCCGGCCCCATAAAACGTCTTCCCATTATAAGATCTCCCCACAGAAGAGTCTCCCCTCAGCCGACAATTTACCGGTAAAAATCCGTCCCGCCCGGGCGGCCACCTGGCGCGGCGAATTTTTGCCGGTAAATTGTCGACCGGGGGAGACTTTTCTGGAGGCGATCCTATAATGGGACACCGGCGCCGCGCCGCCACGGTGGTGCCGTCGGGTACCAGTGCTCTGCTCAGACGCAGCGCGACGACAGACGAGCCCGCCCTCCGACCAGTCTCAGAGATGCCGCCGCCGCCGACAAACAAGCAG
>Ga0209367_1003969_pt1 | contig 20276 bp, 17 predicted proteins | sample WorMetLIZISLAND2_FD_187412 | JGI IMG/M metagenome (GOLD analysis project Ga0209367, IMG submission 187412) | Marine gutless worms symbiont microbial communities from Max Planck institute for Marine Microbiology, Germany - Olavius geniculatus... ...
ACTGTGCAGTGCACTGCAGTCACTACTCACTACTCAGCGTCTCTCAGTCGAAAACTGTCAATAACAGCCGGATTATAGGGCTATACTCAACGTTCTCTAACGAAGTTAAGCCGAATCGTTATTTTCGTCCTCCTTTGCCTCTGATTCAGAGTCCGCTATTGCCCACTGTTCCCAATGCACGGTGGTTTCTGTGAAGTTCACGTCAGAAATCTTATCAAGAAGTCGCAGATTAGAATGCACGTAGATTAAATCTCTGGCTTTAGCCTCCGTCAGTCGGTTTCGCTTCTTGCTGTGTATAACGCCGTTTTTAATGTACACATAGCCCCAAAGTAGCCCAAAGCACTATTACGCATTTTTACGAATTTTTACGCATTTTAAAAAATTGTTAAAATTCGCGAATTTTTACGCATTTTAAAACCGCAAGTTACGAATTCTCGAACTATGTTTTCAAAGGGTCCATGTGTACGCCGTACAGCAGCCGTTGTTAAAGAAACTTGCTGCAGAAATCATTGTGGCTGCTGCGGTACTGTGCTGTCGCACAATACGAAACTGGCGACTGGCGGAAACTATTCAGTCCAGCTGACTGAGCGTAGTCCAGCATATAGAGAATCTTTTGTTCGTGTCAATTTCTCCAGTGGTCACTGTCGGCTTTCACTCGGTCGTTTGCTGGTAATTGGCTAATGTAGCGTGATCAATCAGCCGCGTGTCTGTCTGTCTGTCTGTCCGTCTATCTGTCTTTGGAGGATGAGTGACTGACGAACTCCCACGAGATAAGCTCCCATGCACCATGCGACTGAGTTGACACTGCACTTTGCGCGTGCCTTTTTTAAAGTTTTTTTACTGCTAGATCCATGTTTTCGCCGCTTCCTAGCTGGACTGGTCGCTGTAGCCCGAAACAGTGGCGTAGCCAAGATCTGGATGTGGGGGGGCACTTGAGGGGTGAAATGTAGGGAGGGCCCCACCAGAGAAAGGGTCTGGGGAGGGGCTGTGCCAGTGGTCCAAAATGGGATTAGTCCAAATTTGGTCATAGGCAAAGGCCGTCATACCCAGGGTCTGCCACAGTCAAAGATGCAGTTTATCCCTACATCGCTAACCCGATCCCTTACTCTCGCGCTGTGCGGAAAGATGGTCAGAAATGTCAGTAGACAGTGGGACTTGATATTTTTCGAGACAGAGTAACTACTGATAGTCTGTCATGTGTAGATAAGAGGGTTTTGTCGTGGATGGTTTTTGTCTGTGCTCTGAACGTGTCTAAGAAGCCAATGAAGTGACGCCGGACGCGGTCAATTTGCCCGATTGCTTGGTGCGATATTGTCCGCCGCTGATACCGACGCCTTGCAATTTCGCGTCTGGATGGACTCGGAGAGTGAGGGTGTGGGGAAATAGTGGTGGAGGCGAGGAGGGGGAGGAGGGGAAATGGGATAGCACATTGCACTGGATCTGAGTAGCGACGTTATGGGGATTTGCTATTACGGAAGCCATATATTTGATGTCGAATCGGCATCAGCGGCCTGCGATGCGAACACGGCAGATTTCGCAATGGGGGTTGTTTAGATTTTTACCGCTTTTTCCTGGTTTAGAGTAACCCGGCAACTGAATGACGAAACGAGTCTATACAATCTGTGTATAAGTAGTGGGAAGGATACAGGAGATTATGGGTGCTAAAAATTTTAATTTTAATTCCAATTCTCTGCTGAAATCTAAGGTCGGTTGTGAATGACGGCAGCCAGGTGTCGTCGGCCGTTGTATCACTCCAGACTCAACAGTATAGAGATATGCAGTACCAATACAAGTGCGCTCGCGGAATAAGGGCTGGAACTTGAAGGCCAAGGATCTTTCAAAGTCGACGATTTTACGTGATCACAGTTTTTTACGGTTACGTACAAAACGGCGTTTTTCTGGCCCGGGTCGGCTGCTGGGTGGCGCAACGCCGTCTGAAATCCCGCAGGAGATAAATGAGGCGAGGGAAGATAAAAGAAGAGGACAAGGAAAGGAGGAAAAGGGGAAGGAACAAGAAAACGAGAAAGGGAATAGAAAGTAGAAATGGGACAAATTTAAAGTCGTCTTTATTGGCGTATTGTGGCTTTTTGCTTAATTGCGCCGGTGGCCATAATACAGTTACTTATTTACTTAATTACTTACTCCAACTTTCAGAAGGTGGAACTCAAGCCAACGATCACAATACGTTGGTCCCTGGTACGTGACATCGCAGACACAGTCCTCGTGATATCTCATCAGCCTGCCTCTGTGTCTGATAACGCGTGCACGACTGCAGGACGATTGCGCGTGTCCATGCTATCCAGTGACCAGCTCTGGCATTGACTGCACGCCATTTTCCCGGAAATCGCGCGCATGCATGTTACTGCAGATCCTCGCTGGCGCGCGCACGTCGCTATATACACGGCTTCTGTGTGCGTTGGTGTCTTGATGAAGGCGGCTTAATGTCGGCTTGACGTCGATGACGTTGATGTCGAACGTTGATGGGTGATTGGTCATCTGCGAGGGATATGATTCTGTAGCCGCATGAATCATGACTCATGGACCTATCAGATCGAGCACTGTATAGCTTCACGTTGAGGCCTACATGTGATTTCGTGCTGTCATCGCTGAATGAAACTCATTCCCGGCCGTCTCATTTTCACTGATCGCCCTTCATCTCCGTCAATCCGTCTTTCTGATCTCTCTACATGTCATCTCATCAGTTCTCTGCATGGCTTTCAGTCTCGTCACACGGTTGTCAGTCCACATGCTTGTTCATCGGCATCGTCAGAAACGTCATTTTCTGATGCTGGTGGATCCATAGGGGTCAATCTGACTCTGTCTCCTTTCAGAAACATCAGTGGCCAATTTTCGGTTTCCACTTAAGCCGTCCTCACGTGTTAAATAAGGCTTCGATCAATAGATCGATCGATTTTCAACATGTGTTCAAGATGTTTTGCAACATTTGCAGAAATGTGTTACGGTATTGCATCATTTTACGCGCGAAAGCAGCTACTGTTTTAGCGCCTCTTAGCCATCGCAATTCTGTCTGCCCGTCCGTCTGTCCGTCTGTCTGTCGTCACACGGGTGGATCAGCCACAAACGATACAAGCTAAAATCACAAAATCTTCACCGTCGGCTGCCTGCAAGACTCCAGTTTCAGGATCCGTAAAGCTTTTCGATAAATTCGAAAGGGGTCACCTCGAGAAGGGGCGCTAAATGAGAGGGGTGTAGCGTGTAGGGAAAATTTGCGATTTTCAGCTAATAAGTCGCCATATCTCAGAAACTGTGCGAGATAGCGCCTAGGTTACTATTAATCACTAATAGAAAGGTGTATGCTGGCTTTAGATTGGCACCGAAATCAATGACCTTGGATGACCTTGGACACCAAAATAGGGGTTTTAATGGATTTTTGGCGATTTCGGGCTGCGAGACACATTTCAAGAGCGAATTGCGCCGAAATCAATTGAGATGGACAACGACAAGCTGCGTAGAAAATTTTCAGCATTGAACGTAGCTTTCGACGGCCTACGTCTCGATTTTCTAGGTTCAAGGAAACCTGTGCACGAGAGCACCAAAGAGCGGTACCTTCGTAAACGTCGTTATTTTACTGTTGTTGGCCAGTCTTTCGTGAAAACGGTTGCAGATATGCATGGACATGCTGCCTATCGCAACAAAAAAGCACTAGTGACGAACCTTTTAGTTGTATCAACATTGATGACTTTGAAAGACCCTGAACTTCCACAATAGCGTGTTTTATTGATTTTGGCGATTTTCGGCTGCAGCGCACTCCAAGAGTGAATTGCGACGAAATAGACTAAGACAGTTTGCGAACCGGAACTGCTATATAGGCTTTCGCGCGTCTCGTGAGCATTAGCTCAAATTTCTTTTTATTTTGCGTCAACTACGTCCTTAATCGTCGGAGAAAAGTTCGAATTTGCGTGGAATCTGCGCAGATTATACAAGTTTTGTGCGCAGACGTGTCGCGATTAGTCTGTCAGGCAATCAGTGAAGTTTGCTATTCGAGGTCGTCGTTGTTGTAGCTTAATCGTTGCACAAATTGACGTTGCAGGCTGCAGCTACGCTAATAGGTTCTGCGCATTCCGTTGTGCGCTTGTCAGCCAATGTCATTAGTATAGTGTTAACATATTTTCGTCGTTGCTCAAGGACACGTCTCGCGACTTTTTGCTGTTTTTCCGCCGAGTTGAATGAGCAATGCTGCGGAATCCGGACGTCGTTTTGTTTGTCAGCATGTCACTCTTTAACTCGTTTTAAAAATCGAATTTTGTGGTTTGGTTATTGCAGTGAACGTCACAGAACACTCAGCATATAGCTTGAAATTTATTTGTGCGTATGTGGTAAATAATTATCGCGTTGTGATTGATTTTTTGAGCGATTTGTTCTGCCACTACTGCTGTCAATGGACATTTTCGAGAGCCAGAACAAGGTGTATTGCAGCAGACTATTTCAAAATGTTTTCGGTGGTAGCTTGTTCAAAAACATTGCATACTAACCAATATTTGCCCTTACCAGGGGGAGTTACCTTTGGCCCTGGGAGTGCTGCAGACTTTCGTACATTGCTATATCCAGCTGTCCTCGATAAACTGAAGTGCTGTGACACAGTCATGAGAACGGCTTTGGCTTTTGTTTCACTAATTGTATTTGTTTCACTAATTACTATAGTAATTAGTGAAACAAAAGCCAAAGCTGTTTTGCCGTTAACTCCCCCTCCCCTCTACGAGAAGGGGGATTTGGAAGGTAGGAAACCAAAAATATGATTTGCGGTCAAACCGACCTGCGATTTATTTTTCTTTAAACAACATGCGATGGCCTATGGCCTATAGTACTACCAAATGCCTGCTCCGGGCGTTGCCATGCCAAAGAGTGCAAGAAGTTACCAGCAAGCGTATGCGCAATAATTGTCTGTTGGAATTTTGGTTGCAGCTTTTAATACTAATTGCGCACAGATGAACCACGCAGGACGAAGATTCTGTGGATAATGAGCAGCGGCTAAAAGGTGGAGATTATATAGACGGCGAGTGCAACAGACTGGAGCGATTGATAAGCGTAGCGACTAGCGGGACGGCAGGAAAGCATTAAGTTCAGCCGTCTGGAGTCTATTGGAATTAATTGAGTGAAAGTACTCCTTGGAGCCCGTGCAAGTGCGTGCATGCAGTTCTTTTCCAGTTGCTGCAGCTGGAATCTTGCAGAGAGAAGTCGGAATCTGACGCAGACATGACGTCACGTCGTGACGCGTTGATTCGATGACGAATTGTTTTCGAATGATCCGTACGGCGCGAGTCTGCATGCGGCAATTATTATGCACGAGCGAGCGACTGCGAGAGTCTCAGTGATTAGTTCTAGGCTGCGCGCGTTGCTGCTGCATGTTGCGTGCAGTTGCTGATAGGACGCACTCAGCCTCGAGAGTCTCGAGTGATAATCGCAAATCGGATTTTTATTGTGCTAATTCGTCTAAGCCTGCAGTGCGCGGCAACCTGGCGGTCTGTTAGAGCTGGGCAGTACCGCGAAAAATCGACTGGATTCGATATCGATACGTGGATTATCTGTATACTCTAGGCCTATCGGGTGATCCAAAAAAACGCTAAAGCTGAGCCACTAGGTTTCGTTTAACTTACCGAAGCTGAACTATCACAGTGTAGCGTGATGCACGTGCAAAAGGCTCTTAGAAAACACGTTACAAATGGTGGCTAACGCTCGAGGTACCAATTATCACCACTCCTAATGTTGTTTTTGGTGTATTTTTTCACAAATGCATTTGAGTTAAATGCTTTTAACTTTTAAGTACGAACTTCTCAACAATCTCAAGTTCTCATACGTTGTGTCTCGGAAATGCACAGAAAGAAAAACTTTTGACAGTTTTTTTTGTTATTTTCGTAACTTCTATAGCCGTTATTTCACCTTAACGTGTTTTTCTTTGACTCCACCATCTTGCGATACTATGTTTAAGTTTTGTCGTGAATTTGTTACTTTATTTATGTACAATTTTATTTGCCATAAATGAAATGTTAAAAAACTTAAATAAACTTAGTTAATAATAATAACAATCAAACTGTCAGTAAACATAACCGTATTAAGCTAACAACTCATGAGCAACATTCGATAGTTTCTCCATAAATTTAACACTTCGTGTCAGAACAATTTCGCTGGGTAATCTAAAGTCAAAACACATTCGATATTCGTTCACAATATCACTGTTTGACGTACAAAATAGTTTTATTATTTGTGTCCACTGCTATTTTACATTTGAGAAGGCGTAAAGAAGAACGCTATAGGCGAGAACTGGAATGAGAATGTTACGATGGATCCTTGGCCTTACCTCTAGGGACAGGAAAAGAAATGATAACATCCGTCACATCTTTGGAGTAGCCTGCGTTGCGGACAAGGTACAGAAGGCCAGGCTGAGGTGGGTTGGGCGTGTACAATGGCGAGAAGAAGATGATTGTGCTAAACGAATTCTAAAGGCAAACGTTTGTGGACAACGGAGCACGGGAAGACAGAAGGAGATGAAACGACGTCGTCAAATATGCAACATAAAAAAACTAGCGGCTCAACTTTGAGGACGTAGGTCATCCAGCTCAGACACGCAAAGTTTTTTTAGCAGGTGCACAACAGTGAAAACGAATATTTTTTTGAAATATATCGGAATTCGAAATTTGTTGAGAATGGTCCAGCTCTGCGCATATCTGGCGGGCGCGTGTGTCGAACTCGAATTCGAAGACATCTGGCGCTGGCAGAGATTGTTTTTGCAGCATTTGCGGTCAGCGCGCGCCAGCGTCTGGTTTCACAGCTAAGTCCACTTTTCCCCATGCAGCCAGACTCACCGTAGAACAGCCAAGCAGGCGGCTGCATCGTGTGGCCTTTAATCGAGCTATAATTGGTACAGAGCGCAGCTGTCAGTCGATCTCTGGTATGAAATTCAGCGACTGCATGGCAGACTGGCGTCTTGACGTCTGGTGCCAACTTGTTCTTTGTCCGTGGCGCCGCGACATGTTTACGTGCTTATCTGCCAGCATTCTCTGGATGTCGCTGTTTTATACGTTGCCTGATGCTGATTAATGGCATTGCGGTCTTCTGGTTTTTAGCCGACCGTACTTTAGTAACGGTGGAGCTTTTGATACGGTTGTCGTCTGTCCGTCGTCCGTCGTCTGTAACAGATGTATTGTGGCTAAGCGTTAGGAGAATTTTTTACACAAATAATTAGCCATGTATATTAAACCTAGGCGTGCAAAATTTCAGTGATTTAATGCAAGGGGAACATTTTCATATTTGGGGTTGATTGGAGGGGGTAGGAAGAATGTGCGTTTTTCAACGGAAAACTGGTCGTATTTCGGAAACTGTAAGAGATAGGGCCAAGGTTACTATTAATCACTTAGCTAATCGCATACATCCTTTTAGATGAGATGAAAATCATCGACCTTGGATGACCTTGAAGGTCACTGACAACCAGTACGCACGGTGTGGCTATCTTAGCGACAGCTGGGCTTCTTGTTAATCGCTGACAGCACAAACTGTCGAACTAATCCCGACAAGCTTGAAATCTCCTGGTCAATACAATTGTTGCCTCTGCAAGTTTGACAAACGTTTGTCACTTTTTAAGTCGACTCATCGACTGACGCGACTTAAGAAAGCCGGTCTGTGGGGGCGTGGCGGGGATGGTGTGGCTTCACTGCTCATATGATGGCTGGTCTTCTGATGGTTTTGGCCGCCTGCTGAGTGTTTCCTGTGGGGGCTGTAAATTCTTTGGTTAACCCCACAGCATATGGAATAGTTGTGGGCGGGGGTAGTTGCGCTCTTTGCCATTCCTGCCTTGACTTTTCGGTTCTCAGTGTAGTTGCTGGGAACTTTCTGGGAGGGCTGATTGGCCCACATGGCGGTCTAAGCCTACGGGGCGGCACTGACTGTTCTGCCCTACTTTGGAACTTGGAACTTGGAGTGTTTTGTCGCTAAGTTAGGTTTTCTGTAAAATTTCGGTGGACATATTTTAGGTTTTCATCCTAGGTTTTATCTTGTAAACTACTGATCATCTCTGTAAGTGATGGTTATTAATTGATTTTTGCTGTCTATAGGTGCGATGGTTGGAGCAGCAATCGGTACGAAGACGAGTGAAGCGTACAGCAAGCAGATCCGACTACTGGAAGTGGTCCTGGAACGATCCGCTCTGGCCCAAGATGTGGTACTTGGTAAGTACTCTACTAGACTACTGTGGTAAATAATAGTTGTGTATAGCTTTTTATGAGAAACTTATCGCAGAGCTACGGAGCGTCACCTGCCGTATGGGATCAAACAGTGCTACCCGACATCGGTGGACGCGCCCCGCCCTAAACCAAGCCAGGTAGGCCGGTACTCGATTTACCTACCCCAGAGTTATGGAAGGCTGAGTTGACCTTGGTGTTGGTTATGTACGGAGATGATTTACCTGTCCGCAGACAGTCACAACATGATCACTGACTCCCACACTTTATCAGAATCAGTGATCCATATCGTGCTAGGCCTAGGCCCATGCAGTTATACCAGGTGCTCTATACAATGGGATAAATAGGCCTATTATATAATTTTGCATTATTATGCCACATGTTTCTGTTAAAAAATCTCAAGAGGGTTTAGTGACATCGGGGAGGAGAGAGGAGATAACGTGTTGGGAACCTCAAGCACAGCAATTTTTTTGACCCATAGCCGTTGCACAAGATGTCATTTAGCAGGGACACTGGTATGGTGTCGCTTTAAGGAGTAGAGTATTAGGCAGGACACGGTCCCCGTTGAGAAAGGGAAACTCGAAAATCGAAACATCCGATCAAAACAGCTATATAGTTGCGGCGCCATATACGGCAGTGCTAAATGATTGGTCCTGCAGGTTTGATTGGTCTGATAACATTGCCGTATATAATGGACAATAATACGAGCAGTGATGATGTGTATGCATCTAGAATCGCGGAGCTCACGGCGCGGTAGACATGAACATAGTGAGCGCCTGGCAGATGGGTTACACTGGTAAAGGTGTCGTCGTGACTATTCTTGATGACGGCATTGAACACAACCACACCGATTTGCAGCTCAACTACGTCAGTTCTGCTGCTTCTTTGTACATTCTCTTTACTTCATTCTAAGCGTCGACATACTTTTGTGAAATAATTAAAGAAACCAGATTTTGTAGTCAACTGTATATAGTTGTCTGTTATTAAGTTTTTACCATAGCTTAATAGCTTTGATTTTAGACCATTTTTATATCTTCTCTCACGTATAACACTAGTGTAGATACTTTTTGAGATCTTGCATCAAGTGTCAAGAATACTTTTATAAGCTTAATTTTTATACATTTGCTGTTCTTTTGTTGATGTTTTATTGCGGCTAAGCTGGCTTGATTTTACACACTAGTAGCTTTGTTGATGCATTTCTGAATGCGCCCCTGTTCGCAAATGTACAAAGCCTCAAGGGAAATCCATGGCAATTCGGGTCAAGGAACCATTGAACGGTCGACGCCAGGGTGTGTCTAGGATGTTGTATACAGTCTGCATACTAGCTGTGTCACTTCAAAGTCATCCATGTCCATTGTCCATAGCATTACTGGCACAGAGCAGTTGACGTGACTTGAGTTGAGTTGATGAAATGCGGCGTTGTTATGATACAGCAGCACAACAATCAGTAATGCTGTTGCTGACCGACTTTAGAGTTTAGACATGCGACTGACTGAACGAATTGAATAAATAAATGAACAGTGATGGGCGTGTCTCAAGAATATCGGTTTTCCGCTTTTCCGCCGACGTAGGATACTTGTAGGCTACTTTAAATGGTTTCGTCACTCCTCACTCATGACTCGACATGCAGATCGTGCCGTCACAGTGGTTTGGAATGAAAAAAGACTCCACCCGGATGAGCTTCAGGTTACAGCATACAAAATCCACATTTGTTGAGTCGCTTGCTAGGCAAGCGCCACAGTGATGTATTGTATAAATGGCACACTGGACTACAGTGGCGGATCCAGAAGTTTGGAATAGGGAGAGGAAGGGTAGGGGGTGGGGTCTGGGGATTTTTTGAAAATTTTATCCAAAAAATCATGCAAAATTTTTTCTTGTTTTAAGCTGCATCCGGTCAATAGGGGGGGGGCGGCCGCCCCCACCCCGCTTCCCCTTTAATCCGCCACTGCTGGACTGGTCTTTGGATCAACGAAATGCTTGAAATGGCTCTCGCTTGAGCGCTGGAGAAACTGTCTGTCGGCGACCCTCCTTTGGAGAATAACATCTCACTTAGCATTTTTTGTAGCGTGCCACCGCCTCTGAAAACCTGGGGCCCGATTCACAAACATTGCCATAAGATTTATTCTAAGATACATCTTAAGAGTCATCATAACATGGAAGTTAAGATGTTTTTTTCTGAGATTATTCTCGATCTATAGCATGTGATTGTAAGATTTTATCTGTTTTAAGATATGTCTTAAGATATGTCACAAGCGTTCTGTGAATTAGCTCTAGCTGGATTTCAGACACCAACGGGCATTGAGCCCACGGTTGTCGATGATGATGATGATGGATTTCAGTGAATTGCAGTGAGTTCGTTTGACGGGTTGCATTGTGTGCAGGATCCAGACGCTAGTTACGACATCAACGGATTGGACTCGGACCCAATGCCGCGGTATGATGCCGCCGACGACAACAGGTAATCTGATGAGATTGTTTTATCGGATGAGCACTGAGCATGAAAATGTATGGTTAAAGTTATATCTGGTCGCGGTTTGATGGTCAGCACGTTGGTCTCGATCAACGAGTTGCATTACGTCGGGCTCGGCCACTACTTGGATGGGTTGATGTTTGCAGAGTGCATACGGGTAAACCATCTCAGTATATAACCAACACTCAGGTCTTACTCAGTCTCTTATCCCTCTGGGGTAGGTAAATCGAGTACCGGCCTGCTCTGCCTGGCTGGAGTTACAGCAGGGCGCGTTCACCTTTGTCGGGTGGCAGGTAACACTGTGTGACCCCGTACGGCAGGTGACGCTCCTAGATGGCTCTTCACGGCTTTTATAAAGAAGTTCGGAAACCCAACCGGACAAAAATTGTCAGAGAGTGCTAGCAGTTGTTTAATTTTTATTTGCCAGAGTTCAAGGGACAAAGCGTTTTAAAAAAATTGTGTCGTACGATACCATTAATAAGCTAAAACAGCTGTGCAAATTCTGAATAGGCTACAGTCAGTTCTATCTCGCATTGATTACTCCTCTTCATTTATGGCGTGTTTCTGTTTTAATCAGTTTTCATTGTTGTCGTCCACAGTGCTGAAAGCTGTCCCTTACAAGTGAAGGTTGATAGTTGGCTAACGTTTCATTCATACAAATGCATCAGTGCGATAGAGTGGCGTCGGTCGGCAAACCGGCTGTGGTTTGTTGCGTGCACTATTTCACGCGGCCGCTGGTCATTTCCGCATCTGTTTAATTTAATTACTGGCCTGGACACTGCATGGAGGTCGGGCAGTGTTTGCGTGGTGCGTGTCTCACGCCGGGCGGCAGCATGATTTATTGCAGCTGAGCGAATGAACATCCAATGAGAAATGAATGAACGAGTGAACGAATTGAATTGATGGCCTGTAATTAATGACTCGATCGAAACAGCAGGGCCTGCAGACGACACGTAAACTGCGTGTGCGTCGCGACACCGGAATAAATAAGCAAATGGCTGCTGCGGCAATTATGGGCATAAATTCTGCACTCAGCGGCGGAGACTGGAGTAGACGCAAATGACGTTCGGTGAGTGGTGACTGACCGTCTTCCCACGCAAACTGCAGGCATCCTGCGACATTCATTCACACGATAACACGTTGTTAGGTCGCGAATGAACCATGAGATTATTGTATCGACACGCGCGTTAATTTTGCACGTTTATACTGATAGACGACACTCGACATGCGTCGTATCCTGCACGGGTTATGTATGCTATACAAAAGATGTCTGTAACTTTTCGCGGGAAGTCGGGAACACATCTCAAAGCTGCAGAGCGCAGGGTCGTCATTTACGTTGGAGGTCTACGGACCCTCAAGGAGTTATGACTTTAATTTTTTTCCGGTAATTTTTTTCTGTAATAGTGTTACTGCTGCGAGAACAATACGTTACGTAGACTGAGGCCCCTCAATGATTACTGAGATCCCCTAAAAGATTTACTGAAATGACGCCACTGACAGAACGTCACCTGCCATATGGGATCAAACAGTGTACCTGCCGCTTTAACCTGCGTGATTACCTTTGGCTACCACGGAAGGATTGAAGGCTGAGTTGATTTGGATTTGGCTGTGGAACTTCTCGAAGAAATAATTTTAAAACGCAACCAAATTCTTTTCAATGCGCGCGCTTGTGTTTCGGTCGGCAGAGTTTTTTTAAAAACTATTATTTCACAAGGTAATGTAGCGACATAAATGCATTTGAGGTGTGTTTGGATCCTGTAGTGCAGGATCGTACTGTTGCATCTGTTTGATGGGGTCTTTCAGTGAAAAAATGTGAAAACGTCCAGTTTCTGGCGAAGATATCGACAGTGTCTTTTTTGACGGTCGGTGGTAATAGTAGCGATAGCATTGCTTACTTGATAGTGTTACGTGCTGCATATTGACAATAACTTGCTGTAGTCGTTGATGTTTTATTGGATGATCTGGTATTTTGTAGGCCTCGTGCAGAAAGTATGTAGTCCGTCTAGTATTGTCAATATTACTGATGTTCCGGTGTCGCTACACCGGCGGTTGACTGCTGTGATCATTGTGGACTGGACAGAGCAGAAAGCGTTATTGTTACGTGTGGTGTAGACACGGCACGCGTTGCGCGGGACAGGTGGCCGCTGTAGCCAACAACAGAAAGTGTACAGTCGGAGTAGCGTTCAATGCACGCATTGGAGGTACGTAGCCACTTCGCCGTACGTATTTTTCTTACACTATAGACCTACAGAGGCGGATTTAGCCATGATCAGCATGTTCGGCCCAACAGCTAGGAGCTTCACAGAAAGTGGCCTCACAACCCAAAGAATATCCGACAGTGGCGCGACATTTATGATTTTCTGGCCTGTGTCACTGTGGGGGTTTCTTTATGGTGTGTTTTCACATACAACAGTTTACTTTTTGTGGGAAAGACATTCTCGGGCCTAAATAACGCTTCCGAATTAAGACAGCTGTATCTCAAACCAGGGAATATGCTGCGGCGCATAGTAACTAATAACGCTGAATTCACTGTAAGTTTTTCTGTACGTTTGGGTGCTCTGCCTTAAGGCAGGTTCCATTGACGATGGCACCATTCGACCCGGCTCTCCGCTCCTCTTTTCTGCTTCTCGTAACTGATCTTCTTGTTCTCTTGCTCCATAAGTAGATCCAGCATCTTCCTTCTTGGTTTTCCTCTTGGCCATTTCCCTTCCTTCTTCCCCTCTAGTACAGTCTTCAGAAGACTGTCCAGCTGATCTTTTCCATCTCGCGCCAGATCCACATTTCAAAAGCTTGTATACGTTTGATGTCTTCTTTTCTAAGTGTCCACGTTTATGTCAGAAAATTTATATGGGGCCCACACTTTACCGAACAGAGCCTAATCTTGCCCTGCTACAGTTGTGCCATATCATATCATATCAGTACGTTCGTGTGGGTTCATAGGCCTAGCCTCGACCTCAATTTTTTTTGTAGCAGGCAAAGAAATCTTAAGAATCTATCCCAACCCATTAATGCCCAGTGTACCAATCATTATGTTTTGCGTGCTCACTGCTACGGACATTCGTGTGTTCTTACAGAATAGTTCGTTTGCGCTATAAACAGGCAAAGACGTCGACGCCTGGTGTCGTCTTCAGATGCCAGCAGACTACAGTAAACTAGGGTTAGGCCTCGTTTGCAGTCGGCGCTGGAGCCAGCCGATGCATCTGAGCAGGTCGAACAGTGCGTGATTAAAAATCTACGCATCCCTGATCTCTTTTCTGTCGAAAATTATTTACAGCTGTCTGTCGGAATTCCGTCGGGAATTTGTAGTGTCTGTCGAAAAATCCCAATTTCCTGCTCCGTTTATCTGCTTTTTAACGCACGACGGACGCCACTGATAAATGCTGGCGTGAACTATATGACGCAGGTATCCGGATGTTGGACGGTGATGTAAGCGACTCAGTCGAGGCGCAGGCATTGAGCTTCAACCCGCAACATGTTGACATCTACTCGGCGAGCTGGGGACCCGAGGACAACGGACGTGTCATTGAGGGTCCCGACACGCTGGCCAGCGAAGCTTTCCTACACGGCATTCTCAGAGTCCGTTCACACTCAAAGCGATCTTGACGTGACTTTACTCAGATTTCATCAAGTTCTTTCAACGTTGAACTTTTTACTTTCTCATTTTTTCTCACTTAAGTTTTGCTTTCTTAACTTGAAGCATTGTTTTTTTTTCGCTAATAGCGGTGTAGTACTGCCGTTAGGCGAATGTTTCGGCCTACTGAAGTGTTGCTAAATGAGTGTATTGAAAATGCATCAGGAGATGGTAAAACTTTTGACTTACTTGGTTTCAGAACGTTATCTGGGTCGCCACTAAAATCCGCTTTCTCTCCCAAGAAAATGAAGAATTTGCGCTTGTATATAACCGATTTCAGAAATAACAGCATCTCAATTTCCCACGTTCCCGTATTCATTTAACTGGTCTTTTTTCGGAGTCTCTTCTTGGTCAGGCAGGGTCTTTCAAAAGATGAAATTTATGGCTATTGCTGGAACTGGATTTTTACAGGCCGGATGCGGCCGCCGTTTCTGTCGCCTAACTATTACCAGTTTAATACGTCAGTGATTACATGTCAGTTTTTTTGGTTTTGGGCTGTATTTCAGGGTCGCAGTGGTTTGGGGTCGATTTACGTGTGGGCGTCAGGGAACGGTGGCAGCAGATCGGACTCATGCAGCTGTGACGGCTATGCGAACAGCGTCTATACGCTGTCAGTGAGCAGTACATCGGAGCATGGGACGCGGCCCTGGTACCTGGAGGAATGCTCATCGACGCTCGCGGCTACCTACAGCAGTGGGGAGAACTACCGCGAACGCAAGATCGTACGTGGAGTTGAAGTTATAAAGTTAACAGCAGATTTGTTTAGCGCCATAAAAATCTAGATGATTTGACGAAGACAACGCCTTTGTTTCGCTGTCTTAGCGGTGTCATCTAGTTGCGTTTAGGTCTAGTGATTAAGCGTTGGTCGCGATTAGCGTAAACAGGCACACCGCGCGATGCACTATCCCGTATCCGTGGTCTCGCAGTGTAAACTGGTGTCTGGCCTATGGCCCTTATGGCTGGGAAAGACTTTACGTTTATCTACCTTTCGATGCACATTTCGGCGCGTTAGATTGCTACACCTCGATTTTTCTTTTGAAAAACTTGTCATAGGCACTTACAAATTATACTAAAGTGATCAAATTAAAGCGTTTATCGATTGATGTGAATGGTTGTCTATAGCTGACGACGGACATTCATAACCAGTGCACTGCCGACCACACAGGAACATCAGCCTCAGCACCACTGGCTGCCGGCATGTGCGCTCTGGCACTAGAAGCCAAGTAAGTCAGTTTCCTGCCTGCCCCTCGTTTTTTATCCGTAAAACTAACAAGGGCCAAATTTTCATTGCTGCGGGCATGTTCGTTTTGTTCTAGTTAGTAATATACTGCTGTCAATTTTCCTGGCTACGTGGATTGAATGTTGATGAACAAGTGTACTTTGTTCCCTCTGCCAAAGCGAAGTGAAGTAGGTTATGTCCATGGGTTACTCAATTTCTGTCAGCTGGATTACTCAAAAAAAAATTCTGAACAGATTTTGATGAAATTCTGTTGATGGGTCGATATGATCTAAAGAGGAAGTGACTGCATTTTGGTGGCGATCCGGATTTTTTTGTATCTTGGATCATTCTAGGATTTTTTACCATTGGAAGATAGCAGCTGAATTGAGTCCTTGCCAGATGGCAGCACCGTGCTCGTTGCATGTTTAAGGTATCTGATCGCTTCTAGCTGTATTTGCTCAACTGTTTTCAGTCCGACGTTGACGTGGCGAGACATGCAGCATCTAGTGGTGATGTCATCACGCACCGAGCCTCTCATTGACGCTTATTGGATCGTCAACGGCGTCGGCCGTAAAGGTAATTTGTTTTTCCTTTTCTACGCTTTTGTCGTCAATAGGCGTTACTTCTACATCGCTGTTTTAGAGCACTTGTTTTGCACCAGGCTCCCAGTTTTGTGGCCACCCAGGATATTTTGCACAGTTAACACAAATATGCGATTTCTTTGCGTTTTCAAGTTTTAGAAAAGTGGACAAATTTGCGGCTTTTGTTGAACGTCCAAGCACCAAAGTAGGCCTACTTTAGCTTCAGGGGGTTCTGCCCTTGGACCCTGCTGGGGGCTTTGCCCCCAGACCTCCGTTATGGGCTCGCGTTACCGCGCTCGCCATTGGGCCATGCCCCTTCCTCAGATATTGTTGGCTATATATATGTTACATTTTTGCATTGGGTTAAATAAACCTGTTTATGTTGTTTGCTGTATGCAGTAAGTCATCGGTACGGCTACGGGCTGATGGATGCTGGGTCGATGGTGAAGTTAGCTGAACGCTGGACGACCGTTCCACCGCAGCAGATTTGCCACTCAGAACCGGTCGTCGTCAACCAGTCAGTATTATAGGCTTTTACTCTAGGCCGCAACACGCGTCTAGCCCGTCCGTCTTGGTCTGTCTCTCTGTCTGTCTGTCTTGCCCGGGCTCCTAACTCGAAGACAAAACGGTGCAGAAAAAGAGCAAAATTGAAGTAAACCTTTCCTGGTGCAGGAATAACCGTTGTGTCAGTTGTCGGGTCAGTCAATTGAAATCGTTCAGTCTTTAGCTGACAGACCGCAACTGAGTATAACATACATAATCAGTAAGTTGTTTCAGTTTTCATCTTTCAGAATAGGATAACGACGTATAATTACTGCTTTTCAGTTAAATACTTAAAAAATTCACCATTAGATCTTCTGCTGATCTGGAGAAATTGTTGGGTTTGAGTTTGGGATATTTATGTTTTACAAGGTAAAATAACAACACCGACACAATAGGTATGATATGCTTGCCACTGAGCAGCAATTTTTAAAAATGAATCTACTGGTAAAAATGGTGAAAATTGGTCAATATTTAGTGAATATATGGTCAAAGTGCAGTAGCTTACTTTTTTGGGCCACCCTGGGGTGTCAGAGAAATAGAGATATTTATACTGGTATTACTACTATCAATGGTACTTGTAGCAGTAGTGGTATGTCAGTAGTATTATTAGTAGTAGAAAAGATGCACTAATTAGGCCTAGTGCAATTGTGTTGAACAGGACGATCGAAAAGCATGGAATGGTGCTAAAGTTAGCTACAGACGGCTGCATGGGCACGCAGCATCAAGTGAATTACCTCGAACACGTTCAAGTCAGAATTTCTTTGACTTATAGTCGACGTGGAGACCTTCAGCTTCACTTGTTGTCACCTAGTGGGACCCCGAGCACGTTACTACCACGCCGCAAGGATGACTACCAGCCTGGAAAACTGGACGCCTGGCATTTCCTGTCCGTCTTCTACTGGGGAGAAAGGCCGAATGGAACTTGGACGCTGATTCTAGAAAATATTGGATCAGAACTAAATTCAGGTATCTCGAGACGAAATTTTCATGATTCGTTATTGTACATTTGTACATTTGGTCAGAATTCCGACAGTTACGTTGAGCGATATTTATTTTTCATATATTTATTATTATTGTACAATTTTTTTCAACCTCACAAGAGTTTCATTATCGTCTGATTAACTCGCGTTAAGGAACACGTAAACACGTTTCGCAATTTAATTGTGATTAAAAAGTTACGTTAAAATTTTTATTGCAGTTTGCTTTGTTCTTTCTAATGGCTATCTCGGTGCCCATAAACGTTGCCAGAAGTATCAGCAAAACGCCCAAAATCTAACCTCCGTTGCGTCGTCTGTGCTATTTATGCTCTGTGAACAAGACTTTTTTTACGACTAAGACTAACACCAAGACTTTTTTATTTTATCTTTGGTGTGCCTCGAGACAAAGAGTTTGGTCTCCAGGCTATGACTAGATCTGATTTTCATCGGCTATATTAAAACTGAAAAAGAAAGATAGCTATACTGTCTATCAGAATCGCTTTGGAAGCAGTAAAATCTGAAAAGAAAAAAACGTGGAAGTATAATCTTGCCTGTTCTGTCCACAGGGCATTTCAGCGACTGGCAGTTGATATTCTATGGCACCGTGATAGCACCTGTTAGTCTGACCGACACTCCACAACGACGTACAAAACCAACCCCTGTCAGCAGTACCAGTGCCACGACCCACGTCACTACCACTCCTTCCACTGGTAACGTTTCAACGTCTTCGCCATCGGCTGACGAAATCACGGGGACTAACGTGACGTCCGCCGCGCACGTATCCACTGCCTCGACCGGTGATATTACTACGGCTAGGATAATGCCTGCTAATACCACGTCCTCTTCTTCGACCGAGTCGAACCTGACCGTGGCCAGCAAAAACCAGGCTGCAGTGGTGAAGGATTCGGACGCGGAGAATTCAACGGAGTTGAAGTCCGGACTGGTAATGAACGGGACGTTTGTGACGCTGCCTCCGGCCGCTGTTCCTGCTGACCACGCGTCCAACGCGTCGTCGGCGCAGGACGCAAAAGAAGAAACCGAGCTGACAACAGGCTGCCATCTTACCACGGCGTCGATAGGTATACTGGCGTTGGTTCGTTCTAAGTTTTTAATTTTTATTTAAATCCGTCAATTTTAATTGTTTATGCTGATTAAAGTAGTAGATCTATTCTTTGATTTTGTGATCTGTCGGATGGCTTGACGATTCAGTGATTATGTCATTGGATTCGCGATCGCGGGGTCGCGGGTTCAACAGCCTACCTGGCCACTGTCAAGTAACAACATAGTTGCTAACCGAGCACAGCTTGTCGGTGCAATGCCTCAGTTTGAGACTTTGCCGACTAACTAATCAAAAATTGTAAACAGGCGGAAATTATTAGATCACTTAGTTACGTGCATCGTTTGTGGTTAATATCTTTCATGATATGTTTTCTGCCATTCTGTTGTTTAATATAAAGGAGCCTTCATTTTTGCACAGGCGGCCTGTTAGTGTGTTTTAAGCTTTTCTGGCAAACAGCTATCCAATTGAGCTGTATGTGATTGAATTAAAGATTATATTTTTATTTGTTGGAACATGAAAATATGATCTCATTTATTTGGCCATAGACCTGGTGTGGTGAGACCAGGATCACTTCGTTTCAGTGAGGCCATAAAGTAAGGCTTGGCGAACTTGGTCTATAGAAAAGCCTGTTGTTTCATAGCCTGTCTTATCGTTTATCAGCTGTTCAACTTCCAACGGTGTGGCGAATCAATAGATGTTTATCGTGTTTATGTAGGTTCTGTGGCTACAGACGCACGAAATGCTAGTTTCGTTGACGAAGTCGGAAACGCGACTTACGAGAATGCATCGTCCAGTGCAGACGTCACACCAGGCTTCATCGTCAACACCAGTCTGGTAGCAGTTACAGGACCCAGTGCTACAGCAGACGTGAACGCTACATCTCTCATAGATACAGAAGCTTCCATTCACACTGCAGTGACTTCAACTGTGACTGACGCAACTGTTTCCTCGCTGTTTTATGGAGAGGTAGACTTGCTGATGATGACATTCTTCAGTTCAGAAGTTCACTTGAAGCTGTGCATTTATCGCGTGCAGTCTAACGAGCGTTAAACGCAGCAATTATGCAGCACAGCAATAGGACAGATACGGTACATCGTTCCACAGAAAGTACCCATTTCTAGCAATTGTTCTATTTATTTGTCTGTAGATAGTCACTCCGCACTGCTAGGGAAAGCGCAATTTTTGTCCTTTACATTGTTATGGTAGCTGAATTCTTCAGTTATTTACTTATTTGAAGTGTGTGAAGTGTATTTTATTCACAACTGCCTTGACCAACACTACACGGGCAGATGTAGAAACGACAGAGCTGTCATGTGTATGGATATTCCTATGGGGATTTCCATCGGTGTTGGTATGAGATGTCAAATGTCAAATTTATATAGCGCATTGTCGTCAAAACCTCTAATGCGCTGAACACACTAGTACTGTGAAAACAAAAACGTTTTTAGCGACTGTCTGAAAATGTTTCCAGAACATTCCGGATCACGTAGGTCATCAGGCAGTGAGTTCCAGACAGTTGGTCCAGCAACAGAAAACGCCCGACGGCCGTAGGTGCTGAGCCGATGACGTGGCACGGAAAGTTGGTGACTGCTGGCCGAACGCA
>Ga0209367_1003971_pt1 | contig 20274 bp, 15 predicted proteins | sample WorMetLIZISLAND2_FD_187412 | JGI IMG/M metagenome (GOLD analysis project Ga0209367, IMG submission 187412) | Marine gutless worms symbiont microbial communities from Max Planck institute for Marine Microbiology, Germany - Olavius geniculatus... ...
GTGGAAAAAGGTCACTACGTTAGTTGTGCTGTTCTTCAAAAAATAGACCCCCTTAAAATTCTTCATGTGGTAAAACTGCCTATTTATTCTGATAGAGCTCATCGAGACGAATCCAATGGACTAATTACGGGAAAAAACAACACAACTCGAGTTGTGCGGTTCTTCCACCCAACGCTTCAATTGTCACCTTTGAAGCTGAGCCGCGCTCAGATTCTGTTCACAGACTGACTTATAAAAGTGCATGTAGGCCTAAGTCTATAATATCATGTCACGCAAACCCAAACGATGCCCAGCTGTGCTTATAGCCTGCAGCAGAATTTTGCGTTAGACCTGGCAAACGCCCTTTTATGATATTTAAATTTATTTTTTTACTTAATGGTGGGTAGATGCAAGCGCCGCTAGCCTAAACACGCCCGTGAAAACAACGACTAAGTTACAGAGAATGCAAGCAACAAAACGCGAAAAAAAGATGCGAGTACAAAGCAACGTAACTGAACTGAACTAAAATGACAATGTTTAGTTTTCGACAAACTGGCCAATAAACAGGCAAGCAGTAGGCCTAATGCATTAGAGTAGATACCGTCTAACGGTGTCAGTGACTACGTAAAAAAGCGCACGTACGCGTCAACCAATGAGCAATGGGCTCGCGCTGTTCCCCCATTGGTCAGTTCGTCAATAACTAAACTGTGTCAGTTCAGTTAAGTTCAGTTCAGTTACTTTGCTCTGTACGCGCCTTAAGATATAACAGAACTTGCCTTTAGTTCGACTTCACCAAGTTTAACGTGCCAATATCTCGGTGTCATCGCTCGGTCACTAAACACAGCAAACAATCACCCCACAAACTGTACAGCGCTCCCACAGACCCCTTAGTTGGACTAAAGTTGTGGGGCCTCCGGAAAAAAAGGATGATGATGATGATGAAACGCTAAGGGAAGGAAAAAAGGGGAGAGAAAGAGAGGGAAAGAATATTAAAGAAAACGGGGAATAAGTGAAAGGGGAGGGCAATGGGAAAATGGGGCGGAAAGGAAAGGGAAAATAAGGGGTTACTTGAAGCCGATTTAGATTCTAGATTTCGAAAAATAAGAACGCATGTAAGTAAATAAGGAAACAAGTAAATTGACTGCACACAGACTGTTTACAATGTAGGTGTAAGCCCGTCTAATTTTATTTTTACGCGCGAGAGCTAGCATAGATAGCTATAGCGTGTAATAGCTACGGTAATTCTGTCTGTCCGTCTGTCCGTCACGATCAGGTACCAATCCAAGACCAGGTGAGATAAAGATTTGGGGTCTTCATCATATGATAGTCTATTGTCTCTGGTATTTCGTGACAAAATTTCATTTCGCTAGGTAAAGGGGATCCCCTCGAACGAGGGGGCGAAAGAGGGGCACCTCCCTTAAAAAGCGTTATTTTACCGCTATAGGCTCGCATAACATGAAAATGGTTGCAGATAGGCACAGACATGCTGCTTATCATAACAAGCACTGGCGTTGAGCTTCTTAGAAATGTCAACATCGACGACCTTGAATAACCTTGAACCCCCAAAATAGCGGGTTTTAGTGAATTTTTCACGATTTCGGGCTGCGACACGCATTTCAAGAGTGAATTGCGCCACAGTGGCTGGAGATAGACCAAAACAACCTTCGTATGAAATTTTCAGCATTGAATGTAGATTTTAGCAGTTCAAGTTTGAATCCTCTACTTTTAAGGTGGGTTGCGCAAGCAGGTATCAAAGAGAGGTGCCCTTCTAAAAAGTGGTTATTTATTCGTTGTTGGCTTGTCTAGCATGAAAATAGTTGCAGATATGCACGGACATGCTGCTTATCATAACAAGCACTAGCGACGAACTTCTTAGAAATGTCAACATCGATAACCTTAAATGACCTTGAACCTTAAAAATATTGGTTTTAGTGATTTTTGGCGCTTGTTGGCTGCAAAAGAGTGAACTGCGACGAAATGGATAGAGAGAGACCAAGATTACTTGCGAACAGGAACTGCTATAAGCTCTCGCGCGTCTCATGAGCATTAGCCCAGAATGCCCCAGATCTTTTGTTATTACCAGTAACACCAAACGATCTAATAACTCGCATCGACCAATCTTGGCCTATAAAGGTAGTTGTCACTTGTCTTGACGGTGATTATAGAAAAGAAAGAGAGCTACGCACGTACCCGAGGTCGGTCTCGGTAAAGCAGTGTGCTGCGGTCAGAACCCAGCGGTCATTGAGCAAAGAAGCACCGCAGTAGAAACGCTGATAGCTGATCGGAATCTTATTGAACAGCATGCGACTGGGAATCTTTCCCTGCAGTGATACGAGCCACGGCCATTTGCCTTCAGCGAAACCTTCACCACCGATCAGACGTTTGGCGCGATGATTACGATGCACCCGGCCCGCTGCACTGTCATGTGCCGCTGAAATTTAAACGTTTGCCAAAATACAAGTTGCAACGCCGTGTCTGTGGAATCCTATTCGCGCCAAGTAGCTCTTCAGCAATAGTTGACACCAATGTTGTTTTCAACGCTTTTTTTCTGGAGTTGGCAGACAGACGGACGGACAGAACAAGAGTGGTAATGCGGCCTATATTAAGACGGCTGAATAACAGCATGTTGGACTAAGTTAAAGAAGTTTCCTTTTGTGTGACGTCTTTTAGTATATGAACTTCTGAAGCAACTATACACCTAAGCACAGGGACGGACAGAATGATAGCAGTGACAATAATGCTAAGTCATTGAGGCCAATATCGTCGACAGTTCACATGATTGACGGTTACCGGCAATTAATTGATTAAATCGACTGATGAAAATACCTGTGGTTGAGAACGGCGATGAAGTCGCGATTATGCAAACGACAACGACGACGTTTACAATCTTCTTCAGAAGCCACGCCGCCATATTCATTGATGTCACATGTACTGAAAGTCGACTTGACAATTGAAAGCTGACTTGTTTTTACCTTTGTTATATAAGCTTAGTTCTGCGCCGGTGCTCGGATAAGTCAGAAAACAGTGAATAAGCAACGCCTATACAGCCGCAAGTAGGCTGAAAATATTATTGTACTCTGGACAGTGGACAGTTACTGTAAACGAGTTACTGCAGACGCTGCGCAAATGTTGTACCTCGCTCTCACTGGCTGCAAAACAGTATACAAAGTGGCTCAATATAATCTGTAATTTCTTACTGCACGTGGTAGCGACGGCAGTATTGTTTTCAGCATCGTTTTATCTTAGTTTCTGTGTTACCGCGATAACTCATAAATCGCTGCACTTTAACAGCTTAATGAAATTCTCGACAACCTCTTAAACCCTATTGAATTTTAAGGTCAAATCTCAAGATCACGTGGGTTTTGTGCGCCTTTTGCCTACACTATACAGCCGCGAACATTAACCTTCAGCGAGAGTTTTGCTTGTTGTCATGTGCTAAAATATCGAGCAATTCTTAAAAATCTTTCACCGATATTTTCTGCAGTAAATCAGCAATCAAGTCATCATCAAAAATCCAAACACACACCTAATGCATCACTACACATTTACAGAACCTTGTAAAATAGTCAGCTGCCGAACAAATTAGCCTGCAAGGTACTTTGTTATGTCCTAAACGCCAGTGAAGACCCATTTCACTATTTGCATTTAACTGAACAAAAAAAGTGTTCAGGCTACATACGTGACGAGTTCGGTTGTGCTGTTTAGTGTATAGTAGTTCAAATTTTTCATCGATTTGGTTAGTGAACGTGTCCAAAAAATCGTTAATATGAAGTACATGTGGAGATTACTTTTTACGGAGCACCAGTATTGTTAAATGACTTTAGAGGCGTGGCAGACCGTAGACGTCTCAAATGTATTCAAGGAAAACGAAAGGAGGCAGCAGAAAGTTGAACGTTGACGCAGTGTGCGTGATGCCTTTAACAGTGCATGCTTTCTATCTGTGGCGACTGCAACAAGCAAAAAACAGATTACCGACTAAACGGAAATCAAGACGACATAGGCTCGACTTATGCCATTACTTGCACTTTATACTGACTGGAACAAAAACTGTATAGTCTACATATCGGACAACGACTAGGCCCTATTTTTAATAGTCAAAATTTCTACGTCATAGGCCTAAATGCCAAATTTCAATTACTGTTTACTTGTGTGGTCTTCAACTGTTACTTACTGCCTGAAATGGTCACTATTTTTGCATCTATCACATTTTTAAAATTAGACGAATAACTTATTTATTGTCCGTTGCCATTTCTAGCAGAAAAATATCAAGCAGAAAGAAGACTACCCAACAGAAACTGATTTCCAATACTGGACAGACTACTCGACAGACAACCGCGTGTTTATTCACAACTGCTTTTATCATCATAATACTGCCGTTGTACCGCAGAAATGAACACAGTGACACAACAGCAAAATAACTTAAACAGCAACTTTAAATGAAACATGTAAATAAACGAGTTGCCTCTCAAATGCAACTAAGAACGTTTGAATCATGCAGCTTTAAGCCTGCCGTAGTCAGTCCGTAGAAAATAAAACATGTTCAACGTTTTGCAAATGACTGAGTGCTTCAGTTCACACAAAACAGAACGTGTCTAATGCTGCGTTTTGGATGCTTAACACGTTCGCTGTTTGTTCATAGATAAGTATATTAAAAATACGCTAATTTGAGCATGTCAACCCAACATTTTAATAGTTTTAGTTAATAGTTTTAATTTCTGCTGAAGATACGGCAGACGAAAAATTCTGAAGTTTCATTTTGTTGTATTGAGGCAATATACATGTACACTGTGTCTCAAAAAAACATCCCGGACATTTTCGATTCTAACAAGAACAAAAAGTATCAGATTCTCATAATTTTTGGTGTGAATATTCCTGACACAACTTTGCAACAAATGCCTGTTCAGTCTTTCACCTCGCCCAATGTCTGCTTCTGCACTACCTAGAAAACAAAACAAGCAAAATATGCGTTGAAATATACAAAAACGTGATCCACAACATTATTGATCATTACTTGAAGCATGATTATCGGATTTCAATAATTTTTGGCACCAATATTTTTGACACAACTGGCTATTGAATTACTGTTTAATTTCCCACGTCACCTAATGTCTGTTTCTGCACTACCTCAGGAAAACAGACCAAGCAAAACATGCGTTGAAATGAATGAAAAAAACTTCGATTAATTTCGTCGATCCAGATGTGTGGCCCCCAAGAGCCAGTCGATTACAAGGTTTGACTGTCGTGCAGCAGTGTGTCTACCAAATGACGTTCAGGAATGTTTAGAAATTCAACAAACAACTGGTGCAGTCTGGATAAGTTATAACATTATCGACACTGCTGTCAATAAAAGAAGAAATCATCTCCATGCCTGTGCTTGCACATTGCGCCAACATTTCGACAAATTTTATTGCAGGCAGATGAAAAACGAAACAATTGGACAAAGTGTCAGTCAAAGTGTCAAAAATGTGAACAAAATGTGTTTCTGTGCATTATTTAGATTAAGTAATAATACCACTTTAGGTAAAAATGCAATATTTCATTGACGCTTATTTCTCCAGGTAGTGCAGAAACAGACGTTAGGTGAGGTGGAAAACTACTTAATGATTTGATGTCCAGCTGTCTCTGGAATATTCCTACCAAAAATTATTAAAATTTGATAATTCTTCTTCAAGATATAATCGAAAATGTTCGGATGTTTTTTTGAGACACAGTGTACTAGTAAATTTGTTTTTCGTGCTGCAGCTTGGGCACGAAATTAGCATATTTACAATATACATACCTATGAACAAACACGAACATGTCAAGCATCCAAAAAGCAGCTTAAAACACATGCAACGACGTTCCATGCTCAAAACACTTTCAGATGTTTGCGACCATAGAGATGGTTACACATTAAAAATATCCGCATCACATTTTAGTGCCTTTGTTACTTACCTCAGGCTTTATGGCACTATGCAGAAATGCACTGATGTTTAAATTCAAAAATGTTGGGTGTTTACAGAACCAACTTGGGCTGCATGCTAGCTTAATCGGGTTTAACCCTTGCTAACCCAAAGATCTTTAAAGGGCATGAGCCACAACACAACAGACGTAACCGCCTATGCAAAATCTTTGGACTCATAACGTACTGCATCAATGATCCACCTCTTCATCGCAATGTGTAACGACATACACCGTTTTCAACATTAGACCGTAGTGAAAATAACCACATTATCACAAGAACCAACCACCCATCAAAACTACTGACAACCGAAAAGACCAGTACCAGTTCTGCAACTTCAATTACTAGAAATCTAGTTCTGAGACTGGCCTAACAGACAGCAAGGTTATCTGTAGAACTACAGGAACATGGGCAGTTAAGCAAAAGCCAAGAGTGAAAAGTGTGTTACAACCGTTGGTTGGACTCGCATAAAATCTACACAAGTTATAGTCAGTCTCAAGAGTAGAAATATAGCGTGGTTCATGGTTGAACAACCACAACATGTGAACTAAGCTTATCAAACAGCGCATCTCATATCATGTACCGAGAGGCTAGTCATTGAGGTCAGTATGCACAGTGACTGCTAAGCCATAAAAATGCATCAAACTAGAAGTTTATTAGCCGAGCTGTTCACGCTTTGCCAGGGTAGATGATGCCACGGTGAACAAATCATCACAGATATGGGGACATTAGTAGAACCCTTCATCTCGACTCAAACTACAGCTTAAAAAATTCCAGTGCTTCCGACTGCAGCTGCCAAAAAAGTAGGAATGGGGTGAAGCATATTTTTTTAAAATTTTGATTTCATGAAATGTCACGTAATGTTACAGAACAACTCATGAAAACAAAAAAATAAATAAAAAACAAACTGGCAAAAAATAATATCCATGTGAACTGAAGCAAAGATGCAACAGCACAACCGACATAACAATTTTTTAAGTAAAACATTGAAAGCACTAAAAACTGCAAACATATCTGAAAGTTCAATAAAAATTTCTAGGATGCAGGTTTTTAGGGACAGACAGAAAGTGAAAGTAATGATGCATAGGAATTTTTTTCAGGCCTAACTTTGATCCATCGGTCAATTTCAACGTTTTCTGTGGTGCTTTGACTAATAATTTGTCATCTGATGAATTTGCACAGCTTATCAATCACTCAGTGGTTCAACATATATGAGTGTATTCACAATGTCATGCATGTACGATGGCTGGACGTCAAAGCCGACAACAAGCAGTAGACATATACAACAATCAAGCAGCAGTTACAACTGCAGCAGCAGCAGCAGGAGGGACACGGCATCACTGCAGAATATGATCTTCAAGTCACGCAACTTCCATGACAAAAACTGTATGGACCGAAACACTGTCGGTAAAACTGGGCATATGGTTTTTACTAAGAATACTGACAATGCATCATCTAGCATTGCAAAAATATGTAAAAAATTTTGCCATAAAAGTAGATCACGTGGTGAATATTTTACTCAGGAAATGCTACCAGCGGCGTTATGGCAAAAGGGAGCTGCCCTGATTCATAAATTCGAGGCAGTCAGAAAATCTTTTTGTTGTCAAAATATTTTCACTCAAATATGCAAAAGTTGGTGATGAAAAGCCCCATTTTGGAAAAATTTAAAGGCAAAATAAAAATGTTAAGGACATTTTATTCACTCTGTCGAAAATTGGCAGCTGTCTGTCAGAATTCCTTCAGAAATTTGTAGTGTGTGTTGAAAAATTTCAACTTCCTGTTCCTGCCCCGGCTACTTTTTTAAACCCAAGTTGATGTTGAACGTCACCAGTCACAGCGACCCGTATGAGTTCCGAGTGTTTAGCTGCCACGAGGCAAACTTGTGGAGAAGAGCAGCTTCTTCTTTTTCTGCTTCTTCTTTCCACCTGACGACATATTCAACTCTGCCGATGACACCGTGTCTGAAAACACACAACGAGCAACAACATGCCGAACTACACTTTCTTTGCCAATTCCTGTAACCACTCGGTTGCAATCTTGGATTCTGGCTTTGCATGGAAAATCCTTGCTTTCCTATGGTGGAAAACTCACACTGTAATATATTCAATGTTCACATCTTGTTCCAGTGCTTGTATAAGACTTACATATTTATCATTTTAAAAATATTGATACTGCAATATTTTCCAAAATATCGTATCGATGTCACATCGAAATTAAAATCCTGATATCGACTCATCACTGATTCTTTGTGCACATCATATAACTGTCATTCTCACGTTTTGGGTGATTTCATCACCAACAATGTAAATAAAAACTAGATGGTCACTACAACTCCCGTCAACTGTTATGCCTCCGCCAACATGTGACAAGAAGCTAGCTATCGCAGAGAGAGAACTATAATGCAAAAATATGGAAATCACAAAGAATCTATTTATAGCCAAGCAATAACTGGACCTTGCCGCTGGTGACTGGTCATGCACGACGAAAATCTGGTGTGATTCGTCTCATCTCCTGAATATTCATTATTTGCATAGCTAATGAGCATCGCTGCAAACGTTTGAGGTGAGAGAATAATTTTTAAACAGAGAAAATGTTATTAATTGATTAATTACTAATTAATAAGGAACCCGACGAAATTAATGACCAAACCACAGTGTTGCATAAAAACTTGGAGTTTAATTGATCGAGAAAGAATTAGGCGGTTTGATGAATTAGAAGAAAAATTAAATAAAAAAGTTGACTGCATCTGTATAATGGCTTGCGAACGCTGTCTAGAAATGCGCAGTGTCAACTGATGGTGGATAAACATTAGCCAAATAAGCGTCATTGTTAGTGGACCAAAGTTCATGAATTTTTTTGTTCAACGTGGGAGAAATCGCAGTTGATAACACCATTTACCGCTTGTCGATATCTCCATCTGTTCCAGAGATATTTGCGCTCAAAGTCCATGCACAGACGGACAGATGGACGAACAAACACTCCGAAAACATAATGTCTCCGGCCACTATGTTGTAGTTGGCGGAGGCAAAAAACTGCCTGAGCCAGAGTAGTGCATAATACAAGTTACTCAGTTGCAATACATCTCAGTACTCCGCTGCGCTCACCAACGGTGTTCTGATCATAGTTGTCTAGCGCTGCTTGGATAGCATCGGACAGTGAAGTCTGGTAGCTGGGTGCTGCCTGTCCCTCGTACTCATCCGTAGCATCACTGCTGCCCGGTGCAGTTGACACTAAAGCCGCCGGCTTCGCCAGCCTTGGCCAAGCTTCAGTGGTGCCACTCTGCGGCTTGCATTTCAGCATCTACACACACCATGCACCAACAATACACCAATGGAATTGTGCCACAGGACAACAACTGGCTTACCCAAATTTCAGCCTGCATTTCCATCTTGTTGGAAAATTGTCTTCCAAGAATAAAAAAAACTACAGGCTGTCAAGCACCATCTGTTTTCATGCACGCGCTGACAGCTGCAAGACATATTAAGCCGAGAAACACTTGGCCTAAAAATTCCTGTTCTTCTGATTCCATCTGAAAACCTCCATCTCTAAAATTTTTTATTGGACCCTCAAAAACATTAGTACACTTTTTAGTTTGTTTTCAAAGTTTTTCTGAACTAGATGGTGGTTATGACTCCGTCGACTGCTATGACTACACCAACATGTGACAACTACAAGGCCAAAAAGTGCATTCAGGAGCATATTTAACACCACCGTAACCTTGACCCTTGACCTTTTAACCCCAAAATTTGACGTGTTCATCCTTGCCCCAAAGTCTGTTAGTGGTGAAAGTTTGGTCAAATTCTATCAACAAATATGCAAGATATGTTGCTAACAATGTCTGTTTGGAACTCTTGCACGAATGCACAAACACCGTGGAAACACAATGAAACACAATGCCTACATCTACTACGCCGGCGAAGACAATAGGCATAAAAACTGAATGCGCACCTGTAACTTTGGCGATAGTGAGAGTAGCCCCACGAAACTGTCACATGACGTGCCGCTAGGAGGGGGTGATAACCCGGGTACAACTTTTGAAGGGGAGAGCACCACCCCCTTAAAATTTGGGAGAGCAAATGTCCAAAATTTGGTGCAATTTAGAACAACTTTCAACTTTGACCGCGAATATCTCCGAAACCCATAGAGATATTGACAAAAGGAAAATGGCATTATCAAGGACCCTCATTCCAGTGCTGAACAAAAAAGCTTTGTGGTCTTTGGTCCACTAAGAAAAAAGCTATAGGTGTGCATGTTGACCCACCCTAAGTCAACAATGCACGTTCTGTGTATGCTAATGCATTTTAGTTTGGGCCACGTGACTGCATTAGAGGTTAATTTAACGTTATGCGCTATATAAATTCACATTTTGCTTACTTATTTAATTTGCTACCGAGGGAATTTCATCCGCCTGAATGTTCCACCAATCGGACACAAAGTGTAGAAACATTGGGCTTTGCCCCAAATTTCTAGTTTATGTGAGTTTTTGCGCAATATTACATGAAATGTTAGGACATAAAAACTAAAACTGAAAAAAAAATTTTCCCACGCGCCATCCCTACTTTTCACCGACTGCAACCAAATGCACGGAAATTTTCTAAAGCCTTGTCAAACAAATTACTGACACATAGTGAGCCACGTGTGACTGACTGTTAACCTGTGCAAATGACAGCATGGTGCTGGTGGGTGATGTGCTTGGCTCCTGCGGGTGAGAAACGACATTGATATTGACAGCGGCTGAGCCATCACTGCCAGCAAACATCATAGCAGCCTCAGCCTCATTGTTACCTGCACACATACTAAAGTATATCTCACTATCCACTCACTGTCAACAAACCTCAATGGGAACAATCTATACAACACATTCATCAGCACCAGAGATTAAAAAGTTTATGCTGCAATTATCTGATAGAGAGCTGCAAATTTCTGACTGGGTACACTATTGGCAGTCACAATTTCAATTCTGCACCAAAATCCACCTTGAATGTGATAACTAGCCCCAAATTTCGTATTTTTGGACAAAAATTCTGTTGGAATTTTATGGGAAGGCAAAATTTGCCCCCCCCTTGATACCACTGACATTTATTTATATTGGCCCATCTGTGCACACACGTATATAAGTCGAATTAAGTTATAACAGATAGTGGTCCAATTGATATACATATTTAAAAATTAGTCAATATCAGAACCCTAAGCACTGTTGGTTCGGATTCAGAAAAGCATCCAGCCCGCAAACATGTCTTGCTTAAAAAACGCTCTGTATGAGAATTTAAGGGAAACCGACATCTAAAGAAAAACCGGCTAATGACTGCTGAACAATGCGCATGTATGTGCTGAACATCTGAATGTCAGTGCAGAAAATGATGACAGCTTAACTGTTTTGATTTGTGATACATATTATTCAGTGCATCACTGATGGCAAAGACTTGCCTGCACCAGATGAGGGCATTGTATCATCTGAAGCAGCAGCCAATGACGTTGTAGTGAAGGACTCCGGTGTGCGCACAAAGTCTGACCGTACGATACGCATTGTCGGATCTAGCACATTAACCACCCACCGTGCTGACAATCATGCAGCTAGCTAACTAAGCGATCAGAGATCTCAAACCTCTAAGAGAGTGGTGCTGCCATCTGTCAAACACAATGGTGTCTCAGTTTATGCCTTATCCCCAAATGGTAAAAAAAACATAAATGAGCCAGAATTAATGTAAGCATCCAGAACACCACCAAAATACAATAACCTGCATCTCAAGCCATTCCAACTCTTGCAAAAAATCTCATCAAAATACATTCATAACGTTCTGAGTAATTCGGGATATAAACAAACTGACCTAAAAACAGGGCCTCTACCAGTCTTCAGTGACAGTAGTGATACTATATTATCTTCAGCAGTCAGCACATGCTACATGGTAAAACAGACATGCCAAAGCCCATCTGTCCGTTCCCATGTTGACAGATCTAATCTCTAGTGTTACACTGTGCACTGGTCACACACTCTAACTAAAAGGCGCTCGTTAGAGTGCATATCTCCGCCAAGTGAAGTGATGTAAACAGAAGGAAAGGGGAGGCAGTAAGAAGAGCCACTTTGCTGCAGGGTACGAAGGTTAATGTAACAGCCGGCATTGCTGCTTGCGCTGTTGGTGCAATGACATCATTACTATTATTAGTTATCGTGTACACAGACACGCAAGCACGGAACGACGGACACACAATGACGGACAGAATGACCAATCTCATAATCTCCTCCAATGTTCACTACGTTCACACTTGGCGGAGATAATAAACACTATATTACTGCTGTACATGTTTCCAATGTGTGTTAGAGTATATAATGTACTGACCATAGCCCATCTGTCTGTTTTCCTGTCGACGAATCCTGCTGCTGTGTCTCATCTCCATCTTGACACGCCTCTGTCGGTTTGCCTTCCGCTTGCTTAGCTCATCTACACATCAATCAATCAAAACAAAAACACATTTACATAACGCCATGAATCATGAACGAATAAGAGGAAAATCATGGCAAAGTGCTTATGTTTACTATTCAACAGAAGGACATTACCTCCGAACGTTCGAAGCAATTACTTAACGCGTTTTTATTCGTTTAGACTGCGGCACATCGTGACTTGACTTAAATACACCGTATATAAGTATGCTTACTCACTCACTCACTCACTCACTCATTATAGCAAATAAGCAGTGTCAAATAGTTCGGTTTCTAAAAACAGTTTGGTTTCTGAATTACACTTACAAGTGGTGAGTGCGTTAAGTCATTGAAAGTCCATGGCCAAGGTCAAACTCACTCGCACAATTTATGTAAATGTAAATTAGACACCTAACCTCGCATATATAAAATGTTGATTTGAACTTCATAAATATGCGAAATTAATGTGCAGTTTCAAACGAAATGCGGCATTACATTATGTTAGGCAAAAAAATTCTAATTTACCAGTTCTCATCATGAGCCTAGCTCAGAAACATCATGAATATTAATGGCCTAGCCGGTAACGTCATCAGTCTAGGCTAAGCCATTAATATTCATGATGTCTATTGGCTAGCGTGATGACGTCCCAGGGGCGCCTACATGCCAATATGGCGGCGCATTTTTCTACGTGATTTTTGTAGATCGCTGAGCGCCAATATCAATGTCAAAGTTATCACAACATTTTGCACTTTTAGTAAAATTGATAAAATATATACGTTAATTCTGGTGTCCATGGACCTTTAAATTCTCTGTAAAACTCTGCTGTTAACAGTTTTCAATACAGATGGGACTACAGAATGATGCACTGACACTGACATTAACATCACACCGCCCAAAGTAGGCTGAGACAAGCCAAGATGTCTACCAAGTTGAGTCACTTTAGCCTTCCATAATCAGCTTACTACACAGTACCTATTGTCTACAGTATGTATCTGAATTATGGCAGCGAACCCCTGAAAGTGTCGAGCACAGACTGTGAAATGATTGGAGGATGAAGGTCGAGTTCCGCCATGACAAACTCACAGGTCAGCGGCAAATGACTCAAGTAGCGCAGACGACGGCGAAGATCCTTCAGCCATACAAGCACAATGTCACAAAGAGACACATACAGAGACATGCAATGTCACACACACAAACATGTAGAGAGACATGCAATGTCATATTCAGACTCGCAGACATGGCTCACATAACAAACTTACATGTCAACAGCAAACAAATCAAGCAATTTGGAGAATGACAGATCCTTCAAAAAAAAACAACGTTAAATTCTCCCACACACACTGTTACATAGAGAAACTCAGGCAGAAACACAGACAGATATAGCAAAGTCACAAGTCACCGAGAAATGATTTATTTCATAGCAACTTAGAATATATGTCACTGCTGCTGCTGCCACTGCTAAGCTTCCAATAATCTTATTTTACTAACCAATTTTTTAAGTTACTCTAGGTCTAAATCACACGCCTCAAGGGAAGAACATATAAAGATTTATACAGCATGTTAGGGTCACCAAAAGCAAAATTCTCCAAGTTTATTATAAACCCAATGCGATCCTGTGGCCAAAGAACAGCACAACAGTATCAGAAAGACCAGTTCACTATCCGTATGCCAAGTAATAAGAGAAAACTCAGCTGGATGGAGAAGAACATTAACAGACCTCATCCATGGAGACAGACTCCAGTTCCACGAGTGTAGCAGTGATGGTGTCGGGACAATCCCGCAGCGCTCCGTACTGCTTCAGCAGACAGCGGATGTTCACAGCATGCATGTAGATGTGCTGTCCGTCGACCGCTGTATGACACAGACAGAAAGACACCCATGCAGACATACAGACGCATACAAACACAGTTAATCCAGATTGCTTCAATAGACAGCACTGGACATCAACTGCATGCATGCAGGTGTGATAGCTGCCCACCTGCAGAACCTAAGCTCCAAGGAAAAACTGATGTAGACTTGATAAACAATAAAAAAGCACAGCAACTGAGAAAACAATCAACAACGCTGCTCCACTTGTATTTCTACCAATACGACATACCTTGTAAATTAGCAAGTTTCAAGTTAGCCTTTGTAAACAAACTGTAAATATTACTAGTAGCAAAAAATAAGAAAATCTTAAAAGCTGCAGACTTACAAAGAACTCTGGCACGCATACATCAAAAACATACACAGTGGCTGACAACATCTATCAACTAACCCTGATAAAAGTACAAAGCATTGTCCAGATGCTGCTGCTGCTGTGTCGGCTTGTCATCACTGGCCAATGATGAAGGTCTGCTGCTATCATGACGATTCAACGACAGATCGGTCACTGCTTCGGACACCAATGGCAGCTCGTCATCGCTGTCCAGCATGAGCAGGGCTGGTGCCGAGGCTACCTCCAGCATACCACTCGCAATGTCACCATCATCATCGACATAATCATCGGTAATGTGTTCAGGTGGGCTCTCACTAGGTGGCGCTGCTGCTAGTGGGGGTTCTTCTGTCTCATCAAAAGCACTCACGTAGCACAGATCAGCCTGGAAACAGAACAAATATTACCAAAATTTAACAATAATGTTTTGTGCACAAAATAAAACAAATAAAAAAAGCAAATCTGAACTCTATAGCAAGAATAATAATTACAACAAAGAAATTAAGACTAAATAAATCAAAAATCATTAAACAGACACCAACTAGAGAATGCACTCGGAGAGCGCAGGCAAAGCTATTCATCAGGTGGTGTCACCATCTTCGCTTTGCCAGCGGTTCCCTTATGCCTCCTTTAACGCAACGGTAACAAAAATTTCAAAGTAATCCAGAATCCAGGATTCCTGCCGGATCATGTCCAAAATTGAATCACTGGTAGATTATGCCATGCCCGACATACCCTCAAAATTTCAGAAAGATCCGTAAATAACTTTTCGAGTTATCGCGTGGACTCACAGACAAGCAAACAAACAAACAAACAAACAAACAAAAAGCGGCAAAAACATTACCTCCTTGGCAGAGGTAATTAATAAGACTTCTTTTTTAAAAAACTCATTTTGAACTTTGGTATTATATACTGCTGGCTAATTCACAATGTCTCGACAAGTGGTAAATAGCTGCATAGGTAACGTAAAGGGCTACGCACTTTGCTGAAAAGACTAGTGGCCGAACTGTATAGCAATTTTGTTCAACTCTGAACAACTCCCCCAAAACAACAGTTATATGCATGCTATTAGTCTACTTAGCACAACACAGTTGCTTCATAATATTGTGCTATACAATTCAGCATTAAGATGACAAAAACAGTGATAACATGGTTCAAAAATAAAGGTTTAAAAAACCCAAATCAACGTTTTTGGACTTTTTTTGGACAAGCAGTGCTAAATGATGTCAAATAAATACAGACAGAAAAAAAATGATGGACAAAATTTTCATTGATTTCTTTAGAAACCAATGATATAACTATTTTTATTTAATGGTCTAAGTGGAATTCAAGTAACAGTTTTAAAGCCATGTTTACATAGTTACTTATTTCATCAATGAAGTTGCTCTATGCAGGAACTACTTTCTGCGAAACTTGGCAATATAATCAATCACCAGTCAACTCAGCCTTTCATTCCTCTGGGGTAGGCAAACTGAGTACCTGCCTGCCTGGCTGGGGTTAAGGCTGGGCACATTCACCTGTGTCAGGTGGCCGACTTCATCTGCCATATGGCAGGTGATGCTCCATAGCTCTGAGACAGAGCTGTACGCAGCTATGAGCTATAAGCTTGATTCACCGACGGGCCTACCTTTGGCACCGTAGTATGGATGGCAATGCTGCTATCAGACGCTGGCTGTTGACTGGAGTTAGCATCAGTGTGTTGGGATGATGAAGTCTTGTGGTTGCTGTCTGATGCCGGCTGGGATGATGATGATGGCAGTGGCTGCGATTCAGCAGCTCGCACGTACTGCTGCTGTCTTGCCTGCAAACAGTTCACTCTATCCATCATATTCACCCTCTCACTCTTAATATTTCTAATACTGATTAAAAGTACTGGTAACTACTACTGTCACCATGAGCCGGCAGTCCGGCACTACTAAAAGCATCGTATACATCATTGTCCACCTATGACATGAAGCCATTAGGCAGTTAAGACCTTTGGTTAGAAAAACAATGCAAGATTAAGCCACACAGTCACTGCAGCATCGATGTCAAGTGGCTTTGGCACTTGCTATACATTCATGCACCAGCCAGCGGAGTCACTGGCTAGCTGGCTGAACAGGGCAGTACAACACGCCAAGCGAAAAACATCCTATCAGGAGCTATTTTTAGACATTACTTGCAAAATATCAGCAGACATTAAATTTAATGTCAACCAACAATCTACTGAAGCAGCTGCTAGAAGCCAATAACAAGACACATATTTCACCACTCATGTGTAAATATCCTGGTAAATCACTAACATCTCATTGCCATAACACAGACATGTGACAGCAAAAATGAATTCTAGTTAACTACTGTAGTAACTAGAAGCACCTAGTGAGTGCATATCTCCGCCAAGTTGGCAATTCTAGGATGCGCACATCTCTGCTAGACAAATTTGTTTGACGAGATGGTGGAGATAATTTGACCTTTCGGGGTCACGTGACATCATTGATCACATGACCATTTGACTTGCGGTGGTCGACTTCCTATAGGTGGTCCACTGCGACCATGCATCTATCTGGCACCGCTAGAGATATGGCACCTCAAAGTACATGTACACAAACAAACACACAGACGGACACACAGAACGACCGATCTCATAATCTCCTCCAATGTTCACTATGTTCACACTTGGCAGAAGTAATAAATGTAAATACCTCAAGCGAAGTCAGAGCAGCAGTAATGAAAGAGCTTTCCAGAGACTACAACCGACCACATCATAACACAACAGCATGTTTCCATGTCTTTCATGCAAGCCACAAACTATAATCACATGTACACCGTGGTCCATAAAAAATGTGCTACTTTTATTTTCTGAATAGCTCCATGCAGCACTGGCCTATTTTAATAATTTCTGGCATGCAGCATCAGGACGAAACTCGATGCAAATGACTGTACTTTTGGCCACCTCATTTTAATACTGTCGCTACATTACCTGTGAAATGCAGGTGTCAACGTTTGCCAGTTGCATTTGCACTGAAGGAAGACATTTTGAGCACATGCTGTAATAAAGAGAATGTGATGTGAAACGTGCGACTTTTTGAGATACGATAGTTGCCAATCGTGTTTGTCGCTTTTCAGTTAATCATTTCTGAGCCGAGGCGTGCGCTATCCAGCATTAATTTATTGTTGTAAATGGCCAAACTAAGACTTTTGCATTTCACAAGGTAACGCAGCGACAGTATTAAAGTGAGGTGGCCAAAACTATAGTTGTTTGCGTCAAGTTCTTTCCCGATGTCGCGTGCCAAAAATTATCAAAATTGGCCAATGTTTCACGAAGCTATTCAAAAAAATAAAAGTGGCACGCTTCTACGGTCCATGGTGTACACTCTCAGTAGCTAACTTCCGAGATTGAATGAGCATGGTTCACAAAGCCAGCCACATACCAAAAAACTCTTTACTTCTTCGGGATAAACCCACCTGAAACCCACCCTTATCCTCAATATTTGAATGTAATTTTAGTTATTCACAACACTAACAATGTTACATTTAAATATGTTTAAAATATTAAAGCAACTAAGTCAGAATCAAGCACACTTATCTGAAAACATCTAGCGCTACTCAAATGCCACAACACCTCATTAAATCAACTGGCTTGAGGGCATAAATTCACCTCAGCACACATTACTCAGTTCAGATACAGCTAGTCATAATGTCAGACAAAGCAGCAATTCATCAACTGTGTGCTAAGTGCTGTAACAATGAAACTATAATTAATTAATCAAAATTAATCAATTCAATCATAATTAAAGCTGCCGAAATTAATGATTAGCCACTTTTATACAAAACTTTACCACCTAAAGCTGTTGCTGTCAAAACGATGAAACTGTTAATAAATCTTATGCAATGCACCGACCTCTTTATCTTCTTCATCTAACATCTGCTGCAGCTCAAGCCGCTCGATGTCGATGATGTGCTGAATGTGAATATCATTAGCTGACAATAGTTTGGCATAACAACTCTTCTCATTATCTGTATATACACCAGTCATGACATCATAACTCATCTCTGTACACAGCTACATTTAAGTCTTGTCAAACCACCAGTTCAGTGCAAACATAGCAACATCGACAAATGTGAATTGCATTGGCTGACAGCCACTTAGCACATCAGCTCGTGTCACAGTCTACACAGTACGCAGGGCTCGAGCTAGTCAGTCACACCATAACATCTAAGTTCAACATTAGCACTGTAACGTCAACACACTGATCACTGCTTCTCCTTATCTGATAGCAATGTCTGGTGAATTGCTTTAAATTATGCACAAATTATGCCTGCACTATTACATAAATCTTAACTAGCATTCAGTCTAGTACAACCAATAGTGCAGCATAAACACAATTGTTCATATAGAACAAACAGTAATTGTGTGTATTTAGGCTGTTTGATAAATATGTTTTCCGCCAGTGTTTTGACACTGTCGCCTGGTGTCAAGAGTAACTCTAGCCGAATTTCTACTGATTATTATCACTCTATTATGAACTAACGTAAGTAAAAAATCTGTTATAATTGATTTTCTGTAGTTTCAATAATAAAGTCTGATTAACAAGAAGCACAATGACAAGCTAGTACCAGTGATGGAAGGAGGGAACATCTCGGCATTATCAGTGCAGTCAGATGCTGCTGCTGCTGCGGAGGCAGGTAGTACACGCAGTGAGCCTCTTGGCTTCTGCATTAATTTCATTGTGATCTGCTGACCCGCGCTGTACTGGTGAGTCTCCAGAGCCGTTACACTGTCATCAATACCAACTCCACTTATAACAATTATGCACCTCAGTCCATATAGGCAGTTTCGCTTTCACTTTCCGTAATAAGTCCTTCACATTGGAATTAATCTCCTCTGTGGAATAACTACACGTTATCAATATTTAATCACACTATAGATTCTGATATGCACTGACGTTTACGTCTTCTTACTCGCGTGCGTCGCCTGGTGACAAAGATGGCCGAACAGATAGGCAGGCAACACCTGCAATGTGGCCTTATTAGCACAGCCACACAATAACTTGAAATAGAACTCTGAGAAGTCTTACAATAGTCTAGAATACTTTACAGTGAAACTTAGCTGCCAACCTCTTCAGATCATTTTCGTGCACCGCCTCATAGCAAATGGGACATTTTCTCCAGGACTTGTCATCCAGTGACAAGTAATGCAACATGCATGACCAGCAGTAGATGTGACCACAGCGCGTGATCTTAGCTGTCAATCACCACACACACACACTACACTGATCCAGCGATGTAAACAAGACTTTTTTTAAGACCGAGACAAAGATCAGGTCTATTATTTGTTCTCGAAGTGCCTCAAGACCAAGATTTTAGTCTCAAGGATTACATCACTGCACTGATCATACATCATAATGACTACAGCACACACAGGATGGATGAAAAACTGGACTACGTGATGATTAATTTGACACTAATGTATGGATTTTTAAATGCTGATAACTTAGCAACAGTTATGCTGGCTAGTGAGTTGAATCTACACAAATGATTCATTGTCACTTAAATGGCATTTAATGAATGATGGATTAGTATAAGCATTTTTTGCTTTTCCAGCAGCTTAATGGTGACAGTCATGTTAAGAACATTCATCATCATCATCATCGACAACCGTGGGCTCAATGCCCGTTGGTGTCTGACGCCATTCTTACTATCGCTGCCCACCGCTGCCTATCTAGGGCAGCGTGGCTTAACTCCTGCAGGGTTGTCCCACAC
>Ga0209367_1003972_pt1 | contig 20274 bp, 11 predicted proteins | sample WorMetLIZISLAND2_FD_187412 | JGI IMG/M metagenome (GOLD analysis project Ga0209367, IMG submission 187412) | Marine gutless worms symbiont microbial communities from Max Planck institute for Marine Microbiology, Germany - Olavius geniculatus... ...
GTGACCACTGTGGATGAACTGGTAGCCTTACTAAACCACGAAGGCCAGAAACAAACACTCTGTATAACACGCCAGATATCCACAAAGACGGGTCTAATACAGCATAGCATTGTACAGATCATTTGTCGCGATTTTGGTCTGAAGTGTCTTTCATCTTCCAACATGCCTGTTGCTTAGTATTGCTAGTTTTTTCTTGCATTTATATTTCACAAGGTAGTGTAGCGATGCAGTTATGGTGTGGTGGGATATTCAATAACTGCTTTATTGCAAATTGTCCAAAGAGTGTGCAAGTGAAAGAATTTCGAAGATAGACTAATATTTGTCAAAGATATGGACAGTTACAAAGTGGGACTTTTTTTGAGACACAGTGTAATTAGTGTGGTAATACAAGATTCCTCCAGCAGTATTATAGTGGCATTATCATACAATCAGCAGTAAAAGTTATGCTTGATTAATTCTCATGCTGAATATTCTAGAGTAAAGATATGCAGTGTTTATTTAAGAGAAACTGGTAAACAATTTATTAAGTATCGCAGACAGTACAATGCTTACCAGTAACTTGATCACTTGCTGTTTAGTCTCACCATGTTCCTATAGATATCAGTAATATGTTGTGTTCTGTATTTATCTCACAGGTGGATGTCAGTTATCACTTTTTAGACATCAATTTACTGGAGAGCAAGGAGCAGAAAAAGGTTTGTTTACTGATTAAATTTTGAAGTTATATACCATGTGATAAGATAGATAATTATTATTTTGATAAAAATGACAATTGCAAAATTCAGAGAATTGTTGTGATTGGCTTGGTGTATCTCGGTATATAACCAACACCGAGATTGACTCAGCCTCCCATCTCTTTGGGGTAGGTAAATCAAGTAGTGGCTTTCTGAGGTTAAGGCAAGGCACATTCGTCTATCTTCAGGTAGCAGACATATGATCTCATGTGATCCCATTATGGCAGGTGAGTGGTGTCCCGACAGGTGGGCGGCCGACGAGATGCTAGTGGCAACTTGCAAGACACAACTGGCTTCACACATCTGGCTGGCAACAGTTTGTTGATGACAAGTGGCGATGACATGATTGGCTGCCAACACTTGGCTTGCATCGTTTTAGCATCTCATAATGTTCGTTGTTCATCCGACCAGTCATTAAGTTTTACGCATTAGCCTATGAGACACATTTGATGCTGTGGTGGCTGCTGACTATCCAGTCGTGAACTACTTTGAAGACATTTTCATTGGTCGACCAGACAGAAGAGACAACAGCAGAAATCCAGTATTTCCATTAACTCTGTGCAACTTAAATCAGCATGTTCTTGAATCATTGCCTCGCACCAATAACAGTGTTGAAGGGTGCCATTGCAGTCACCAGACATCCATACAATGATCACATCCTGTGCTGTGGAAACTGCTAGACCAACTGATGTGGACTAAACGAAATACACAGCCTTACTGTTGTTTAGTTGCTGGCTGGCCAAACTCACAACTCAAAATGTGCTTACTGCATTTTATTAAATGAGAGAATAGTTAATGTCATTGCAGACTTCAATAATCGTACATTTGCTGAATTTTTAAGATTCGTTGCACACAATTTATAACTGTAAATATCGCCTGTCTACAGTGCTTGGTTTACAGTGTTTGTAAGTTGCAATTTATCGTCAGTACTACTTAGCTTTATCAGTTATTTGTGACAAAATGTTGTTTATCCAAGGTGATCGTCGTTCACCAGTTGTTGTTAGCCAGATGTCACCAGTGAAATGTTGGTAGCCACTTGTCACCCGCTTAATGTCGTTATCGCAGTGTTTCTCAACCAGCTGGTGTACAACCATGCTCTATCCCTGTGGTGGGTTTTTCATTGAGAATATGCCCTTCAACCAAAAGTTTTAATTCTTACTGAAACCATTTGGGTTAGTTTACATGACAACAATGGTGAAATGTTATGTGGCTATCTTAATAGGTTACAGTACAATCCTGACTATCTGTTTGTCTGTTTATACTCTGTGTGCTCTTAACCTGAAAATATGTCAATGTGACAGGGGTAACTGGTATGCCATTATTCTATTTAGATGGTCTAGGATCAGGGTTAGGGCTGCACAACTTTAGTCCGATGGCTGCTGAATGTGTCTTGTCACTTGGTTGGCATATTTTCTAATTTCATACCGAGTTTGTTGTGTGCAGTTGACGGTTGGCGTGTTTGACGGAAGACGTCTGGTGGTGACTGTCGAGGAAGATGGCAGAGAGCTTGATGCAGTCGTGGGATTTATTCTCACATCACTGTCGAGCATATTCCCAGCCTTTCCGACCGAGTACGTTTATCATGAAACTTCTCCAGTGGCTGCTTGCTTTTTCTGTGCCTTTGTGATGAATATCTGCAAAAGCATCATGTTTTCTCGTTACGAATGAATTTGTACATCACAAAGAGTTGATGAATTAACTGTGATCGAAAACGTTAATGATTAGTGACGTTAGTGATGAAAAATTAAGTTTGCACAGCTGCTCACTGCACTTTTAGTTTCCAAAGCGGTAAGCATAGAGTGCCAGAGAAAAGTAAAATTGTTTTTCGAAGCCAGACTCCTAAAATCAAACTCTATGCACATTGCCTACCCGATACGCTATTTACTCTGTGAAGTACAGGTTTCATGTGTTGCAGTAATTGTTGATGTTTTGATTTTTAGTACCAGTTGATAGCAAGACAGCCTTTTGTCATTTGATGATGCTTATCGGGTGATTGAAATAAAACCTGTTTGTCCGTTGATAACTTTGCGATGATTAGTTTGTTTTTTGGACCACCCTGTACTTGCAGCACAAACCAGATATGCATTAAAACCACAATTAATGTGTAATTAGAATAAATATACCACAGTTGACCAATTAAAATGAAGAGTCATGGGACAGCTTTACTGCAAACTAGACGGTTTGATAGCTGCTGTCGGTGCGAGTTGTGTACAAAGCATTGGAAATTAACAGTTTATTTCGGTTAACAGCATAATTCGGATAATTTTGTAAAATGATTCTGGTGAGTTTGGTTTCTTTCAGGTCATCTCTGTTGCTTTGTACACATATCAAGAGATGGATAGTTACTCTGCAGTGGTTGTCACTCTGGTTGCTATAGGAAGCTGGTAGGTGCGGTGGATATACAGCCGGCAGAACGCTTGAAAGAGTCGTACGATCGGATGGATGACGTGAGACGTCAGGCGGAGCTGGCACCGTGTGGTAACTTCAGCGTCGTCTACCGCTGCATGTGTGATTACCATGACATCGACTTCATGGAAGATGTTGCTTGGGTCAGCTTTGTTTTTATTTCTGCTTGTGACTTTTGTTTATTTTCATACATTTTTTGGGACTTATTCTTATGTTTATGTGCATTATCTGGCTCTTATACTGTGAAAGTACTGTATGTAAACCATTCATCGATTTAGGTGATTATTATTGACGTTGACTTGGATTCTGTGGCATATGCATAGGTCTACTAGTAACTCATAATTAGATTCGTTAAACTGAACTGTTTAATTAATTTATTTGAATGTTAGTCATCATTGTTTAACTTGAATTTTGTGTAATTTGATAACAGCAACCGTGCATTTGCAAATTTGCTGCAAGCTGCCGGGAGACTCAGTGGATGGTTTTCATTGAGTTCTAACCATTTATAGGGTGACATTATAGGTCGTGAACGATTTCGATTTTCAGTATAAGCTCATTATCAACAGTAACCAACTAACCATGCAATAATATTAAGTCTCGTCGTAGATATATTGAATGAAATTCTTTGTATACAATTTCAGCATTGTAGCTGTTACACAGCATTCACAGTACTCATTCATATAACTCCACCATTAAAATTACACAACAACGGATGATAGGCCAAAATGTTAACATCAACTGAGGTTGCGGTCTATGTCTAATGAGTGACAGCACTATGTCGGCTCGTATAAGTTAAGTAAGTAATGGACGGTTGTGATATTTTGCACACAAGATTGCATTAAATTTATTTAAATGCCGATAGCAGCTTAATGATTATTTCCTAGTTTCAAGGTAGTTAATTTGCCATTTAAAATCGTCCAATATCTATTGCGTCACCCTATAGATTCGTTTATGTGGTATGGATGTTGTGATATTGTGCATGTCACTGATACGAGTACACCATTTACATGTTGACTTATGATGTGAGCAGGATGTTGACACGATATATCTTTCTCAAGGCACAAAAGAGATGAATCTCGGTGATTTTGATCATCTTGATACTAGGTATGAATTTAAATTGTGTCACATTCTTCTCTTTGGTTGTTATCATTTTCTATTTCTTGTGACCGAGATGCTGCGCTTCAATTTCCATCTTTAATTTTGCTTTTTTATTTGTATATTTTGTCCAGTGTTTTCATACATTTGTTTACATTCATCCGATGTCTCCTGAAACATGCCTGATATGCGTGAGAAGCTGAGATACTGATTTACACAATTCTCAACAAGTGATATGAATATATGATTATTTGAGTTTTGAAAACATGTATTTTGAATTAGCTGTTTTAAGTTAGTGAAGCAGTTGTAGATAAGCTGTTTATATGTTGAAATTGCTGTTAATCTCGACTGACTGGCTAACTTATTGATTTCGGCTTATGGATCTGTCCCAGTTACTGTTGCAGTCGTACAATGATGTGTGAGTGCAGGCAATTTGTGGCAATAATTTCATCGCTGGAACACAACACTTGGTTCACTCGCTTCAGTGCGGCAGATATCAAACTTGTGAGTTGGCCGGCTTTTAGTATGCTTTCACTGTTTTTTTGTCTGTAATGTGTTCTGACATCTTTGGTTCGACGGCAAGCCAGTTTGTAAAAACTGCTTATATAGCAGCGACCAGCAATTTCTTGGAATGTTTGTGGGTGTACAGTGTACATGCAGTGTTTTTCTGTTACCGTAAAAATTATAAGTGGTGCATAAGATGCCAGTAGTAATGCCAGTTAGTATCAAATCAAATTCTTTCATTTTTTTTTCATTTTACTAATGTACCTTGGTTATGTAGACAAGAAATCTGAGCTAATATTTATGAAAAGCGCGAGAGCCTATAGCAGTTCTTGTTCGCAGGTAATCTTGGTCTCTCTCCATCCATTTCGTCGCAATTCACTTTTTGCAGCCAAAAATTGCCAAAAAACCACTAAAACCCTTATTTTAGGATTCAAGGTCAATCAAGGTCATCAATGTTGACAATCCTAAGAAGCTCGTCACCAGTGCTTGTTATGTTGAGCAGTATGTCTGTGCCTATCTGCAACCATTTTCACGTTAGACGAGCCAATACTGGTAGAATAACGCCTTTTTAAGAGGGGTGTCCCTCTTCCGCCCCTCATTCCTGGAAACTTCCTTCACCCAGTGGCATGAAATTTGGTCACAAAATACTAGGTACTTTTAAGCTATCATACCGTGAAAACCAGAAGTCTCTATCTCACCTGGACTCCGATTGGTAACGGGACGTGACGGATAGACGGACGGACAGAATTACCATAGCTAATACGCGCTACAGCTTGTGCATAAAAACTTGAAGCTGAATGTGAAAAAAGGTGAAAGGACCAGTTGCTACAGTGCTTCTTACACAAGTCAGACTCGTGATCAGAAGTGCTTTATCATTTTGGAAGTAGTAAGGCAGTTGATCGGCATGAGCTAATGATAGCGCAGCACACTATGCAGCCATCCATTGCTTGCGTCAGTGAACAGTTAGATCTACAGTTTGCAGCTAGTTACTGAGAAGAATTTTAAAGATCATACATGTGTAATTTGTCAGTGAAATTTAGTGAAATGTATTTACTTGTAGACGACAGATGTGGCCACTGAGCTGCTGAAAGTTCTCAAGAAGAACATGACAATCGAGGAACTTATTTTGTGTAACACCGGCATCAAGAGGTAATGAATTTTAGTAGAATTATTTATCTGTACTACCAAACATTTTATTCTGCAGATTGTGGAAAGCTTTTTTCACCCACATTTGTCAAAGTTCGCCACAGTTTACTTGCTTTTAACTTTGCTGCTATGATTTTCAGCTGATAATGCATTTCTTCAGTTTAATAGTGACCGTTAACTTTGAAAAATGCATGGGTTAACTTGGAAGGCATGGTTGTGAACAGCTTATCTGACAGAAACCAGGTGGTTTCTTTTTTTGTTGCACAGAATGGCAAAATAAAAAGTAAGCCATGAAGTTTATGTCATAACATTATGTGATTTAGTATTGTTTGATTTTTTCACATGAACACTTTGCAGTAAGTAAAATTACATTGTAATTCACTTAGCATATGATAGCTTATTGCATAAATGTGCAGCGATTTCCTGCAGAAGTTGTCCATGTCAGTTGAGGCCAACACTGCGCTTCCGCTGACTGTCATTGATGTGTCTGAAAATGCCATCGACGATCGTGGTATGTAAGGCATTGAGAAATCTGATCGGCTTTCATAGTTTTGATGTTGTTGCCATTTTTGGTGCAAGTTTGGTAAATAAACATTACTGAGTCAGCCTATTCATAACATTTGGAAGACTCGACCAAGAATCCAAGAGTAATTTAATTTTGCTGACAGCTGAGTATGCTTAGTGTTGGCAAAAGCACTGCACTTGCTGGAAATGATAAGTAGTCATTCTATTTTATTTTGTTTAACTTTTTAAACACTCAGAGCTAAATTTTTGAGGGTGAAATATTGAAGACTAAGCATATGTTGTATATTGCTCTGCAGTGCTATTTATGCAGAGATGTGCTTATTTTTGTATGGTGTGGATTGAGTATTTTTAGTCCGCTCGGAAGGAAGTGATAGCTTTCAGAGCGGGTTTATGTTTTGCTGTGGTTTATTTTTTTTCTTTATTTCCTCACGAGATCTCCGAGCTTTGTGGCTGATCACTGCGAAATTTTGCACAATGCTCGGAAGTGTGTTCAGTTTTATAAGCCTGGTCCAGAACTTCAAGAGGCTTCACCAAAAGATTTTAGGGGCAAAAAAACATGCAAAATTTGGTCTGATTTCGGTCGACTTCAAACTTTGATGGCGAATATCTCTGGAAAGGATGAAGATATTCAAAATCGGTCAAGTACTTGATCTACTGCAATTTCTCTGGTGTTTGGCGATAAAAGTCTGGTGAACTTTGGTCCAGTAATTACAGAGATCTCGATGTGGAATCATACCCACCTAGATAGACTTTCGGAAGACCATCTTTTGGTCCCTAAGGGGTGCTGCGTCCCCAAATTTTAAACACGCTAGAGAATGACCAAGTTTTGCTGGCGCATCCCCCATTGGGGATGGGGTCCCCTAACAATTTTTTTAAAAGGGGGGTCAAAAACTGGCTTAAAATGTAGTAAATGAGCGCTTATAACTTCAGAGTTACGGGCTGTAGCCCAACGAAACTTTGGCACTTGACTTGCCGCTATGTATGCGTGATAAATTGGGTACAAGGTTTAGGGGCACCGCTCACTTAAAATTTAAAAAGGTAAAAAACGTCCAAAATTTGGCGTTATTCAGAAAAACTTTCGACTTTGAGCGCAAATATCTTTGGAATGGATGAAGATATCAACAAGCTGTAAATGGCTTTAACAAGCGTGATCTCTTCTGCGTTGAACAAAAAAAAATTTGTGAATTTCGGTAACTAACAACAAAGTTATAGGCGTTCATGTTGACCCACCCTAAGTCGACAATGCACGTTATGTATATGCTAATGCATTGGAGTTTGGACCACGTGACTTTGCTGCCGGGGTAATTTCCCCCCCCTGAATTTTTCCCCTAATCGGACTTACATTGCTGGGCGGACTCATGTTGGGCTTTGCCCCATATTTTTAGTTGCATTTTTTGTGATTGGGGTAAATTGTGAAAAGCATTACGATTTTGGGTTGATTTGCAACCAAACCAATTAATATACATTAACTTTGTCAGTGAAATAGAACGTGGTTAAAAAGCACATTTTAAGAGAGAGAGAGCTATTAAATGCTGTATACAGTATATTCATAGTAGTGTGGATTACTACAGTGCTCATGCCGCATCTTCTCCAAGTCATTTCCTGCTTGCTTCTCGACGGAACTCATGAATCACTTACCAGCTCATGTCTTAGAATTCTATAGCAAGTCTAACTTGGTAAAGTTTGGCAGATTAAGCTGGATCTATTTTCGCACACTATAAATGCTTACTTACTTTTCTGCTTACTTGTCATCGTGTCTGTTGTTTGCGTGTATAGGAAGTGCACAGCTGTGTATGGCAATGTCGAAATTGACACGAGGTCTCGTGGAGTTGAACGTATCTCGTACCAGTTTAGCAGTTCGTGGTGTAGGCCGCATAGCCGAGTGCCTTCAGACAATGCCGAGCATTTACTCCACTCTACGACGACTTGATCTGTCTTTCAACTGTGTCAAAGGCGAGGAAATCGGAGTGAGTTTTGCACTGTGTTTTGGTCAAACTTATCTATCATGGCTGAAGTATGGCTTAGGATCAAATCTTTGGCAATTGTGGGATGGGTGAAATGACTAGTACAGATAAATAATTTTTATGCACGAAATCAGCTAGACTGCTTTAGCGCATATTAGCCATCGCAGTTCTGTTCATCTGTCTGTCTGTGCGTCCATCCGTCCGTCCATCTGTCTGTCTGTCAGTTCGTCAGACGGGTGGATCAGTCAAAAATGGTGCAGGATAGGATCACCAAATCTTCACCGTTGGCTGTCTGAAAGACTCTATTTCACGAACTATAAAGCTTTTCCATAAATTCGGAGGGGGTCACTCCAAACGAGTGCATCAAATGAGAGGGAAGTAGGAAAAATTTGCAATTTTTAGCCAATAAGTCGCTGTATCACAATAATGGTGCGAGATAAAGCCTAGGTTAGTAATAATCAATAATATGAAGTCGTTCACTGGCTCTTGATTGCCACCAAATTCAATGGCCTTGGATGACCTTGAATGTCAAAATAGAGGTTTTTATGGATTTCTTGGCAATTTTGGGCTGCAAGACACATTTCAAGAGCGAATTGCACTGAAATCAATTAAGATAGACATGGAGAATTGCATATGAAATTTTTAGCATTCAACGTAGATTTTGACAGTTTATGTCTCGATTTTCTAGGTTCAAGGAAACCTGCGCACAAGTGCATCAAAGATCGGTACCCCTGTATAAGTCATTATTTTACCATTGTTGGCCAGTTTTTCGTGAAAATGGTTGCAGATAGGCATGGTCATGCTGCCTGTCACAACAAGCACTAGTGACGAGCTTTTCAGTTGTATCAACTTTGAAAGACCCTGAACTTCCAAGATAAGGGGTTTTTATTGATTTTCATGATTTTCGACTGCAGTGCACATTCCAAAAATGAACTGCAACAGAATGGCTGGAGATAGACTGACAGTTTGCGAACAGGAACTGCTATAGGCTTTCGCGCGTCTCGTGAGCATTAGCTGAAATTTCTTGTGCAGAAATTCATTACCTCTTGATGCCAGTACACACTTACTGCAGTGCCTAGGTTGACTTGAACAGATAAAGGTTAATGAACTTGTAAGTAATAAGTGCCACTGAAGTTATGTCAAAATTGCACTATGGTATTATTATTATTGTAAGTAAGCAAGTAAGCCAGAGCTAATTAAACAAAAAGGTCTCATTGTGTTGCAACTTTAAACAAACAAAACAGTCTTTTCAGGAATATTTAAGGTATTTCTGCTATCAAATTTCGAGCGTCATAATAACTCTGCTTGTGCTGTGTAGCTCTTGCCTTACAAAACACTGTAATGCAGTTAGCTTCATATAACTTATGTCATGTGGCTTCTGTAGTTTATTATGCAGCACTGTTTGCATTAATACTGATATGTTCGTTTGTGAATTTTATTATTTATCGTAGAATCTCACACACTTTCTTGCTCATCCGAACGCTTTGACTGATTTGTGCCTTGCATCAATGGATCTTGCACTTGAACAGGTAGAGTGTGACACTTAATTGTCTGCTGTAATGATGCTCATTAGTAGTTGATACATGATAATCATAATACTGCCAGACGTTTTTCTCAAGTGTTATTGGATTTTTTCGCAGATTGATGTCAGAAGTTGCATATTTTGCTGGCAGCGAAATTGTTGGCTGGTGCAAGTGTTTTGTGGCTTATTATACTTACTTTAAAAAAATTTTATTACAAATTTTTACGCGTGAAAGCAGCTCGCGTCTTAGCCATCGCGATTCTGTCCGTCCGTCCGTCCGTCTGTCTGTCCGTCTGTCTGTCACACAGGTGGATCCAGCAAAAACGGTCCAAGCTAGGATCACCAAATCTTCACCATCGGCTGCCCGGAAGACTCTAGTTTCAGGAACCGTAAAGCTTTTCCATAAATTCGAAATGGGTCACCCCGAACGAGGGCCCTAAATGAGAGGGGGGTAGTCAAAATTTGCGATTTTTGGCCAAAAACTCGCTGTAACAGTGCGAGATAGGGCTTAGGTTACTATTAATCACTAATAGGAAATCATATACTGGCTTTCGATTGCCACCGAATTCAATGACCTTGGATGACCTTGAACGCCAAAATAGGGGGTTTTACTGATTTTTTTTGCGATATCGGGCTGCACAAGTCTATATCATTGACAAAGAGGCGCCACCGTCGCCAACGCCACACGCGCCTATGGCCGATGTGTATTATGGTCCCGATGGGCCAAGTCCAAGTGATATGCGATTTTCAAAACTATAACTACTGAACTGGAAATGCTATAGGCTTTCGCGCGTCTCGTAAGCTTTGTTCAAATTTCTTGTTTTTTACTGAAACATGACTGTGTGCTGTAAGTAGCATTAAGTAATATGGTAGTGACACATCTCCTGTTCTTATGTGCAGTCAGTCAGCTGATAAATTATCGTCCGTTGCTCTGGTCTGTTTTTTCTTCATTGGGAATTTTTCTGTTAAATGTTTGAAATCAACAGCATCATTGTGCGACTGTGCATTTACTGTATGTATCTACACTGTCATCAGTGCTACACGACATAGGGCGGTGGCCTGGTGTAGTGGTAGTGCATTTCATTTGACCAACAAAGTTACTGTATGCCAGGCTGGGCTAGTACTGTGATGGGTGAGTGCCTGTGGGCAGATAAACCACCTCGGTCGGTACGTGACATTTGGGTGCCTCCGTTGGGCACTGGACGTTTCGGCGCTGTGCTGCTTTAGTGCCGTCTCCATCTCTATCATATGTAGTCATTGTTCTCCATATGAATTAATGTATGCTTATTGCTTCACACGATGAATTCAAGTACACTTCTTAAGGCCTATACTACTTGAGTGTTTACTAATGTAGGCGTTGTACATTCTGTTTTATTTTACGAAATCATACTTGTCAAACTGTTTATTGTTTACCTGAGTTAATATAGGCTTATACTACGTCAGCATTCACTACTAGGCCTATATACTGTATGTACGCTGTGCTGCAAAATCCCTATGATGGACTGATGGTGATATTTAGTACGCTGTTCTATTTCGATAGGCCTACTACTTGTTAGGGACAAGCAGGCTGCTAATCAATGTTTGAATGAATGCTGACAGGCTTATTGTAGATGCGTGAAAGAAGCTGCGACCGTTCGTATACATACCACACAACGTTTCCCATTTCCATACAGGCACAACACACACGTAATAAACTAGTTCATTATACGTTAACGGCAATGAAGCGACACAGCACCGAAACGGCAGCGCCCAAACGTCCCAGCATCCAAAGGGTGAGTGCCGAAACGGTCGCACCTCTGCTCTGCACCTTGGTATGTAACCAGCCGCCTAGGTCAACTCGGCCTTCCATCCTTCTGGGGTAGGTAAATCAAGTACCGGCCTATCTGGCTGGGGTTAAGGCGGGGCGCGTTCAGCTGTCAGGTAGGTGGCAGACTGGCAGGTAACACTGTGATCCCATATGGCAGGTGATGCTTTGTGGCTTTCCGAGGGGTTCAGTCTTCTACAGAACTATATTCCTACCTTTACCTTTGCAGATTTTCTACAGGCTAGCTGATAGCATCAAAAGCACTGAATGGTTAGGTGCATATAGGCCTACCGTGTACATATTATATGGCCAGAGATGATATTTTTATTGATAAATTTTCATTGGGATTTGTAATTTATGTGCATATGTGTGGTTTCGCATGATAAGCGTTTGCGCAATAAATAATGTTATGCTCTACGTCTGCGGATTATCTAATGTTCTTATGTGACTGTTATGTCCTTTATTGGCAGAATAAATGTAACAATGTTTTCTTACAAGCGTAGTCTGAATTCTTTTCATTGATATGTGATATATGATAATTTTTCAGACCTGTAGACTGATGTGCAGTGGTGACATGGATTTAAAAAGTAGGAAGATTTGCAATGTTCATACTTTTTTGAAAAAAGACAGCTGCAAATTTGTGACAAAGGAGATAATGGCTGCTTCAATTTTGCCCCTAAATTTTCCCAAAATAGGGGTTTCAGCCACAAATTTTGCATTTTAGATGAACATTTTACGACAAAAAGACAAATTTCTCAATTTTCATACAGCCAAAACTTTAGGATGATGGGGCACAACGCCACTTGTGCCAGACAAAAATATAACCAGTCTTCAGCAAAGATGAAGTTTGATTGGCTGGATCAACTGTTGTCACATGTAAATTATTTGCTACCTTGAAGCTGCTATATTGGACAGTTATAGAAATATAGTTGACTATCTTAGCAGGAATCTGTTAATTATCAAAATATGTCAGCTAACAAAAACCTAAATTAACTGTCCTCTGTAATATTTTCTAATTTTCAAAACAGAATAATAGTGAACACATGTATAATTTACTGTTTGTGTGTCTACAGTTGCTACATTCATCTATCAGTGTTTTGGAGGCTGTGTGGCTATTAGTGAGCCTTGCACCATTTCTGCCACAAAAATTTCTAAAAATTATATTTTGGAGTAATTTTGAAGAATGAGGCACATATTAACACTGCATTACAATTCACACACACTGTTAGTTACGTTGCACTGTAACTTCAATGGAATCAAAGCAAAACAACAAACACGTTCACAAACGCAAAAACAATGTGCATGAGACTTCTGAATGGCTCTGAGTAAGTGCCAGTTAAACCATTCTCTCTCACATCTTGAGCGTGCAGTTAAGCGGCATATATAGAACATCTACGCAATCTACCAGCTTTAAAGTAAAATCAAAATATCTCCAAATGTCTGCAAGTTACAACTGATTTCATCACCACTCAGGATCTTAGATAACTACTAGTTCAGCATGATAACCGCTGAAGCATCTGTGGTCAGTCATCGAAATCTTCAATAACTGCATCGCTATCAACATAGTCCAAGGAGTTCAAATCATTGCTGGCAGTATCAGTAGCAGCATGCTGGTTATCAGGCATAGCAAATGATGAAGCACTGGCCATCTCGGACATTTCAGTAACATCATCAAACATGCCTGCATCTCGTTCATTCAGACGTTCCAGTCTTGTGTAACTGGCGGCTGTTGTCAGCGTCATTCGTGCAATGCTGTTGACATGCATTGCCTGAGCCTGACTTAGACCCGCTCGTCCAGCACATGCGGCTAAATACGGAAACAGCTCTGTATGAAGAATAACAGCTGGCTGATGATGACTAGCAAACAAGTCTTGAGTGGAAATAGTCTGGCTGTTGATTTTCCGACTGATATCAGCCATCTGTGGCTTGTGCAGTGGTTTCCAGCCAACAGATGTTGGACCGTTGGGCATGTTGAACAAACAACCTCGAGCCGCAACGGACACACAGTATGACTGAAGCAGTGACTTGGTTTCCCAGTTGGTTGTCAGAGTTTCACAGTCGCTCAGGTAAGACGCCGTTGAGACCACATCGTCAACATTTGTGTGGAAGTCGATAAAGTTCTGGTGCAGGAAAGCAACAAACTGTTCGCTAGTGAGACGAACTTTGTCTGCGATGTCTTCAGGATCGACAAGCAGTGACCGTCGCCGCATTTCAGACAAATGTTCTGGTAACAAATCTTCGGTTGGTGACATCACCTCATCTCTCTTGCAGTGCAGCACTTTGCCAACTGCATGAAACAAAGTCAACATTGCATCTCTGCCGCAGAAACCGCTATCAGAATCACTGTTCTGAGTTGCTTTTGGCTTTTTAGTTTTTCTGGCAGATGTTTTGGCTGCTTTGCTCTTTCTCTCATATTTTCTTTTAGCAGGGGCTGCTGGTCCACAACTTGCTTGGTTAACATCATTGACTGATGTCTGACAGTGAAACTGAAGAGCATTAATAGCAGCACGTATGTCACCGTGACTTGCTGCTACCAGCTGCTCTATTGCATCAGCATCAGGCATTTGTATTGATGAACACTGAGCAGCTGATTCTTGGTTGGCAATCTTCAACAACATTTTTGACAGCACTGTGGGTGCAGCAGCATTAAAACTGATCATTTCAATATGCAGTTCGGTCTGCAGTGTCTTTGGGAACAGCAAATGCTCCAAACTGCTGCTGTCCAAATTTCCTAGAATGAACACTAGAGGACATCTGCCATGGATCGAGTAACTGCGAAGAATGGAATGGAAAGAGTCAACGTTACATGTAAAAACATGTGGAAATTCTTCTATGAGAACAATCTTCCTTTGCTCAAGTACATCGTCTGAAGATAGTGAAAGTGATGAATAGCGATTTGCCCGGAACAGAAAGTCACAGAACTTTGACCACTGAGACTGATATGGAACAGAATCATCGGTGCCGACTTGCACTTTTGTGATAAACTGGTCAGCTGCAGGCAAAACCCATTCTTTGAGCTCTGCACAAAGTTCATTGGCCAACAAACGCAATGTTGCTGTTTTGCCAGTACCTGTTTCACCAGTAAGCAGTATAATCTGTGCCCCTTGTCCAGGCTGTCTGCTGCGAGCAAAGCTTCTCTCCAAAATTTCTCGCACATTTGCTACTTTCTTCTTGTTCACAGCAAGATCATCGACGCAACTTGGAGAATACTTGTTGACCCATAATTTTTCATTCTCAACATTCTTGTATGGACCCTTTAACGAACTTGTCTTTGTCCACTTTGTACTCCTTTGTTGTTCCTTCGGAGCAGAAGACAGGAGGTCACTGAAGGCATCAAACGATGACGAAATCCACGACATTCTTCTCTCTACAGAAAAACACAACTAAAACCGTAAGTTATCATTGACTTCATGCAGAAACACAGAATAATTTGGACTTTGTGAAGTCAACAAATATACATTTATCATCTTTATCAACAGAATAATTCTATCATGATGACATTACCACACTGTACGCAGAAACTGCTACCTTCAGTCATGGGCGGTGCCAGAAGGGGGGAGGGAGCATGGGAACAGCTGCCCCCACCCCCTGTGCACTTGCTCCTCCCCTGGCTGTCCCCCTGGATAAATTATGATGCTGATTAAGTGCCCTCTGGTAACCATACACATGCCAAGGTGTGTGACTTATTGAACATCATTTTTGCAAGCAACACAGACATCTGTGACTTTTTGCATTTCCAAGTATCAAATTTCTGGCTTCCATTAAACATCCAAAAGCTAAAAGTGTTTCAGCTTCAAGGTGGCTTTGCCCCTGGACCCTGTTGCATCTTTTTGTTGCACAACAACAACTACGTGTAATGGTCGACATTTGGCCCAGACCAAAAAATTATTGTCCCCCTGTGCCCTGGCCCTTGCACCCCAGCTTCAGATTCGTAGTGCAGCCCATGCCTTCTGTGTCTGAAGTCAATCTCAGAAGCACTTTTTGACGACTCCATGACAAGCAAGTAAAACTTATAGGCTGAAAGAGCTAGGAAACACCAATTCCAATACTAAGCTAATTCCCATACCACAACCCAAACCCTGAACACCAAACCCAATAAACCTAACCCTAAACCCTAGCCTTGACCATAAATAACCCTAACCCTAAAACCAAACTCTACCCTATTTCTTACCCTAAATCCTAACCCTAACATAACCCTACTATACGACCAGATATCATCACTAAGGCTAACCCTAACCCTTTAACCTAACCCTAACACTAGACCCTAATTTTTGTACCTGAAAATAAATAAAAATCTAAAAAGTTCAAAAACCTAGTTTTTTGCAACCATTTAGTATTAAATTACTGTAATCAGTAGAAAAATACTCTTAGCAATGCCCGGAACACCACCATATTGATGGCGAGATGTACACCTAATGCAATGCAGGTAAAGGTAAGAAAATTGTTTTTGAACAAAAAAATAACAAAAAAACCTGCAAATTTTGTTGCAAATATCGACTATAATGACGAAATAGTGTGCAACAAAGTAACTTATAAAGCAATGATGCGTGGACAGGTTGATAACCTTTGGCCAGATTGGGTTGGCGCGGGTTAGAGCCAGTAACACTATTATGCATAAATGTTATTGTCAGTGTAGATCTGCACTGACAAGTGACTGATAAGTCAATTGCAAATCGGACACTGATATTTCTATACTGTCTCTCAAACTGTCTCAGCTCAGGATTTAAATCCAAATACAAAAGGTGAGAAAAATGAACCACAATCAACATATTTTAATTACACAAATTTTTAAAAAATACAGAAATAAATCTAACTCATTGCACCACTTCGATGACAAAAATGTTGCACAAAAACACTAGATAAGTCAATAGCAAATCCGACATTTCTATACTGTCTCTCAAACAATGTGCATTACTTGCAGCCTGTGCAGAAGAAGTATCCCCTAGGTTTTCAAGAAATGCCAACACATGAATAATGCAACCATGACAGGCAACTTTGTATTTTATGTTGTTACATTACAGACTGAGTTAGAAATTCTATCTTGTGCAATTAGTTGCATTTGCAGTAATTATTCTTTTATGTTCCTTATTGCAATAGTTCACTGTTCTTTATAATGTTGGCTGTTGTTGCAGCACGTGCAAATGCTTGTGTACGGCGGGCACGCTGCATTTGACGGCACCGTTCAAACACTGGAGGCACACTATGCCCGTACGAATAATGCGGCCCACACTGACAATAGACTCAGAATGATCCATTTGTCAGTGCGGATCCGCACTGACAAGTGACTGATTTCTAGGCTATTGTCAGTGCAAATCTACAGTGACAATAACACCGAGCGCTATTATGCGTAAAAACAACACATGCACCGAGGCCACATGTGTTACGGTTTTAAGTAAAAAAGATGATGATATAAATAGGGTTAGGGGTAGAAATGCGGTTTGGACTAACGTTAAGGGTTTGATTTCCTAAGAGTTACATATGTTACTAGACGCAGACGCAACAGACGCATTTTACCCACACCCCTAATTCTGTCGCAGTCACATGTCAGATCATTAAACTGCAAAAATGTTAATTTGTCCAGACTCAAAAACTGTAGCACCAAATATAACATGTTACAGTAACTTGACACTGAGCATTTCTCACCAATATACTATTGCCGACAAGCGATAAAAGCAAAAAAATATCATTGTTTACTTCTGTTATAAACAGTAAACACTGACCATAGATCACTAATGGCGCCATAGATTTCTGAGTACATAGGACCAGCAGTACTCAAAAACGCTAATCTCTATTCTCCAGTCCGCACACTGAACGGCCATTCTACAAACAGCATAACAGTAGGCAAATGTCCGACATTTATCATTAGTAAATTATTGTGCAATATTTGTGTAAATATATTTTGTTTTTTATTTAAAAAATTTGTAAAGATTTTTTGAATATTTTTTTGTTTTTTTTTCTGCTTTACATTTTCTTCTTGCGGTTCACTAGTAGTCTAGTAACGTTACACCTTGCCTTGGTGTTGTGGCGGTTTAGTCGTGTTTTTGCTATAAATATTTGTTTCGTCTTTTTCTAAGTGTTAATGTAAGTATGGTTGAATTTTATTAGCTTACAGTTTTATCTCTGGTGTAGTTTTACGATAATTGTACGTTCAGATCGGCGATCTGAACCTGTCAATATTTACACACCTTTAAGAGGGCACGGTAAAATGCGTCATCTGCCCGCACCACGTCAACGTCGTCAGCACGTGGTCGCTTTCGCCCGCTCATCTTATCCGGCCTCTTACGCTTGTTCTTTCGCAGCTGTCTAAGGTTTAGGCGTCGCTGTTTGTCTTCTATCTGTAGGAGGTAGCACTAATTGCTGAATCGGCGCCGATGGAGCATACTGATTACTGCTGCCTATGGTGCAACTTTAAGCGGTTGAATCGCCGCCGATGGAGCGCAATAATTTCGCCTCCAAAAGTTCCGCATATTTTAAGAAAATTTTCTGTTATAAACCAACATTCCTAGCAAAAAGTGTATCTGGTGCACAAGTAGTTGTGATTGGTTTTGTTTGTAGAATTGTCATCTTCAGTTGAGTGAGAATGAGTGAGTGCTCAAACAGCAGCAGTGTGCCAGGCATTGCTGGAACAAGCAAAGGTGTCGACAAACAACAGTTGACGGAACTACAGAAGCGTGTTCGCATGGAACTTGGGCGCATAAAACAGCAGGTTCGGCTGAAACACTCCGACGAAGTGAAGGTCTGTCTGGTCATACTTGCAGTTACTGCTGTTGATGTTATGACGGATGGCACTAGATATCGAAAAGTAGTGAAATCGTTTTTGTTACAGAAACTTAGCCTGGTTCGGTTAAAGCCTGATATCCACCATCATGTTTCACACCGCAACGCAACGTTCCATAAGGATTTTTACGCAGGCAAATTGATGATGCGTAAAAAAGTATGTTTCGCATTGTTTCGTTAGCTTTGCAACGGTTTGCAACTGGTTCTGCAGGAGATAGAGACTGTCTCTATTTTTCACGCAAGGACCATTGCGGCCAACCAATCACAGCGAAGCCATAACTACGTAGCCTGCAATGGTAGGTCGCTGCAGCGCACGCAGACAATGGTGCGCAAAGGCAAAGTGACAAAATTTGAAATAGATGCAGATATAGAGAGGGCCTACCGAAACAGATTTAATTTAATAACTTAAACAAAAAAAAATTGTGCATTTTTTTGCTGATCTTTGCTGTGATGCCCCGCCTCTGTCCCGCCTGCGAATGGAAAGTTGCCGAACCATTGCGGCGCTAATGGGAAAAATTACGCAGCACTAAAGTGCTTGCATACTTTTTTCCATTTGTGCTTACGTTGCGTTACGGTACGGTATGGTTTTGACATATATGTATCATTTTAGTTTGATTAGCAGTAACTTTGGCAGCCAGTTGTTTGAAATAAAAGCTCATTGCATAATATGAGCATTGTAGTAATAACCAATCTGATGTGGGTAGGAGGCTTTCAGTAAATGTTAGAATTCAATTTGAAGTGAAGTGGGTCAGTGTTAACTTAAGCAACAAAGCTGTGATGAGCTGAAGATGAACATCGTGTTCTAGTGATTATGATGATGATGTCGCTGATTGGTCATTGTGATTGCAGGAACTGTTTGCTGCAAACCGACAGTATGTGAATGAAATGACGTCTGAGCATAATGAATGGATTCAGCAGCAGAAGAGTCTGCCACTTTCTGAGGATGCATGCAACCAGATGTCGTCCAGTCGAACAGTAAATATCTTCCATTTCATTCAGCTCACTTAAAGGGAAAAAACGTAAAGTCCTTCCCGAGCCTTACGGCCCATAGGGCGGCGCTGATCTCCGTTTCCTAAGGCCCCCAGCCAGACACCAGTTTTTACACTGTGAGACCACGGATACTGGGCCAGTGTACCGCGCGGTGTGCCTGTTTATGTCCCAGCGGTGAAGCCGGTACCAAATTATACTGCTTGGTGACAGAGGCACATGTGTGTGAACAACTTGCCTAAGGTGTCCTGGTGTGGAGTCGAACCTGCACCTCTGAGTTACCTCAGGATTACAAGTCCGACACATTACCGTTAGACTACTGAGTCACATGGAAACTGTCATGAAAATTTCAGTTTTTGGAATAAATGACATATGTGAACATATAAACAAGATAAAAATTTATGGCGAACCAATTTTGAACAAATTTTGACTGATTGTCGCAAAAAGTGAGCTTTAATCATTTTTACAGTTTGATACAAAACATACTGTTTGACACACTAGCGCAGTCACTTGGTACCAGTGACATCATTGGTACCAACAGTAGCCGAAAGTAACATGGGGCGAATAGGATTTTGATCAATTTTGATGAGATTTTGATCGAATACTATGCCAGCTTGCTTTGGAACAGGATTTTCCAATTACCAGGGCACTCTGGGAATCACTGCACCATCTGCCAAAATATTAAAAGGTGGGAGCCGTCTGCAGAGTTAGATAATGCGCGCCAAACAAGCGCCAATAAATTGGCTGATTCTAACAGGACAGTTGTAGATGAATCAATCCTAAATTGTCTACCTTCAAATTGTTATAGCT
>Ga0209367_1003973_pt1 | contig 20271 bp, 23 predicted proteins | sample WorMetLIZISLAND2_FD_187412 | JGI IMG/M metagenome (GOLD analysis project Ga0209367, IMG submission 187412) | Marine gutless worms symbiont microbial communities from Max Planck institute for Marine Microbiology, Germany - Olavius geniculatus... ...
CATTTGAACAGTCCAGGTCATATGTCATGTTGCTTCCCAGGTAAATGAATTTCTCCACATTTTCCAGCTCAGTTCCATCTATGCATATCTTACTCGATATTTGCTTATCACCAAATGCCATCGTTTTTGTTTTGTCGGCGTTCATCACCAGCCTGTACCTCATTGCTTCTTTATGTAGTGAATGAACTGTTCTTTCCAACGTGCTTTCATCTTCTGCGATTATGTCTATGTCATCCGCAAATCGCAGGTTGTTTATTCTTATTCCGTGTACCGATTTTCCTTCTTCGCCATTTTTGACTTTGTCTATGGATCTCTCTAGATCCGCGATAAACACAGTGGGCGATATTGGATCTCCTTGTCTTGTACCCCTGCTGGTTGCAAACCAGCTTCCTTCTTGCCCACATACTTTCACTGCTGCGTGAGCATTTTCATTGATATCTCTTAGCAACCGGACTAACCGGTGGTCAGCTCCATATGACTCTAGCGCAGCTCAGCTCACCGTCATGCTTTGTGTTATTTACTGTCGTGGGGAAATTATTGTGTCCCTATGCTGATTTTGTTAAAATAGTTGTCTGCTTCTTGGTCAACTGAGGTCCTATGCGCTTTCTAATAACACTATCGATGACTACTTTGCATTTCTTCCATGACTTTTAGTTTAGTTAGTTTGGCCCTTTGAATTATGAACATTCAGAGCAGCATAAGTTTTGTCTATCAATATGAACATTAAAATTTGTTAGTATTTAATCTTCTTAATTGGTCGCAGACTTAGTTTTAAATTCATTCTTTATACAGTACAGGTATGGTACGTAATTTTTATGTGGGTTTTACTTCCTCAGAGGTCATTTTCTTGTTTTATATTTGGTTTTCAAAATGTGCGGACACATTTTTATTAAAAGAGAGAAAAAATGGAAGAGAGCTTGTTGGTAGCGTGGCTTGGCTAGAGACATTTATCTTAGGGGCAGGAAGCAGTGTTAAGAAGCGAGCTAGGTTTAGAATAGAACTGGCTCGTACTGGCAGAAAGCGTAGCTAGAAAAAACTAAGCACATTTGGCTGTAGGCTGCGTCTGCGACGTATTTGTGCTGTAGCTAAAATATTTCTGTCTGCCAGCAAAGCGTTAGCAGCAGCGCAGGTCCTCTATCTAGTCAGACGAGCTCTAGACATCGGTCTGTGCGGAGCTCTGCTAGCTGTCGTAATGTAGCGCATGTGATAGCGGCGTCATCGCTGTGGTGACGTCGTAGCTGTGTTTTTTCTGACCTATAGAACCTTGCCAATAAATGTTATTATTCTGAATACCATCCTGTATCATTACTGTGTCTCATAGAACCGCCTTTGGACGATATGGAAGAACCAATAGTAGTATGACCGTTGGAGTGATGCAACCAGCTTTCCTACATTTTGATGTAGCTAATTCGCTCGAACTCCCAGTAACCAGTCGCCATCGGCCTTTCTTATATATATATACTAAAAAATTTGTTATATTTTACCCATTTGCCGAAAAACCCCCAATGTACGGAATTGCACGAAATTTTGCACAGGGGGTTGCCTGGCGGACGTGATCACCACATTCAAATTTTGTGTCGATCGGTTGAGGGGTTTTGGATCTGCGCAGGGTCGAATTTTGCCATTCTCCTTTGACTTAGCCGGTCGCCATTAACACCGGACTGCGCTATCGCTACAGCCTGTGACAATGTTGATAACAATGTGGAAAATACGATCCTATGGTTATGTAACCACACGCTGCTTTCGCTTCGTCTTTCGTACTGAGTGATTGCAAGACCTCAGCTTTATGGGTACCTTCGAACCGAAAGATATGCGGTTGCCCATGCTGGTAATGAGTTCGTGAAATGACCATGAATAAACAGAGATATAGTTATCATTGAGCAGTGGATTTCGTTTGGACAAAAGGTGCTTTGTTTGTTTTTGTTGCTTCGTTTAAGAAGGCGAAGGCTCAGCACCTTGTCAGTCGAAGTTCTCTGTCCTAGCGCTCCATCAAACTGATCAGTTGTCATCACTGCGCTTCCCCATTTATACTGTCGGAGCCGGCTAAAAGGGCCTAGGCTGCCTATAACGAGACTGCCATTGTCATAATATAACGTATTTTCTAGCAGTTTTTACACAAAGTATTTGCAAGGAGCTCCGACAGCACCTATATGCGGCTTTTATGCCACACTAAAAAGCGACGTTTGATGATTTTTAACAAAAGATATGAATTTAAATTATCTATTATTTATACTTAAAAAATAAATAATTGTAGGAAAATGGACTTAATATTTTAGTAAAAAATAAGCTTAAATTTAATTCTATTTTACTGTAAATACAAAGGTACATTACGACACAAAATATACTACATTCTCCCCCTTCACCAGATTACCGCTTCGTCCCGAGGCGAACAAAAATAAAACAAACGAAAACTTGAAAACAAGCAAAGCTGCCTTCCCTACAAAGCAGCTAAAACAGAAACGAACTTTCCTTTCGGTGACATTAACTGACTAACTGACTTTGTGCTTCAGCAAATTTAAAACATAGGCTATTTTGAATACTTTATAATACCGAAAACATCATAACAAGTACAATAACCAGGGGCAAAATGTCTTCGTGGAGATGCAGGTGTTTTTAACCAAACCTTTGCATTTTAGAATTTACTAGAATAGCTTTAGCTATTCGTCTATTCTTACATGAAAACATAAAATTAGTAATTAAATAACAACAAAATTCGAAATGTTTACGACGCGATAAATGTCTGTGTCTTCTTTGCAGCATACGACCAAACTCCAGTTCTATCGTCGTCTCCTCTGCTAATTTTCGTCGTCGTTGTACACGCCAGGCTTCGGGAATCAGCCGCAGAACAGAACATCGAAGACTAGCGGTCTTTCGTCGAACGAGGATGCGGATAGACGTCAGGCGCCGAAGCTTCAGGTGCGTAGACGTATCTGCGTCGGACATCTGTGGTTGTCGGTACGAAGCCCGGATCATGAAGAACAGCTGCAAATGTCCTTTGGATCAACAGACTCCATGGGTTCCAGACGAAGACGTACGTCTGCTAATTTACCGCCGGCTTTCGTCCCCAAACCGACGTCACATTTTCTCCTGCGAAATCCTTATTTTCATTCATTCGCAATAATCGTATTTGTCTGTCCGCCTTCGTTAACGGTTGGTGCTTGCATCACCAGTCAATCCATCATTAGACGTTGTCGTCGTACCACCACGCACACACGAAAATGTCAGTTTTGAATAATCAGACAGAAAAACAGACAAACAGTGTTATGAAGCTGTGTGTATCAAGTTAACTAAGAATATACAAATAACAGTTATATAGCAAAAAACACACGCGCATGAAAACGTCAGTTTCACACAGAAGTCAGCAGCGACGACGCGGAGGACGGCAGGTAGCAGAAGCAGAGCGACGACACGGAGCACAGCGGGTATAGCAAAAGCAAAGCAACGACGGTAGTCAGGTGGCGTTCAGACGACGAGAAATGGGCCGTACGCCGTCTGAAACCGGCTGTCTAGTCCTGCGACGTGGTCCGGAAAACTGGACGCGACGGTCCAAACACCGGTGGTCCGGTAACGTCAATGCCGACACCTGGAGCCACGCGCAACACTCTGGTGCGTAGACGCCACGAGTTCTGACCAGGAGCAGAACCGCATCTTCAGACGATACCCTGAAGGACCCTGGTGTAATAGTCCAGAAACTCGTGATAGCGTAGCTTAATAGACTACAATACCGGCCAGCATAACGTTATTTTACACTGCTATAGTCTAGCACCAGTCTACTGAACAGCACGTATTTTCAGCAAAGCCTGCCAGTCAAGTGACTAAACAGACAACAAAGACAAGAGACCACGCGCACACCGAACAAAGTTCACAACTCATAAGGCGCGGTCATATGATAATACGGCAGGTAAAACAGATCACATCTGCAGTAAGTAATGTGAACTAGGTTTACTAACGTAGAGCACATGACAATATCCTGAGTTTCTACCTTCAACAACACATGTAAAATGCCGTCTATCAGCATGTCTTCCCCATCGGCGGTCTTCACCGAGGTAAATTTTCCACTTAAGCTTTTTAGTCAGGCTGCTTCCACCAACGGTATTGTCACTGCTAGTATCTAGTAGAGCGGTAATGGTACGTTGGCGATATTTCACGTCAATGCAAGTCCACGATTGTTTCTCCGAGATAGGGCGGGCATTTCTTGTGGGTTCGTTACGAACGGGAACAGCAAAAGAGCGCGGGACTGTACCAGTGACATGGGTAGGACAATTTCTTGCATAATGTCTTATTGTTCCACAACGAAAGCACTGTCCCGGTCTTCGAACATTTTACGTGGCATCTCCTGCATAGGTAACTGGCGCTCGTACCGTCTTGGTCTCTAACTCGGCTGTTTTCTTTCGAGTTTCTTTCATTTCCTTTTCACTTTTTGTTCCAGCTTTCCTAATGTCTTCTATAGTTTTCTTAGCTTCTGCAATCTCCTTCCGTAACGCCTCATTCTTTTTCTCCAATGCTGACGTCGGACCAGTTATCGTCATCTGTTTAGTCTTCTTGGTCTCCGACGGTCGCGGGGTTTCAGTTTGCCGTAGCCGATGGGTATCTTGAGACCATACCTCCAATTGTTAAGCGATTTGCAGTGCTGCGTCCAAGTTCTCGGGTTGCCGTTCTCGTATTTTCAAGGCAAAATCGGGATATCCTAGAGCGTCCAAAAAGTAATCGGTAGCCATTGACTCTCTTGCCTGGTAGTCTATTTCGGGAAAGGCAAGCGCAGCCAGACGTCGAATATCGGCATGAAGGGTTTGCAGAGTTTCATTTCGTCGCCGTCACTTATTCCGTATTTCAATGCGATGCTTGTCCGCAAATCCCCTTTCACCGAATCTCTTCTGAAGCGTCTCGGTTAGTTTGGAAAGCGACTTGGTTACTTTTTTTGCATAGTCCCAGAGCACATTTGCAGCTTCACCTTCTAGTGCGTTGCGGAGATAGTCCAATTCCTCCTGTTGTTTTTAGCCATAATTGTGCTCGGCACAATTGCGGAATTGGGCCCAAAAGGCTTCGAAAGATCTCACTCCGTCGAATTTTGGCGGTTTCAGATGGCGTTTGGGCCGAGTTGTTACTACCGGGTTTTCTGTTTTAGTATCAGACCCAGAAAATAAACTTTTCCCATCACTACCATAGTCCACGGCAGTATCTGAGCAATGGTGTGGGATATATTGTGACTTGGGGACTTTGTCTCGGCTACTTCTATAACGGCAACTTGATGACAAACTTTCCTTTTCACGGTCTCTTTGCTTATCCTCACTGCGATGCGTGTTCTTCGGTAACGGTAACTGCTTACGTTTTGGCAATGTAGTTTCCCGAATGCCAGTATTAATACCTTCTTTGTTCGTAGAATCGAAATTATACGATGCGGGACCCTTTTTCTGCTTATGTGTGTGATAGAGCTTATAATTATCGGAGTGCTGTGAGAATGTGACGGTGGGTGGGCGTTGGCGACAATGCTTGCTGCACGTGCCTCTTTTGGGTACACCCATAAGACAGTCAGTCCGTGATCGTCCGGTTGGCGATTTTTCAGAATATGGGATTTTGCCTCTTTTAGGAGTTCGTGGCGGAAATCCGCTTTTTTCTGGCACTTCGTTAGTCTGCGATGCTCGTGAACAGCGGGAAACGTGTAACTTCTTACAGTATCTGACAGACATAATAAACAGTTTGGCGGGAATTCGGCACGCTTAGTTCGCGGACTCACCCCACGAGAGGGTTGTTTCCCTAACTTATGGTGGGGTTCCAACTGGCAAACAGAGGAGAAAGATTTACTAAGATACGAGGTATTGGTAAAATATTGTTTCTCCCTTGGTTTGGATGCATGACGTCTGCGGATAATGCATGACGGGGACCGAGTGCCACAACGGTAACTCAAGTATCCTACCTCGTCGTCGTTTGATTTTTCTATCGAAAACATCTTTCGTGCCCTTTTTTTGCGACTGTTATCTTCTTCCTCAAATTTCGTCGATAAATGGTAACGTGATATTGACCTTTGTGGTGGACGGCGGAGAACGTGTGGCTTTTTATCCGTCAGACAAAACGAGCAATCTGGCGAAAACTCGGCACGTTCAATCCGCAAACTTACTCCACCGCTAATCCTTCTATCGCTACAAGCTCGAATGGAACTTCCTATGGGAAGACCATCAGAGTGCGCGCCGATAGCTATTTTACCATCTACTGGTTTCACGACCATATCGCGGCGTCGCGGTGACATTCGTCTATCTGGACGGGCATCAGCAGATGTGCGGTAAGTGTGTGATGCAGTAATGAAGTCGTCAAACGCATCATAGTAGATCTCTTCAGTAGTATCTTCGTCTTCTACCTTGGTTGGGTCCACAGTTCCACTCGGCGGTATTACTACGTCGTCATTAGCAAAGCTCACCACAGGTCTCTCATCAGTCACACGGGTTTGCGGGTCCTCCGGACAACTTAAAGCGGTATTGAAAGTCAATCGGGTTCCATATGCGGAATCTATCAGCCAGTACGGGGAAAATAACTCTAAAGTCTGGTAAGGGTTTCTGCCGCCCTCACCAACCCGTGAGTATACATGTACTTGATGTGGAAGCATTGTTGATCCACTCAGATCTCCCGTTTCCATTTTTGGCGGCGACAGTAACTGGTCGTATCGTTTCTTTGGCTCGTCAGTTGCCACGCTCGTAGGTGATACTTCTCCAGGTTCTGTCGTCCACCCATCAGTTTTCACCGTTTCCGACTCATTAGTTTTCGTTCTGGTTCCATCCTGACTTTTTTCCACTTTATTCGAGCCCCAGGTGCGGCGGCCACTGTGACTTTCCACCACGGCATTACGGAAACCTGACATAACCATTTCACGCTGAACATCAATATTACTTTCCACTACTTCTCCGTTGCCGTGGCAGTCATCATCTCTTTGACTATGGGTCGTCGGTGCAGTATTTACGGTTCCCGGCATGGTAAATAGCCGATTTCCCATAGCTGAATCGGGGTTTTGTTGTGCAAAGGTTTGCCGCAAAGGTCCTGTAATCGAGGAAAGACTACATGCTGTGGAAGCTACTTGCTATAGAAGCTATTACCTATTTTGTTGTCGGACCTTGAAACTATCGGGGGAAACGTATTTTTGAGATTGGGAATTGCAACTATAGGTAGCAAGTCTCTTGATCCCTAGATATTAACTAATGTATTTTTATCAGTTACCACGGCCTTTCAAATGGCGGCGACCGTGTAGCCCCTTATCCTATAGACGCAAATCTATAGGAAACACGGCACGTTCAAGCCGTACTTACATCAGCCGATTGCGGTAACTACTACCCACGGCATATATCAAGTCGACGAGTTACCACGGACTTTCTGACCGGCGGTAAACGTCGACCGTCCGCGGAAACTTCCCCCAGTCTCCTATACTTATGTTTCCAATAGCAGTAATCTGCTTTACTGTCGGTTTCCCCAATACTTTGCTTTTCTCAACACTTCGGTATTCGCAGCTTCTTTGGTTTCCACAACACGCGGTTCCGCAATAAGATTCCCACCTCCACCCTCTGTACCGCCTCTAGCGCGTGCTGTGGAAAGAGATGTCCGTTGCGTATCCGTTGATATGTAATGTGTTTCATGGAAGACAATTTGTGTGTTGTGGGTTCATATTTAGTGAGCTTTCACGGTCTATCTTCTCTGTTTCCTTTCCTATTGATTCGGTTTCCTTTTTGTGGATGTCCTCCTATTAATTTGGTTTCCTCGGTTCTCTTTTTCCTTTTTCCCTTTGGCTGGTTTCCGTGGGACCTTTATATACCTTGCGGAAACAGGAGATGTGTTCTCTTGTGAGTCTGCGGAACGACTGATGGATCTAAGCCTAGCAGTGGTTTATATACCCATGCCGAGGCTGCGCATGCGCAGAGCACACGCATTTCGAAGGCGTGGTCTGCAGCAAACAAGTTTCTCTTACTTTTTGGAAATATGGACACAGGTTGCTCTTTGGCTCTATTAAGATATCTGAGCAATGTATGCAAGCCTAGATTTTGGTGGATATATTTCAGTATTTTTACGCGATATTATTATTCCCAAAAATGCAAACGAGAGTTTATTGGAAAATAGGAACATATATATAACCTTTCTAATTGTAAAGAATTACGGATTTAATATTGAAAATGCTCAAAATGCTCAAAATGCTCAAAAATAGCCGACTCTTCAGATTGTTGATTTTCTGACAACCATTTTTCGACGTCCAATCGCTAAAGATATATTTGTGCCAAGAGAAAGCGGATAACGTTTTTAGATAGCTAAATGTCCGAACTTTCTAGACATGGGACCGTTTTTTTCCGAAAAATGTCGACATAGTATTTTTGAGGGCATTTTTAAAGTGACTTTGAAAGGTCTTAGATCAAAGATAAGATTTCCTTGGTGCTGGGAAAGTCAGCCAGATTGGGCTGTAGAAAATGCAATTTTCGCATTAGAAATTTATAACTTTGTTTACATATTGGCGAACGACATTCTTGCAAAAACACGCGAAATAAATATAGTGAATCGAGTTATCTTATATGGCGAATAATTCGGTAAGAAATGCGGCTTAAAATGGTATATTACTCGTCATGAAACTTGTAAAGAAAAATAGGAAATCGATTCGTCGCGGTCGATCGCTCGGCAGTTAGGGCCAAACTACAAAAAATATGGCAATAACAGGTACGTGCTAATTGTTGCATATTACCGAATATCTTTCGAAAACGATTTCTATAACGTTAGCGGCTACTGAAAAGGGTAAATACAAAAGATTTGTAAGCCTAGGCGAGATGAAGTTGAATGTTTTTGTATTTTTTGGAAAATTGTGGCTACATTAGCCTGTTTCAGTTAATGAATATTTACACAAATGCCAAGCCAAAACGCAGCAGTGCGTTTTGCCACATATCATTAATGAAAATCAGGACACAGCACATGCGATTCAAAGCCAAAAGACAGTATGTTTACAATTATAGTTACCTACTTATCATTTTATGTCGTCGTAGTGACGTAATTCACGTCAATCTTGCGTTACATATTTTAGGCCCATTTTTGAGCGTGATTTGTAGATTTTCCACATTTCACGCATTTTAACACGATGTATTCTCGTGGAAGATTAATGGTTGCAGCGGCGCTAAAAAAGGCAGCAGGTACTGCATACAACTGCTACTGCTTTGGTTGTTGACTGGTACATGGCAGTCAGTAGTGATGAAATAATAGGCCTTACTAAAAAGCAACGTAATGTACCGCTCCCATAAAGCAAACTGCACAGCCACTTAATTTAAATCGCATTAGTCCTGCCCCTTGAAATGCACTTTTTTTGCAATACATATGAAATAAAAGACGCAATATAGGCATTAGATTAGCAAGCTGCAACGGTTCCCATATGGTACCGGCATTATTTTTTACTTCAAGCCCTAATCATAGGCTGTGTTGTAACCTGTAACTCAAATATATTGGTAACAGGATAGCGCCGAGGTAAGATGTGAACTACAAATTAGAAGTTGATATATCCAGTTCTTGTGGTACCGATAGTTTTGGGCCCAGTTAATGGCAAATAAGGAGTTCCTTTGTTTTAACTATTCAGTGCCCCAATTCCCAACGCAAAGTTACATAAGCTGGCAACTACAATTTCGTTCGCATCCTCTTTAACACTTTTTGTTTGTTTGTACAGAAAATGGTCGCAGTTCCGAAGTACCAACTGGCGCTGCAAGTCAGCCTAAGCGTAAACGTGACTTGAAAAAAGAAAATGAGCCAGCCCCAATTGACATTAGTTATAACTCGCACTCTCCGTCGTTACAGAACTGACTAGCGCTGCTAGCCCTGACGTACCAGTGACACCACAAAATTTAGAGCCACCAGTTAAAAAACCTAAACGTGCTCGGTCTGGTTTATTGCGCACTCTTCAAGCTGTTTCTAAGCATTCGTTCCGTGAAATAAACTGCTCATGTGTCACGCTTGAGTAGCAAGCACGTGCTAGGTCTATTCTTAGTTGCTGCTGCGGTCGCGCGTGCGTAGGCCCAGCGACCGGACGTGTTTGGTTTTGTTGATCTGTGTTATTCGTCATATTTGTTTTGTTATCCGTTCTTATGCATAAAATACACAAAAAAATCGATGCATGTGTTTCCCTCTTGTATAATGTGGTCATATTAGCCGTCTGTGAGACGGCTAATATGACCACATTATACAAGAGGTTAACACAAGCATCGATTTTTTGTGTATTTTATGCATAAGAAAGTACAACAAGGCAAATATGACCGCACAGGATTATGATGTGATGATTGACTGCTGTGTAACGGTATACACGTTTGTGCATTTATTTGAGACTGTATTGGCATTATTAAATAGTCAGCATTGTTGCTAAATTTTTAGTCTGCTGTATTAGTGCACTCTGGGTTTGTAAGTACGCGTTATTGTTCGCCGTGTATTTCCTTGGCTTATTCATCGCATAATCATGGAAAAGTTATCAGCTGCTCAACAGGCACAATTGAAAAAGATGTCGAATGAGCGTCTGAGTGTCAAATTGATGGCAGCAGGTTACGAGGAGGACCTTGTGATTGGCTATGAGGGGGATGTCCTATTGTTAACATATGCTGAGATAATAGCCAGTGGAAGAATTAGAACTGGACCGGTAACGTATGATTCCGAAGTAGAAAAGACAGGTTGCTTTTTGAAAGACAAAAGTGGGAGACAGAAATGGAAGAAAGGAAACGAAAGGAAGAATTTGAAAGACAAAGACGGAAAGCAGATAATCGAAAATGGGAAGCGGAAATGGAGCTGAGAAAACAGGAGTTGGCTCGACAGTCAGCAAAGAACGCAGCTGAACAGGAAAGCAGAGATAGCTCGGTAATAAAAAGAAAACTTTTTGGTAACGCTATGAGGGGTTCTGCGATACGCATGGGTGCAGATCCCATAGACGCTGTCCCCTTTTTTCGGAACGTTAAGCAGTTGTTCGAAGTATATGAGGTACCTGCAGAGTTACAAGCTATTTTGTTGCGTCCGTTTTTGAACGATAAAGCCAAGAGTATTTCGGAAAAGTTGAGTCCCGAGGTTTTAGGCGACTATGAACGTCTTAAAGCCGCTCTTTTGCAGGAGTTTAAATTGTTTGCTAATGTGTATTTCGAGCGCTTTAATAAGTGTTGTAAAACCAAAAATAAAACTTATGTGGCATTTGCTTCTAAGTTAAATGGCCTTTTAGACTACTACTTAGAAAGTAGAGGCGTTAAATATTTTGCCCAGTTGTGTGAATTGTTAGTTTGCGATCGGATTAAAAGTGTGTTGTCTGAGGGTTGTTTGAAATATGTTTTGTCGATTGAGTCAGCCAGTAAGCCCGGTTGGTTGACAATGCGTAATTTGACCGAGGCTATTGACAGGTACACGGCAGCACACAGCGTCACTGACAAGCCGATATCGTTCGCTGTGGGTCAAACTCCAATCAAGTCGTCCGTGTTTTGCAGCACACAGGACCCAATACACCTGCATCGAAGGTCACTAATAGCGCAGCTGACCGCGGGAGGGGTGGAGGTGTAGGCCTAATAAACGATAATCGACGCTGTCACCACTGTGGCGTCCTTGGTCATATTCGCCCTATGTGCCCAGAGCTCAGGGGAACGAGTAAGGCGCCAGCGGCAGGTGTTAAACGAGTGAGTGTTGGTGCGAGGCCTATGCACGGTATTGGTGAGCAGGGAGCAGGTGAGATGCAGGCAGTGGCGTTTGTAGGCCCATGTCAGGCGGAGGATCAGACCGGTGTTAATTTGAGCGCCCCTGCTGACGCTAGCGGTGCTGCCGACCTGAAATCTGTTGTGGCCACGAGCCGTAATAATGTCGATGTGTCCCCCAATGTTGTCAATGAGACAACCGCTGTTAATGCATGATCCTCTGTGTCCAATGTTGTTAGTGAATTGTCAGCATTAAAGTATGTTGATGTATCTGTTACGTGTGACAATACAGATGTGATTAAAAATGTGGTTGCATTATGCGATAGTGGCGCCAAGATATGCTGTGTTAAATCCGCTTTGACTACTGATTTGTCTCCAAATGTAGTTGGGCAAATTCAGTTACGGCCTTTTTGTGGACCTCCTGTTGAAGCTGACTTAGTGTGTTTGACGATGTCATTTGGTGATTGTGATAAGCCTAAGTCGAATGCAGCTCGCAGTGTTCATGTGTGGCGTGCAGTGGTGCCTGATTTGCATGATAATTTGATTTTGACAGATGATGAATTTCGGCCTTTGACAAATTGTAGTGTGAATGTTTCACATGTTGCTGTTGATAACGCGGATGATGATGTCAGTGATGATCACAATGACAATGTTGGTGCAGTTGATGATGATGTAGTAAATGATGGTGTAAATGATAATGAGAATGTTGATGATGATGATGTTCTGACCACTAAACGAGATGATAACAATGATCTTAGTTTGGCCTCAAGTAGTGAAGTAGCAAAGGAGCAGCGTGATGATAAATCTTTGATTGGCTGCTGGAAATTGGCTGAACGGGGTCGTGGCGATTTTGTGGTCAAGGACAATGTACTGTACCATCGTGCAAAAATACTGGGTCAACCATTTTTGCAATTAGTCGTATTATCTTGTCGTAGAAAGCATGAACTGAAAATGGGCCACGATACTTTTGGCGGTCACATGTCTGTGAAACGGACGAAAGCCCGTATTTATTACACTTTCTATTGGCCTAGTTTGGCTGAGGATTGTCGTCGTTATATTTAGACTTGTCGTACTTGTCAAATGAAAGCTCGTGTTACTTATTGTGATTGAGTGCCCATCACACCAATATTGAGGGCAGATAGAGTGTTTGATCACTGGTTTATTGACTGTGCAGGTCCTTTCTTTCCAGGTCAGAAAGTTATGTATAATTACGCTTTCGTGGCAGTGGACAGTTTCAGTCGCTTTCCTGATTGTATTGCGCTGAAATCACTTACTGCTAAAAGTGTCCGTGATGCTTTACTTAAGCTGTGGCAATTCACAGGCTGTGGGTCACACGTGTCCTCGGACCTTGGCACTAATTTCATCAGCCAGCTGACCAGAAAATTTTTAAAACGTTTGGGCGCAACCCCTTGTTTTAATTCTCCATACCATCCTTAGTCCACTGGTCTAGCGGAACGTGCCGTGGGTAACGTCAAGATTATTGTGTCCAAGCTGGCCATGGATTATCTAAAACAATGACACAAATATTTACTAATGGCCATGTGGTGTTTGCGCGAGGTCAAAAATGAGACGACAGGGGTGGCCCCATAGACGTTAGTAATGGGTCACTTGCCCAGAGGTCCATTATCGATTTTGAAAGAAAGTTGGTGTGGTGAGGAAGAATTACCAGTGAGTTTTAGTAAAAATGCCACTAAGTATTTGCATGAACTCCATGAAAAACTGGAAATCGCAAAAACCTACGCAACTTCTCATAGTGAGCGAGAACAAAATCGTTATGCCTCACACTACAATTTGCGTAGCAAAGATAAACACTTTGATATTGGTGAGCAAATGTTAATCTTGATACCTGATTTTACTTCTAGCCGTTTGTTTAGTAAGTGAACCGGCCCTGCTACTGTGGTCGATGTGCGTTCAGCGTGCAGTTATACTGTTGAGTTAGATGGCGTGCGACGTCATTTTCATGCTAACATACTGAGAAAGTTTCATGTGCGAGTTGATTCGGTTACTTATGATTCCTTTATGAGTGACCTTAAGTCATGTCTGTAACTACTTGTGCGATTGTGTATGACCATGATGCTGAGTTTGGTGATTTGAATGTTATTCCGTCAACGTTAGTTCAGCCGAGTACTATTGTTTTGTCGAGTGAGAAAATTGATCCGGCGACTATTAGTCACTTAAACCGTGATCAGCAGTTAGAGTTGTTAGAAGTACTCGATAAATATCCCGAATGTTTTTCTGATGTCTTGGGGTATACTGACGTTGTCACACATACCATTCCTCTCACAGATGATTTTAAACCAAATCGTTTGTCTGCAAACCGAATAGCCGAAAAGTTAAAACCTGAGGTTGATCGTCAGATACAGGAGATGTTATGTAGCGATATCATACGCCCGTCCCAAAGTCCAATGGCGAGTCCACTTGTCTGTGTTTTAAAGGGCAAGGAGGGTTGTAATGGGGTTCTACTTGCTGTCGACTATCGTTATGTAAACCGATTTACGCGTTCTGATGCATATCCGTTACCTGACATTTCGAGTGTATTCCAGCGTGTAGGACGGAGTCGTTACATAACCGTTGTTTATTGTAAAGCAGGTTACTGGCAAATTGGCGTACGAGAAAAAGATAAATGGTTAGCAGCGTTTGTTTGTGACGCCGGTTTGTTTGAGTTCAACCGCGTTCCGTTCGGTATAAAAAGTAGCAAAAATTCTATTGTTCGTGCTATCACTAAAATCTTGCGTCCTATATGAGCATTTAATGATTCTTTTTTGGACGATATTGCGGTGCATTCAGATTACTGTCGAGCTTATTTGAATGATCACGACAAATTTCTGCTCACGATGAAGAGAGCTGGTTTGACTCTGAATTTGAGAAAGTGCAAATAGGCTCAGAGCCAAGTAAAATTCTGTGGAGAAATTATTGGCTATGGGAAAAAAGTTGCGGATCCCTCAAAACTTAAAATAGTTGCAGAAATAAATGCACCACAAACAAAAACGGAGTTGAGACGTATTATCGGCTTTTACTCATATTTTCGCGAACATATCGAGAATTTTGCTGGTTTGGCAAAGCCGTTAACCGATCTGACAGCGAAGCAAGTTCCCGCAAAAATCCCTTGTGGTCCAATTTAAGAACAGGCTTTCCAGGAGCTAAAGCGACGATTGTGCCAAGCCACTACCAATCCGTTGTATGTGGTCGACTTTACGAAGCCGTTCAACCTGTTCGTCGACACCAGTGCGTCTTCGAAGTCTGCCATATTAACCCAGTCGAGTCCGGACGGTACTGAGGTGCCAATTGCGTTTTCAAGCACGAAGCTAAACGCAACGCGAAGTTCTTGGTCAACCATCGAGCGTGAAGCTTACGCAGCTCTCGTCGCACTACAGAAGTATTGTAGCTGGATATTCCTGTCAGAAGTGACTGTCCATTCTGATCACAATCCGTTGTCGTATCTGACGGAGTCATTTCCCAAGAGCGCCAAGCTTACGCGTTGGGCTTTGGCTCTGCAAAAATTCTCTTTGACATTCAAATACCGCGCTGGACGTAACAACGCAGGCGCTAATTGTCTTTCGCGTTTGAACTTTAATGACTGTCAAGCAGAGTAACTTGATGGAACGAACTGTACGATATTGCTTTGTAATCGAATGTTTATGTTACGATTACCGTATGTGTGTAAGCTTATGCTTTGTAAAATCGAATTTCTGTTTGATTTCTATGAGTTGTATCGTGCATTTATAAATGGTTTAATGAACATCGATGTGATCAACATTTTGTTTGTACGTGTACTGTATTATGATGCACTGTCCTCGTTGATTAACAAGCTCGTACGATGCATCTTTTGAGGGATGGAGATAATGTCACGCTTGAATAGCAAGCACGTGCTAGGTCTATTTTTAGTTGCTGCTGCGGTCGCACGTGCATAGGCCCAGCGAGCGAGTTCGCTAGTCGCGCTCGTCGCGAGCGGACGTGTTTGGTTTTGTTGATCTGTGTTATTCGTCATATTTGCCTTGTTATACGTTCTTATGCATAAAATACACAAAAAAATCGATGCATGTGTTTTCCTCTTGTTTAATGTGGTCATATTAGCCGTCTCACAGACCCGAAACTGACTAGCGCTGTTAGCCCTGACGTCCCAGTGACACCAAAAAATTCAGAGCCACCAGTTAAAAAACCTAAACGTGCTCTATATGGTTCATTGCGCACTCTTCAAGCTGCTTCTATGCATCCGTTTCGTAAAATAAACTGCTCATGTAAGAAAAAATGTAACGCAAAAATAAGCACTGAACAAAGGCATAAAAATCACGAAAAATTTTGGCAGTATGATGCAAACGCACGACGAAATTTTATTTATTATCGTGTTAGTCGTTGGAATAAAGAGGAGTCAACTGTCGGTCATGTCAGTCGTCGTGATGTCACATTTGGATATACCTTGATTCATCCTGAGTCGAATGAAGTGATATCTATTTGCAAATTATTTTTTTCTCACCACGCTTGGTTTTTATCTAAAGAATGATGCAGTTGTTATGTCAGTGATGTCTGCTACACCGCGAAATGCTTCAACAGCAGCTCCAGACAAAAGGGAAAACATACGCCAAGTAACAAGATGAAGGTCAATGAAATAAGGCAACATATTTTACTTTTCCATCCACAAGTTTCCCACTACTGTCGAGAGCGCGCTCCAGAGAAAAAAATATCTTCCAAACAACTTAACAATACGCAGTATGCATGATGATTATCTTGAGAAATTTTCTGATAGTCCTTGTTTTTATGAAACATATCGGAAATGCATCACTGCTGAAAACATAAGTTTCACAAAACTTGGCGAAGAACAGTGCGAAGTATGCATGGTTTACTACAATTCACGTGACAGCAACGCTTGCAAATCAAAGCAGTTAAACGACAATAAAAATGGGCAGTCACGAGCAACCCATGCAAACTGTGACGCTTGCTTAGAATGGAAAAGTAATATTGAAAGAGCCAGACGTATTTACAGACATGATGCTGACGAAAAATGGAGTGATAAATACATTGTGAGAAGTGCCGATCTGCAAAAGGTAATGATGATTCTGAGGATGTCCGGCTGTAAAACTGCAGCTTTTACTAGTCGCGTGGTGGCATTTAACGAAACCTTTGCGCTTATGGGCAAGCAGAGCAAGTCGAAGAAAAAACACTTAGCCGTAACATGGCATGAAGCTATAGCCGGGAGAAAGGCAGAAGAAATAGCATCTGCGTATCTGAAGGCATTGAAATACGACAGAAAAGTTAAACACGTAATATACTGGCCAGATAACTGCGCAGCGCAAAATAAGAACTGTGTTGGCGATTGCGGTGTTCCAAAATGGAATACTCACACATCGTTTTAATACAGAACTCAAAAGACATTCAACGCTATCTGACTGTACCACATACATTTTGCGCATTCACTTTCCAAGGTAAGGTCACCTGACCGCCCCACGGCCAATCAGCGGCCGACACGTAGATGCCCAGGTCAATGTCCATAAGGGGTGCACCACACTTGTGAAAATAACCAGAAAGTTTCCTAACAACTACTCACCCTCCTCTCAAACTAGTGGAGTGCCCGATAAGGTGAAGGCCTATTAAGATAGACAGGTGAATAAGTAAAAACTAGCAAGATGACTTATAAGGCGTTATAGCGACCATTGCCACAAACATATTAAACATAAGTAAACTTATTGACATTCGCTTAATAACTAAAAAACACACACTGCTTACCCCATTCGCAAAGCCGCGGGAAACAAAAGTTGACTTACTTGATCTACTTTCGTAACTTGACCTAGTTACTATTTTTAGCAGACCGTGATATCGGACTGATCTCAAGTAACCATTCTGTGCAATTTATCTGACAACAACATTAACAACCCGTTCACACCACACAAACAAGTACAAGTGATATCACCAAGCACTCCAAAAACTTTTAAACGCCTATATAACTACGACTGCTTAACTTAACCCGGTGTTAGCTAAGCCTCCAGACGAGACCCAGTTAACGTAAGCCTAGATATATAAATTTAAAAAAAAAATTTTGGCCCAAAATATATTGACTAAGTAGTTAACTTTTGGAAAGATTAAATTTAAAATGAGGAATCTACCATTCACTCACACATACACTAAAAATGTCTGTCGGCTACTACTACTTATATTAAGCGTCAGATTTCCCTAAGGGAGTGTCTGTTTGCCGGTCTATCCTAAACTAAATTTTTCTAATTTAGAGATTGGTTTTAGAATTTGACTAATTTGAATTTTAAAAAAGGTTCGAAAATACAAATTTTCAATCAAAATTCAAACAAATTAAAAATTTAACTGTTAGTTTACGCTGCACTGCACAGCCAACTAGCATTAGCTGTGCCACTCTTGACTGTCTCAACTGCCCACTGTTCACTGTTTATTTTGCTGTGCATGATGCTGTCTACTGATAATCACTGGAACTGTTACAACTGAAACCTGGACAAAGGCTGGAACTGTCAAAACTAGAACTAGAACAAGAGCTAGAACTGTTAAAGCTGGAAAGTACCTTTGTTTTTTGTACCCAGGTTCCGAGAACTAAGCTGGACGTCAAAACGTTCTCGACACAACACATCCTCTCTGTTCAAACAAAACTGAAAGTCACTGTCTTTTTCCTGACTGAAGAATGTAATACTGTTAACACTGCGGACTTCAAAATGTCTGTAACTTCACCTTCGACTGGACTGGAAAAAATAATACTGTCAATACTGTCATCTTCCCCTCCTCCTCTGGACTGGACTGGAAAACTGCGGCAATCTCGACTTCTGGACTGACCCTTCTCTTGGTCTTTCGACTGGAATGGACTGCGACAGGACTTCAACTTCTGATGACTAGACTGGACTTCAAGCTCGAGTTTAGATGACTGATCTAACGGATGGAAAAAGTGAAACTGACGAATAACTGTCACTGTAACTGGTCATCGGTATACTGTCACGGTACGGACAAAAAATAACTGTTTACTGTTTTACCGTTTACTGTTTGGAAATAACCGATGGTAGCTGGTATACTGGATAAGGTGGAGGCAATATCTCGGCAAATGTCACAGCTGCGTTTTATCATAATATCATTAAATTTTACTGCACGGCTAAATTTAAGTTTCGCTGTCCAACAGCGTTCAATATATTTTCACAGCACGGCGACAACAGAATAACGTCACTCCGTAAACACGCCAGGCGAACCGACGAGCGACACGATAAACTGTACTTTTCTGCACAAGCAGGATAAACTGTCGAACGAACCGTCGGCGCCGACAACAGAAGAGTGACGTCACAGTACGAGCACGGTCGGCTTGCAGTACGTCTCGTATACGTAGCGCGACACGACTGATCGCCTCGCCGCCTGCAGCTGTGTTGTCGTCTGCAGCCGAACTCAGCAATCAGCGCACTTGGCGCCCCCAGTTTAGCACCTCGCAAAAACACAGCTCCCTTGTAGTATCAGTTTATCAGGCACAACAACAGCAACAATGAATTTAGAGCAAAAAACGAATAATAAAAAAATCTTGCTGCAGGCCAAATTAATTGAAGACAGAAAATAATCCTGAGCGCCATGGCCAGCAAAAAAATATAGAAAAAGAAAATAAAATAACCCCCCGACACCGACCGATGGGAAAAACCCTAGGTCTCGGTCCCTACAGACTCCGGACAGGCCCAAACAGGCTCGGGCTCCAACCAACGGACTGGCATTCCCAACGGGCTCGGCCTACTGGACAAAGTCGTCCCCGGAAGCACCGCAATTGGTACCGACGAGAGCTCTCTCTCCCCAGGTGTTCCCACTGCCAAAGGCGCTACTAGGTCCTCAAACGCGTGAAATCTACTTGGCGACAAGTCACCAAGCAGAGAATCACTGTCCTCCGACCCAAAGTCGAAAGAAGACTCCAAACACGAAAGGTACTTAGGTGAAAATACAACATTTAGAAAATGAAAAATTGCCGCTGCAATTAAAAATCTAATTTACCTTACGGCCAACGCATTAACTCGGCCGCAGGAAATGCTTCGCGTAGTACCGCGGTTAAAAATAACAGACTTTAAGAATGGCAGCAAATAGAAAACAGACATCACACAATTATGCGCTTGAGCTAGCTAAGTACCGGAGAAACCACACATAGGTTAACCTCAGATCAACTGCTCGGCCGATACGGCCCAAAAAATTGAAAGGTCGCCCGAAATAGCTAAAAAAAACTACAAGCCAATTCGGCACTCCCCAAAGCGCCACCAATCGTAGAAAGTGGAAGTTTGGAAATTAACCTATCTGCGGCAGTTAAATAGACTCGGAAAAAACAACACCTAGATGACAAAAGCCTGTAGCTAGGAAACCCTTCTAATCTACATGAAGCTAACTACCACATCCCGTGAAGTTATTTCGAACTTATTGTCCCAAAAGAATGACACAATAACGGCCACAGTTCGTAGCTAGGAAATCCCGTCTAGACTACAGAACTTGATCACCGCATAACGACTGTTGTGTTAAGCACACGCCCGGTGTGGAAGCTAACGACTTTCCCGGTCGCGCCCAAGCCCCCCACACGTCGCTGCGTCCCGGTTATGAACTCCGCCGACTCGCCGGACGTCACGCATCGAACTGTCACTCTTTTGAAGTTCGCCCCCCCCCC
>Ga0209367_1003974_pt1 | contig 20266 bp, 13 predicted proteins | sample WorMetLIZISLAND2_FD_187412 | JGI IMG/M metagenome (GOLD analysis project Ga0209367, IMG submission 187412) | Marine gutless worms symbiont microbial communities from Max Planck institute for Marine Microbiology, Germany - Olavius geniculatus... ...
TATTACCGATCGCTATTTGAAGCAATATGACTCGTATTCGCCAGGTGGCGCCACTGTTGCACATAATTAATTTCAATAACTTATGTTTTCGTGTTGAGAATGAAACGACCTTGATTTCTGCAAAAAATCGTGTAGATCTAAGCAGTATTTCTGAAGTTAGAAGCTATATAACAGAGTGGCCCCGTTTTTTTTGGGCCACCCAGTATTGTGGCTAAACTGTACATCATAGAGTCATATGTGCAAACATTGTGGCTGAACCATACTTCGTACTGTTGTCTGATGCATGTATTGTGGCTAAACCATACGTCATAGGCCTACATTATTCACAGACGACCATGTTGTTTTTTTTACTTTTTTTCGAAGGAACTGTAAAATACACAAATTTTGCATTGAGGTATAACAAAACAAATAGTAACTGGCATCATCGATCATTATAGAGAATTTGTTTCCTTTAGTTTGTAAAATATTGCCCGAGGAAAATGTTTTACGAACTTCTGGGAAAAATAATGACCTCGATGCCAGTCATTATATTAAAAAGGTTTTTTATTTAGCATTGCCTATAGACTTTAGATTTTATTATACAGTTTCCTCAGATTAAATAATTGATTATTATATCGTTCAGGTATAATCTTTTTAATTTTTAAGCACTGCCATTTAGGACTGCGTAAGAGGTGCTGTACAATTTGTTTTCCATTTATTGGTTGATTTTTTATCAGTAAAATTGCTAGCATTTTCCTACATTGTGAGTTGACCACCATTATGATTCTGCATAGTGCATAACAAGTGTCCGGTTGCTATGCAGATGGCAGTGATGGTTTTCAAGAGAGCTGTTTTTGAAACACGAAAAAAGCCAAAAGGTGTCGTGCTGAAACCAAAACAGCAGGCCAGCAGCAAGGATACAGTACAGGTTTGTACATATTCTGACGTTTAACAATTTATTTTATGACTAGCAGTTATTTTTTTTCCAATAAAAGCGAAAGCTTTGTCACAGTTTATTGGGTGACAGAAAGAGTACCTGGCTTGTGTGATTTTGTTGTCACTGTTAGCAGTTTTTCGAGATTGTGCGATGTGGATTCAGACTGACTTGTAGTAAGATGGCAGAAGTAAGCTGGTCAACCAAAAGTGAAAGCAGCAGTATAGCAGCATTAATAGTAGCATTAAACTTTTATTAATTAACAAAAAGAAAGTTGGCTGGGACATTTAACAGCATTCTGTAATAATTGCTGTACATGTATAGCTATACAAATGTTTCCAAAAAGTTTTATTCCAGAAATATTTGTATTAGACACGGCCCGCCTAACATACAAAAATTGTGTAATACTGGGCTGTTTAATAAATTGCTTACTTACTTAACCATAAGTATAAACATGTTTTCGCGGGCCAGTTAAGACATCAAAGCAATTCATTCTCTGTTACAATACATTGTGCTAGTTCGCGTGCATTTTTGCTAGTTTTTATGTGGGTGGGCTTATCTTTTCTTACGAATGTTCTTATGCTTTCATGTATATACCATGTGCTAAAATTAGTGGCTCCCCTTGCTTCAAGCACACCTTATTCAGTTTGTAAGTTATGAATTTCAATGACATATCGTATGCACTGCACTATGACAACATTACCTATCATCACAGCTATTATGACTACAGTGTGTCTCTGTGTTACGTCATTATGATGTGAGAGTTTGTTTGCGTTAAGTTTACGTTCAGTGCATTGTTATTGATAAAGAGATCAAGCAGCAGCGTACCCGCCTTAGACTAAGAGCTTGCGTCGAGGCCAAAAGTGGCCACTTTAAGCTCAAACTTTAAAGACTAGTTTAGAATGATTGTCCCCATGGCAGTTTTAAATTTTGTAACAATCTGTCGGGTATTAACGATTTTACGCTAACTTGTCTGTAGGGGGCCGCTAATTTCGGGACACAAGTGTGTAGACCTGATGACAGGTATGTCTGAAACAATCAAATGATTGGTTGACTTGTTCAAAATCCGATGGTAATGATGATAATTTATATTTGTTTCTGTATTTGCTGTTTGTTATCTACAGCCGTGGCCGCGTACAGCAACTGAGAGGCTACTGGTAAGCATGTGTCAGGGCAGCGCGGCTCAAGCGCTTGCTACACTGGAAGCTTTGACTGATACAAACCGAAGAACTCTACTGTCTGCCGCACCCCTGCCTGTTGAGAGTGGTGACTCGGAGCTTGCTGATGTCTACTCGGAGCTTTTTGCAGCTGCACATGAAATTATCTCAGGTTTGTCTTCAGTTATTTTGGCAGCCGTGGAAGTATCTGAGAAGGGGTCTGGAGAAGTGGATTGCCCATCTCTGGTTATGGGGTCCATGGGTACCAGCTGAAAAAAGTTACAGCTTGATCTGGGTGACATTTTTGACAAAGGTTAGACTTGGCTCAACATGAAGTTTTGTAAGCCTAATTTTTAATAAATTCCTGAATCAACTGCTAAATTTCATTCAAAAATATTATTTCTTAGCAGAGTTATTAACTGTTAAATATCGATAACAAAATATCTCTGTTACCAATGACAGTAACAGAAAGTTTTACTTGCATAATGCCACATTGGTAATGGAGATTTTATGTTATTGATATTCAACATTAATTAACTCCGCTAGGAAATAATATTTTTAATGAAATTTGGTAATCGCTTCAGAAATTTAGGCCTATTGGGGATTAAGTGTACTAAACTTCATTCAGATTTATTCAGATTTTATATTTTTATTGCACGAAGTCCATGGGATTAGTTTTTTTACCAGACACCGTGTATATCCAGGATAGGATTAAATGATTTTCACCATTTTCAGATACGACAAACCTTTGCCAAAGAAAATGCTTGAAAATATATGTGCAAATTTACCATCCCTGTTGTGTAGGTTCCAAGGCCACTTAATTACACTTTTCTTTATTTTACTAAGCAGCGTTTACTAAAAGCATCACTGATGCTACTGGCTATTACAACATATGTAAACGTAGCGCGTGGTCTGTCCGTCTGTCACACTCATGCCATTGGACAGAAAAAGATGCCATTTGGCAGGCACACTTTATCTGGCAAAAGACTTGAGTCCAACTCAAGTCTTTAAGAATTTTTCAGGACTCATACTTTTATGACTCATACTCGGACTTGGACTCAAATTCTCGTGATGAGTGCATAGGAGATTAATTTTAACGTTATGTGCTATATAAATTCACATTTTACTTACTTACTTACCGTCTTGGACTTGTACTCAGACTAGGACTCAGTGCTGTGTGACTTGAAAGTCAGCCTAACTGTACCATATTGACTTTTGTATTTTTATTCGCTGTTTTTTGCCGTAGCATCAACATACAATGTAGAAAATTTGTAACGTTTTATTGTAATCGGTCTACATAATGTCGTTCTGACACCAGGTGGCGGTGGTACTCCAGTGAAGCCTCTGTCGGGCAATGCAATCAGCAGCAGTGATACAGATCTGCACGGAATGAACGGGGTTGTACTGAATGAATCTCTGATGGAACTCGCCACTGATGGTAAGTGTCAGTTTATTCTATCTTACCTCATTAGCAACTAGGCTTTATCAGACTTATTCTCAGAACTGTTGCACTGGATGTAGCACCAGTGTTGTGGGTTCAAAAATTGGACAGAAAATTGCAATTTTTTGGCAGAGTAGATTACGGGGGTTCAGAGTTTTGCTTTTACGTTTAAATTTCCCCAAAATGGGGATGTTTGGCCGCAAATTTGGTATTTTTGGAAAACACATCCTCTGACGGGCTGAAATTCATGCAAATTTCCCTTATCCTCATTCTCACCACAATGCCAGCCACTGAGAAGTGGTGTTGGCCCATTGTTTTTAAAGACACATTATAGTGACACTTATGCTTAATTAACTCTGGATAAATTGAACAAAACCAATTGGCAGTAGTTGTGCAAACTTTTGCCGATCATTTTGATTACGGTTGCAATTACAGCAATAGATTTACAGGGTCATTAAAAGTTTCTATTGTGCTGTAGCGTCAAAGATTATTTGACAGCTAGCAAGAAATGTTTAAGATGTCAACACCAAATGTTACATCTTAGCCAGGTTGTTATAGACGTCAAAAAGGTATATTAATTAGTGGCCATGTTCAAAACAAACTTTACTAACTGTTTTATAGCAAGAAGACGTTCTGCTTTTTTTGACAAATTGTCGCCTTTTTCAGTTTCACTGAATTTGTTCGAGATAGATTTGTTTAGACATTTATTTGCCATACATTATGATGAGTGCTGTGCTATACAGGCAAGCATGGATTGCCATTGAGTGCCGTCGTAAGGTTCCTCAAATGGTCGTACTGCTATCAACAGTGGGACTTCTTTGACTACTGGCTGCCTCGTGCGATGGCCGCTGCCGAGGTCTGACAATTTCTCACATTTTTCGTGCTTCTGCCAGGATGATGCACAATGCTGGATTGAATTTTCTTTGGGGGGGAGGGGCTGAGCTGGATACTTGTGGGCTCCTTCTTATCTCTTCCTACTTCCTTTTCTCCATTGTTTTCTTTCTTTCTTTTTCTTTTTTTTCTGTTCTCACTCCATAGTTCGCAAGTATAGGCCTGGGTCAGCGTTGTTAGCTTTTCCGTTCGGTTCAGTTTGTGGTATGCCAGTGGGACTATAGAACCTTTGGATTATCTAGCTGCCGCATCTGACTGTGGGTTCCAGGTGCATGAAGAGTTGTCCCTTGACGCAGAGCTGAGTATACTTCAGGCATATGACAAGGCGGTCGGACGAGGAAGCAAACAACAACGAGCTAAACAAGCGACCAACACTACTACTACTACTGCTGCTTCTGCTGCTGCTGCTGATGCTACCACTGTTGTCAACGAGGAAACTCGTATGTTCTTACCTTACCTTATACCTCGTTTACACGATCAAGCAATCATCAAGCAAACATCGAGCGATTAGAGCACACGTAGTGCACGTGTATTTTGAATGCATTTGCTGGATGTTTGCTTGATGTTTGCTTGATCGTGTAAATGGGTTATTACTTCACCTGTGGAGTGGGTTTGACTACGTGGCTTTAAATTTTGCTTAGACCTAAGTTTTAAACTATAGTTTTAGACCAAAACTTGGTTTAAATTTAATGCAAAATTTAAAGTGACGATTAAATCCGGTTTTAAATATGGTTTTGGAGCCGAGGGACTTGCAGAGAGTTCATGCCCATAGAATATGTAGTATCTGTGTATCGTTATCGTCTACATATTTATTGGGTACCAAGGAAGTAGGTTTTCGGTTTAAAACTTAAGTTTAAAACCAAGTTTAAAACTGGTTTAAAACCATACTTTAGAGTCCAGATTAAGGTTTGGTTTAAAACTATAGTTTAAAACTTAGGTCTGAGCGAAATTTAAAGTCACCCACTGCATAAGCAGCCACCCAGCACTGAGGCCACTGCATGAGCCCATTGCGCAACCCCGACCGACATCAAGGTCGATAGAACCTCGTAAAAGCTTTGGCAAACTTCAAGAGAAGAAACCAATGGATATCACTCAAGGTGTCTAGCAAATTAGTGTAGCCTAGTCTTCAAGAATTTGCTTCCGGAGAAGTATTAAACGCTTGTCAATCAGTCAATAAGCATTCAGTCAGTTAGAATTGCCTTATTAGGTCGTGGCTTGGCAGCGTAACAGCCAGAACATTTGGGTTTGCAATCTCAGGGTCTTGGGTTTGATTTCCAGTCGCGTCGCTATTAAGTGGTTACTACTCAGATAGATGACTGTCTGTGGACAGGTAAGAGTATAATCAATTACTATGGCTGTTGAAGTCTTATTGCTAGTATGTTGTCATTGTAGGAAAGTTGACTGATCTGGAGGCTTTAGTTGAGCTTGCCAGCGTGCTAACTACCATTGTAAATGGACCATTCATGGTTAGTGTTTGATATTCGACCATGTTGTTGTAATATTTTTTGATAGGCCTACCTCAATTTGGCTTTCTGTTACTTGTCGTGGCTGCTAGTTATTGCCATTATTGTTCATCTTTGCTAAATACTTATTGATTATCAAAATTATTTCACCGGTTGCTCTGCGGAAAGATAACAATAAAACTGTCATGGACGATTTCACCGCATTTTAACCGTGTTGCTACACTACGTTGATGCCACTGGATTGGAGTTGTAACCATGATAAGCTACATGCGTTAAAATGGTTAATTACATGTTGTACAGTATATTTGATGATCACATATGATACAGTGTTTAAATTGGTGGGGGTTGGAGGGTGTTGGGGGGTTGAACCCCCCAACTGTTTTCCCAACCCCCTAACACACTGTCAAATTATGTTCTGCGGGGGTCAGCATGCTATTTGCTATATGCATACAGTTTACATCACAATTTTGGTCGGGCTCCGACTGTCGAAAAGTTGTTTTTTTTCACAATTAAAACACTGCTGTACGACTGTGCACCAGGCTGGTGACGTGGATGTTGATATGGTTGCTGATGCTGCACTTATGCTGTGGCACCGAGCTAAGACAATTCTTCACCGTCATCAGTCGCCAGTACTCAGCTTCACCAAGTGTCTGGCTCGCATTGACCATGTCGGCAAGGTCCTCTATTCAACAGTTTGCAGTTTTATTTCGTTGTGTTTGTGCGTTGTAATTTCTGGTTTACAACTTTTGTTTAGTTGTGAGTTAATATAAAATTTACGGCTGTCAAATGACATAAACCGATGACCTTGGATGACCTTGACCTTCAAGGTCATCCAAGGTCATCGGTTTATGTCATTTGAAACCAGTATGCGACTTCCTATTACTGATCAGTAGCAACCTAGGCTTTATCTTGCACCGTTTAGCCAGAATACATCTGTGACAGACAGACGACAATCACGACAATAGCTCGACCGTTAATTAAGTACGGTCGGCTAACAACTGAGTGGTGTCAATGTTCTCTTTCTTGGTGACTGTTTTGTACAACATTTCAGTTCGGTCCCCTCTCAGTCCTCTTTTTCAAGCGTGGTCGTTGTTTTGTGCTGTCTTCAGTGGGTGGAGATATTGGAGAGTGTTCAGCGGGTGTTGCGCTGGTGTGACGTGGATGCTGTTGATCCAATCATGTCAAGTGACTTGGCGCTTCGTCTCGCTAGGCTCTATGAGTCCGCCGCCCTACTCAAAACCAGCAATTCTGATTCTTCAGGTATACCAAGAGATCAAAAAAGGCTAAAAGTTGTCTGGGTCTCTTAACATTGGTGGTGACGTAAGAACAATAAGCAACTGCATAAAAGTTGACGGAAACCTGCCGTAGAAATACATAGCTTCACCTGCCATATGGCATCACACAGCTTTACCTGTGACCCAACACAGGTGAACGTGCCCCTTGTTAACCCCAGTACACACCGGTACTTGATTTTCACACGCATCGGATCTATCCTGGTATTGTTTTGTAGGTGAAGAAGCTGAATGCCTGTTGAAGGAGTCACTACCGGTAGCCGTGAGATCTGTGTTTGCACAGCCGTCACTTGACAAACCTGTCACGGAGCTGTATCAGTGCGCTTTCAACGCAGTGCGCGTTGGTCTCGACATAGCTTCACGCAGTCTAGCTGCTACTGCTGTGCCCATCAAGGCGCCCGTTGCCAACATCTTCTGGGCCAGGGTCTGATGACTGATTTCTACTTTGTTAAAGTAGATATTAGGGACTTAGGAAAATAATTTGAACTGTTGCCGCCAGATCTCATTTGTAAAGTTACATGTACAGGGTGGGCCAAAAAACCGGACCTGTTTGAGCATTGATAACTTGGCGATGGTTGCCAGTAGAAAGGCGTTTGATATGTCAGAAGTTTTAGAATGTTGTACAGGGTGCAGCAAAAAAGTAGCTCCCTAAAGTTTTTTGCCGTTTTCTCAGCAACCGCTTGGAATTTTAACATGGAATTTTACAGGTTCATTTACAGAAACGTTCTACATCTAACTGCTAAGCGAAATATGATTCTGTTGAAAAACGACGAAATTATAGACTTCTGAACATGACCTCCTACCGATTTTTCAGCATTAGAAATGTTTAAGCTACAAATGCTATTTAATTTTCAAAAACCAGTTACCACGTTACTGCCGATGACGTCACAGTGACGCTTTGACAAACAGTAATTTATTTTGTTTATAAATTATCACTAAATTGTCGTTCTTTTCAAGCAATCGCCGGCTGCCCACCGGATTCATTTTCCAGCAGGACAGCGCACCAGCACACACAGCGCGCAGCGCAGGAAACTGACTGCAGGCCAACTGTCCAGATTTCATCAGAAAAGACCAATGGCCTGTAAATTCGCAGAATGCAAACTCGGTGGACTATCAGGTGTGGTGTGCAATGTTGGAGCTTACCGCAAGCTTAAAACAAAGCCAAAAACAATCGCGAAACTCAAGGAATCACTTTAGGTTATCTGGAGCAACCTACCACAAAGACCGATTGACAAGACTGTGAAAGACTTCTCAAATTAAGCGACTGAAGGCTTGTGTTGGAGCTTGGAGCTGTCGGTGGACACTTCAAACATTCACAGTGACAATGGAATTTTGGCATCTGATCATTAGTTAACTGTGTTGTTTGACTTGTTTCAACGATGTTATTGAATTGGTGTTGTAGCTTGAACATTTTTTTCACACTGAAAAATCGGTAAGCGGTTATGTTAAAAAATCTATAACTTCGTCATTTTTCAATGGAACCAAATTTTATTTGGCATTTAGCCATAGAACAATTCAGTAAATAAATCTGGAAATTTTCAGATTAAAATGCTGAACGGTTATTGAGAAAACAGCAAAAAACTTTAGGGGGCTTTTTTTTGCCGCACCCTGTAGACAAAAAGGGCCAAACTTGCACAGCAAATCATTTAAATATTCTTTGCCTAATTTGCATAAATCTTCATTACCCCTGAAATTAGGCATTTGCCTGCACTCCCATGTGCCCAAGTTCACTGAACTCAAAAACTCACTGCCAAAAAGTCCAGATTTAAATTCTGTGAATTATGCAGTGTGTGGGCATTGCAACAGATAGCATGGTCACAAAATTTCAGTAACTGACCAGCTAAAACGTGTGCTAATCGAATGCTGGGCTCAGCTGATTCTGAACACATTTACACCATCGATCCATTAAGGACTGACGACGGTTATAAATGCAAAAGCTGGGCAACTGCCTATGTCGAATTTCATCTAAGCTCAACGTATGTGTTAATGATTGTTGACAAATGTACAAAACATCAGTTTATACACTTGTCAACGACGACATGCAATGAGTGACACATCGAAAACAGCAAAAATCATATGGGGCTTCAAAGATTTTGGTTTCACGAGTTTGACATTTTGGGGTCATTTGACGTCATAGGTCACGTGACCGTTGGACTCGGCATATGTGGTTTCCTGTTGGTGGTTCATTGGAACCATGCGTCTATCTTGCCCCGTTAAGGAGATATAAAGCCTCAAAGTTGCATTTGCTCATGTTAAAGGCCAAAAGTTCACTGTGCATGCTCCGTGTCACGTGACCTGTAGACAGCGGGTCCAAAATTACCACATTTGGAATTCCCAAGTCTATATTGCCTATTCACTATACAACTTTTATGAGGCTACGATGACGATTAAGGGCCGTTTGTAGGTGAAATTTTTATACATAGGCATGTTTTTAAAGGCCAAAACGTTGACTGCGCATGCCCCATGTCACGTGACCTGTGGGTAGGGGGTCCAAAATGACCACATATTTGGAATTTTCAAGGCCATATTGCCTATTCACTATCCAACTTTTATGGGCGTTCGATGACGATTAGGGGCCGTTTATAGGTGAAATTTTTATACAGGAGCGTTTTTGGCCGAAAATTTTCAAGTCCGTTTTTGTGCCTAATGTTTGACTTTGAGAGGATTTTTCAGGGGTTAGATATTAACTTCGAATTTCGGTTCCCAAAAAGGTTTGATCCTTGCGTGAGGCCGCGTTGTTCGAGCCATCGTGCGTGAAAATCCTTGGGGCGGTCTGACCTGTAGGTCGGTCAGCAAAAAAGGTATATGTGTACTAGAAAGATTTTCGTTATATTTCACCCATTTGCCGAGAAGCCCCCAATCGACGGATTTGCACGAAATTTTGCACAGGGGTCGACTTGCGGACGTAATCACCTGTTTCAAATTTTGTGTTGATCAGTTGAGGGGTTTTGGATCTGCGCAGGGTCGAATTTTGCCATTCTCCATTGACTTAGCCGGTCGCCACTGTATGCTGAATGAAAATTAACTTAAATTCATGTGTTACTGCAAATTTAGCATGATTTTAGGGGTGGGGCAGATTTGTGTAAATCAGGCAAAGAATATTTAAATGCTGAGACCAGCAAGTTTTACACTTCTTCGGTACACAATTTTGAAACTTTTGGCATATTACGCGCCTTTCCATCAATAAACATCACTATGTTACAAAAGCTCAAATATCCACGTTAAACCAATGTGTTACAGTCAGATTTGGCTGAATTTGGAGGTTACGCATATTTATGCAAATTAGGCAAAGAATATTTAAGTGCTCCAGTGTGCAAATTTGTCGTTTATTTTTTACAGCATTCTGAAACTTTTGACATATTAAACGTCTTTCTACCGCTAACCATTGCTGAGTTATCAACGCTCAAGCAGGTCCGGTTTTTTGGCTCACCCTGTATAATGCACCAAATTCGATTTTGACTGAGGCTCTGCGCTTTCCAGGTCCTCTAGCTGGAATTTATGGGTCTTACTTCCAAGGGGAGGCAAGGGAAGAAAAAAGAAGGAAAAGGGGGAAGAAAAGGAAGAGGGGGATGAAAATGAGGGCAGGGAGGGAAAGGGTGGCATATAGGCTTCCAGTTCATATTTCTGTTTACCTTGCTGAGAGCAGATGCCACTGGTGTGCCAATTTTTAAGCTCGGAACGTTAGGGTTAGCGTTGGGGTTGCGCAGCCTCGTCGGACGTCCGCACAGTACGTCGTCACTGGGCCGACATCTCTTTCTATAATCATTGACAATATCAGTATAAACGTGGCTGATACGATTAATGTCAAATAAGTAACATATTTTCAAAGATTGTTTGTGGCCTCAGTGATTTTCTGAGCCGACGGATGCGCTATCCAGTATAAATTCATCGTTGTAAACTATGACTTCTGCATTTCTGAAGGTCGGGATTAGGTTTGTGCAGGTCTGGGCAGACATCCCATAATACACCTACCGGGTAACGTACCGGGCGAGTCTCTATAGGTTGCGGAACACTGATGTTCATAAACCGACCCGTCTGAGTTCTGAATCTCAACAGGTTATAATTCAACGGCGATGGTGTCGCACACTGATCATCCAGACTGTTCCATACTGACACCATTTTCTCTGAGAAGAAGTAAGTCTCAAATCCAGCCGGCAACGCCTCTTCCTCAGCTTTGAGGAACGTCCTCTTGTACGACTACTTGTGTCAAATTCAAACAAGGTACTGAACGGAATGGCAGACAAACCGTGAACCACTTTGTAGACTTTAATCAAAGCGGATCGCACTCGTCGTCTTTCCAGTGACCACAATTTCAATGTATCTTTTTTCTGGACGTTGACAGCACCAGGGTAAACGTGGCTTATTGCTTTGTGTGCTAGGAGTTCTATATGAAGATCTACGAGCCAGTCTGCAGTACGGAGACACCAGAGGAAGTGCGTAAGTCAAGCAGCATTATGCCGACTGTTTCAAAGTCAGCTGACAGCAAGCATACTGACGACATGGACTACGTCTGGGAACAGACGAGTGACCTGCATACTGCGTTGTTGGTCTGCTATCACAGACTCTCTCTCAGGCTCGCCAGGTCTTCCATTATTGGTCAGTATAACAGCTGATTACCTCTAGTGACCAGGTGCGTAGTTAGAAACGTCAAAAGTAGCCTTTGCGTACATTTTACGTTTTTCAAAAGGTAAAAAAGGTAAAGGTCGTCAATTTGTATAGCGCATCGTCGCAAATACGCCTCTAATGCGCTTTCGTCACTAACCAGAGCCGCCTGTCGCACGGCCGTCGCGTGCAGCCTGCAGACACAAGCTGGCGCAGCGGCCAGGCCAAGCAGTCAGCTGTACCAAGGTCCCCACCTTCTGTAACTCATGTAAATGAGTTACTACTCATTTTACCGTCCCACGGAAGATAGAAGGCTGAGTCGACCTAGCTGGCAGGCTTCGCACCGAGATGGTTTACCTGCTCGCAGGCAGTCACCCATCGCAGTACTAACCGGGTCCGGCGTAAAGTAACTTCGTTTCAGCCGAAGCGCGCTACTAACTACGCCACGCCACCAACCATTTCAAATGTGCTTATGACGCAATCTGTCGTTTTCCTCGTTTTCCCCTTGCCTCACTACTCAGTGCGAAATGGCATAACCCACAGTACATTCCTGGGCTACAATCTTTGGACATAATTTGTACAAAATTTTGTGATATTGCTCGCCAAACGCGGAGGGGTAGTTGCCAACCCCGCCCCTAATTATGCCCTGTTTTCAACAAGGTCTGTATGCAAAATAACTCATGAAGTTTAATGACAATTGCTTTAGTGACTGCCACCTACATAAACATGAGAATCAAAATGTGCGTTAAAGTCGCAATTAACGTGCAGTTAGGCCTAAACTATTTAATTGTGCATTTTACACTTGACTAATTCTTTGACAGCCTCAACATTTATCTGACTGTCTGTTTTGAAATCACGGTGAAATGTGCTGTTGTGCGTAATTTTTGTGATATCAACGTCATGTATGCTCCACAGTGTGTTTTCTGTGTTTTAGGTGAATGCAAGAAAAAGCCGGAGAAAGAGCGCTGGCACAATGCAAGAGCTTTGCTTCCTGTAAGCTATTTTGTATTTCTGTTTTCTCGGTTTTTCTGTTTAAAGTTCTGGCTGCAGACTACGGATCAGGCGGGTCATTATTTGATTATGGGACTATTTTTTTAAGACAGATTTGCATGAATTTTCATAACACGTCCAATTTCAAAAAGTGTCACTCGCCAACTTTGCGTGATGTATGAAGTTCACAAATTAAGTAGTAGCAGTGAGAAATACTATCTCGATTTAACACAAGAAATTTGAGCTAATGCTTACGAGACGCGCGAAAGCCTATAGCAGTTCCTGTTCGCAAACTATCAGTCTATATGTAGCCATCTGGATCGCAAAACGAGTTAGTTGCGTGGCGCCGCCTAGCGAACGTTGTAGAGTTGTGTCGGAGTCGGAAATCGCCAAAAAATCCATAAAAACCGCCTATTCTGGCGTTCAAGGTCATCTAAGGTCATTGAAGTCGGTGGCAATCGAGAGCCAGTGTACGACTTCCTATTAGTGATTAATAGTAACCTAGGCCCTATCTCGCACTGTTATCGAGATATAGCGACTTATTAGTTAAAATCGCAAATTTTTCCCACCCCCCTCTCATTTAATACCCTACAGGGATGGAAGGCTGAGTTGACCTTGTTGGTTGGTTATAACCGATATGTGTGATGTTAAGGGGACCGTATGGACAGACACACATACGGGCGGACGGACGAACGGACGAGCAAGACTTGTAATATTGCCTGCTCTGTGGTTGTTTATAAATTATGACTATGTTCACTGCAGGCAAAGGCGGCTGATGAAGCTGGTGATGTGATGAAGCAATTGGAGCTGAACTGTGCTCAGAACAATTTGTCCCTATCTCTGCTCTGCATGCAGAAAGCACTGCTCATGAGTAGTAGGAACATAGCCACGCAGCTTACCAGCAACTGTATTGAAGTATGTCTCTTTAATGAGTTTCACATAATTGTAGGCTTACACGGTATTTTTGGTTTGTATTGCTTGTGTGATATAGAAATTTTGGAAAGAAACCTGTACTGGCATATCATATCGAGGCGTGCATGTTTTTATATGTTGGTTATCGTTAATCTGTTAGAGTAGACATATACCGTAAGCCACTGTTTAAGGTATAGTGGCGCTTCTTGCAGCGCAAGCGGTTACACTTAGGTTTATAGCTACACATTTTTGCCTTGCACTGTCGTCTGTTTGTCGTGCATCCTGTTTAAAACGTTCCATGGATCTAGATGCCGTTTGGCAGATACACAGATAAAATTAATGTACAAAACATCAGTTTATTCACTTGTTAACAGCGACATGCAATGACTGACACATCGAAAACAGCAAAAGCCATAAAAAGGTGATATCACTCACCATCACAACCACATCACCTAACTGGTAATGTGTTGTTGAATAATATCATGTCGCCGTTTTTAGGCGCGAAAGCAGAATGCTTCGTGCGTCTTTGCCATCGTCTGGGCGTCTGTTTGTCTGTCCGTCCGTCTGTCACACTCGTGATCTGTATCAAAACGGTGCAAGCTAGGGTCACAAAATCTTCACTGTGGGCTGCCCCAAGGTCTCTAGTTTATCGTGACAAAATTTCGTGCCACTGGGTGCAGGGGTTCCCCTCGAACGAGAGCGTAAAAGAGGGGTACCCCCTACAAAGACGTCATTTTGCCGTTATTGGCTCGAATAATGTGAAAACGGTTGCAGATAGGTCCATACATGCTGCTTATCATAACAAGCACTGGTGACAGGCTTTTTGGATTTATCAACATCGATGACCTTGAACGACCTTGAACCCCTCAAAAAGAGGTTTTTAGTGAATTTTTCCCAATTTTTGGATGCAGCGCACATTTCAACACCGAATTGCGACGAAATGGCTGGAGATAGACAAAGACAACCTGCGCACGAAATTTTCAGCATTCAACGTAGATTTTAGCAGTTCAAGTCCCGACCTCTAGGTTCAAGAAGACCGGTGCAGGCGGGCGTCAAAGACAGCTACCCCCCCTAAAAAGTGGTTATTTTACCTCATTTATCTTGTGTAGCGTGACACGGTTGCAGATAGGCACAGCCATGCTGCTTATCATAACAAGCACTGATGAGGAGCTTCTTGTGAATGTCAACATTGATAACCTTGAATGACCTTGAACCCTAAAAATATTGATTTAACGTGATTTTTTGGCGATTGTTGGTTGCAAAAGACTGAATTACAACGAAATGGATGGAGATAGACTAAGATTACCTGGGAACAGGAACTGCTATAGGCTTTCGCGCGTCTCGTGAGCTTTGCTCAAATTTCTTGTGTACATTTATATTTGCTGTTTTATTACAAAAGTAATGTTTTCCTGTTGGTGGTCTATTGTAATCCACCCGTTTTCCACGGCCATGAACACACAAAGCTTTACCTAAATATTTTGGGGACACGACGTTGACCTTTTGGGATCACGTGACGTCGTGTCCAAAATGACCACATATTTGGAATTCCCGAGGCCACATTGCCTATTCACCATACAACTTCTATGGGGCTGCGATGACAATTAAAGGCCGTTTGTAGGTGAAAATTTTATACATAGACGTGTTTTTGAAGGCCGAAATGATGACTGCGCATGCGCTGGCTCACGTGAACTGTAGGCAAGGAGTCACAAATGGTCGACCACATATTTGGAATTCCCGTGGTCATATTGTTTGTTTACTATCTATGGCGACGACTAGGGGTCGTTTATACAGTAGGTGCAAATTTCATACAAGAGCTTTTTTGACCGAAAATTTCTGTTCGATTTTGGGTCCAATTTTTGACTTTGGGGAAATTTTTCTGGGATTAAATCTTAACTTTGAATTTTTATTTTCGAAAAGGTTTGACTCTTGCCTGAGGCCGCGTTGTCTGAGCCATCGCGCGTGAAAATCTGCCGGGCGGTCTGACGTGTAGCCGTGTCATTAGGAAAAGGTAGACTTATATGGAAATTAAAAAAAATTCGTTATATTTCATCCATTTGCCGGGAAGTTTCGAATGGACGGATTTGCACGAAATTTTGCACAGGGGGTCAACTGTCCGACATAATTACATGTTTCAAATTTTATGTCGATCGGTTGAGGGGTTACGGATCTGCGTGGGTCGAATTTTGCCATTTTCCATTGACTTAGACGGTCGCCATTAACACAGGGCTGCACTACCGCGCGCCTGTGATAGGGGCCAACTGACACATTGGGTGAGGTCAAGTTTCGCTTTAGACTAAAGACTAACGTCTTAGACTAAAGTCTTGACTTTGGTCTTGACTTTGGGCTTATCTGCGAGCTGGACTTGACTTTAGACTTGACTTTCGTTTGTGGTCGTCCATCTTTTTTACGCACTGTCGAATTATTGCAATAATACGATTAGTTAAATCAACATTGTAGAAGTGTTTTCCAGACTTATATTAATCGGGTGATGTGTGCAATATTAGTTTGTTTGCCTATATGGTTATTTTTTGGATATAAAAAGAATTTTATGCGATATTTGTACCAGCCATAACGTTACGCTAGTGTCGTCTGTGTAGTTAACGCCGGTTGATAGTAATTAGTAAGTAACAAAATGCCTATTAGTTACCAGACGCCGCACGTTATTCTACTGGTCAAAAAGTAAATATTTCGCTCAAATAACGAACTGGGGCGTCCTTTTGGTCAAGCTAAGCTCCAATTGTATTGTTTTGACATTAAAAATTGCCATCTGATTTAATTTTGATTTTGGTCTTGACTTAATTGGTCTTAGACCAAAGTCAAGTCAAGACTTTAGTCTTAGACTAAAGTCTTAACAAAACTTGACCTCACCCATTGTGTTAAATGGTGGTTCCTGGCCTCAGCGGAGGCGGATTTCGAATTCAAAACCCCAGCCAAAACATGCAGTTGCAAATTGTTTCTGCCACCTGTTGAATAGAAAAGAAGGGCGATTTCACTTTTTACCGTATTACGTATTACTTTGGTTTTGTTCAGTTATGAGCTCGTACGGCACATATAGGTGCAGACGGATGAATCGATGGGCAAGCCTATTGCAGCGAATTAAGACGGCCATACTATTGAGCGGCAGCGTGGGCTAAAAATGTATTCGGGGCAGGAAGTTGCAACTTTGCGACAGAAGGCTGCAACTGCAAATTTGCGACAGAGGGGATTATGCGCAAGTTGAAATTTTAATTTTTGCTGCTGAATTTTTTCCAAAATGGGGGGAGGTTAGGCTTTAAATTGTGTTTTTTTCTGAACGAAAATTTTCTGACTTAAAGTAGACTTTCCGTCAATTTACTGACAGTTTAAAATTTCAGGAGGGGGGAGTTTGCTCCCCTCTGCTAGACCTGTAAGCGACTTGCCAATCGTTTTCTCGCTCGCTCGTGGGTAAATCTCGCTCGCTTTTCTCGCTCAGCGAGACAAGCGAGAAATTGCAAAGTTTCGTCAAAAAATTCTTATGTGGTTGCTTAAAATTTTGCAAAAAACGACAGAGGATTACTATTATGCCTCAGCTTGTACGTTAAGTAGTTTTTTTATTTTATTATTTTCTGCAAGAAATGTGATCTCCATTAAATCACTTGGAAGTTCATTCCACAGTTGGCGTACGTAGGCTACTTCACTTTTAAGGGTGTGATACCCAGGGTGGAAGTGATGGAAGTCTTCTTGAACTTAGAGGTCGAAACTTAAACTGCCAAATCTACGTTTAATGCTGAAAATTTCATAACCTACGCATGTTGTCTTCGGCGCAATTTACTTTTGCTATGTGCGCCGCAGCCTATAACGATGCAAAAAAATCACTATGGGTCGATAGCTCCATGCATGGGTTAGGGTTGACCATGAGGTTAACTCGGGGAATTACCCTGGTTAACTCGTGGTGCTTTGTTTCACGGCAAAATTTGGCGTGGAACAATGTGCGCGAGGTTAACCGGAGAGTTTAAGTTAATTTCTGATTAGTAAACCCGTGAGTCAATTTAGGCATGGAACAATCGACCTCATACTCTCTATTTTGGGGTTTAAAGGTCGCTCAAGGTCGTTGATTTAAGTGTAAATCGAAAGGGCTTATGGGACTTACTCTTAGTAATCAATAGATCCGTGGAGCTTTTCCTGAAATTCGACAGGGGTCATCCCTGTCGAATTTCAGGAAAAGCTCCACGGATCCTAGAAATAGAGGCTAATTTGTGGCAGCCGACGACGAAGATTTCGTTACCATGGCTTGGAGCTTTTTTACGCACGAAAGCAGCTACTGCTTTCAGCGCGTCTTAGCCATCGCAATTCTGTCTGTCCGTTTGTCCGTCTGTCCGTCCGTCACACGGGTGGATCAGTCAAAAACGGTGCTAGCTAGGATTACGAAGTGTTTACAATAGGCTGCCTGGAAGATTCTAGTTTTAGGAACTGTAAAGCTTTTCTGTAGATTCGAAGGGGATCACCCCGAATGTGGGCGCTAAATGAGAGGGGGTGGGAAAATTTGCGATTTTTAGCCAATAAGTCGCTGTATCTGAATAACTGTGCGAGATAGGACCTAGGTGACTATTAATCACTAATAGGAAGTCGTACACTGGCTCTCGATTGGCGCCCAATTCAATGACTTTGAACGACAAACTAGGCGGTTTTATGGATTTTTTGGCGATTTCGGGCTGCGAGACACATTGCAAGAGCGAATTGCGCTAAAACCAATTGAGATAGACATGGACAAGCTGCGTATGAAATTTGCAGCATTGAATGTAGATTTAGACGGTCCAAGTCTCGATTTTCTAGGTTCAAGGAAACCTGCGCACGAGGGTATCCTAGATGGTACCCCCGTAAAAGTCGCTATTTTTCCGATGTTGGCCAGTCTTGCGTGAAAACGGTTGCAGATAAGCATGGGCATGCTATAGGCTTTCGCGCGTCTCGTGAGCATTAGCTCAAATTTCTTGTAATTAATACAGTCGCAGAGTGTGATGGATGGACAGACAGAGATACAGACAGACGCCTCGACGACAGCTAAGACGCGCGAAGCATTACATGCTGCCGCGCGTAAAAAAATCTCGCGCCGTATAAAATTTCGCTCGCTTCGACTCGCTCGTATATTGTCGCTCGCTCACGGGAAAAATCTCGCTCGCTTTCGCTCATCCCGTTTCTCGCTCACTACTGCTCGCTCTCACTCTCGCTTACAGGTCTACCCTCTGCCACCCACTCACGACGCGACTGGATCATTCAATAACTATTTTAACTAGAAGGCGCTCGTGAGAATGCATATTTTCGCCAATGTAGAAGTTTTTACAGGAGAGCGCCACCGTTCCTGGAGACAGGGGAGGCAGAAGGAAGAGCCGCTTTGCTGCAGTGGAGGGAGGTTAACGTAATAGCCAGCATTGCTGCTTGCGCTGTTATCGTGTACACAGACAGACACACAGACAGAACGGCCAATCTCATCACCTTCTCCATTTCACTCTGTGCTTTTGGCGGATATAATAATTCGGTATTAACGTTCTCGGCAGGAGTCGCTGCGTCTGTTGCGTAAGTTCGAGTCGGAAGAGAAGCAGCTGTACACGGAGCAAGTTCTCGACGTGGCGATCGAATCAAACGTCAAATCAAACCCTGTCCCTCTGCGACCAATCCTAGCCGCACGCTCCGACAACTTTATGGTTTTCAAACCTGCCAAGTTCAAACCAAAGGACAAACAACAACGGGTATAAATTTTACGCTTACTGACTTCTGTACAGATTTCACTCAGTAATTTCATTGTCCACTTAAGGCTTTCATATTTGATAGGGGCCTATACAATTTGCCTCCAGTTGTATGAAATTAAGCCTATAGTTTTTTCTGTGTTTGTTATCACTTACTTTTTACTCATTTATAACAGAAGTCACATAAATAGTTCACATCATAATAGTGTAGCAAAATAGATGTAGAAAAGCACAGTAGGCCCACGCATCGTAAAAAATAACGAAGAAACTGATAAAAACTGCGGATAAAAGACCAAAGCTACAAATCACGCAGTTGATAACCTACGCAAATCGGTCTTTACTTACTGACAATTAATTTTGATGTAGTATTTTCGACGTAAGACAATTAATGTGAACAAGGTGAACTAACGTGCCTCCAGATTGATGCTGTTAGGCGGCATTAGCGTTACCGGCTGTTATAATAGACATGTGGTCTGTATGTCTGTGACAGGTAGCCTGGTATTGTATTTACGGTCGCGCAGTGAGCGGTGGTCATGATATCAAAGCAAGGCTCACGGACTGCAATCTGCCAGGCACTGGCGAACAGGTAAAGTTGCTGGCTGATGTTTTTCCCACATTTTCCTTACATTAGCAGCAGCAGCAGCAGCCAGTAGGCCTACAAGACTCAGCACATTAGAGGTTAATTTTAACGTTATGCTGCTGCACTATATGAATTTACGTTTTGCTTACTTACTTACTTTTACTTTATTTACTCAGGATGGCTTGGAGGCACAACGTTTAGGATGTTGGTTTTATCCTCATAAATGTACAAAACATCAGTTTATACACTTGTTAATGGCAACATTTAAGGACTTGCACATCGAAAACAGCAAAAATTACAAAAGGTGATATTATTCAGCAGCACAC
>Ga0209367_1003977_pt1 | contig 20263 bp, 8 predicted proteins | sample WorMetLIZISLAND2_FD_187412 | JGI IMG/M metagenome (GOLD analysis project Ga0209367, IMG submission 187412) | Marine gutless worms symbiont microbial communities from Max Planck institute for Marine Microbiology, Germany - Olavius geniculatus... ...
AACTATGATCATCATCAATGTGAGACCTAAACGTTCGACTTTCAGCAGTATGAGAAATAATTTAGCTGTTACAAATTCCTCTAGCCTAAGTTCTCTTCCGATTTTTTTGGAGTGGTTGTAATTTGTAAAGCGCCGTTAGAAAAACAGCTGTGACTGCCGCAGCGCAACCCATACGCCTATGTTGCGCATACCGGGAGTCCGGGACCGGGTATGTAGACTATATCGTACAGTAGTTTATTTTTATTCCGGCAGGCCATATCGTTCAAAAGTTGCTTTGTTTGGTAAGCCAGTGGTTTGCCTAACCAAATTATCATTTTTTGTAAACTTCTTATTTATTTTTCATCCACCATTGCGGTATAATTATCTCTATTGCTGCAGCCAAATACTGCACACTGCCGTACAGTCATTGCATACGCGATCTGTTTATAAACGCTGACCTCTGACCCGCAGCGCCACGCCCCCGTTGCACATGCGCAGTCCCAGAGTATGATTTGGCTTATTATGGTTATGGCATCAGGCTTGCAGTCATGTCCAGTCAAACAAGAGTTGTTGGTTTGAAAAGATCACTGCCAGTCAACAACTCTAGGCACTATGTTCATACATGTGTGCCTCTGTTACCAAGCAGTATAATTTGTTGTAAAAGGAAGATATTGGCAGATTATGACTCAAGATCTAGAAACAGATGAGCACTACACAGTTACTTGCAGGAATGCAGACTTTTCAACGTACAGTCCAGACCCTATAGTGTGTCATGGCAGAAAATGCAAAAATAATCACCGTACTCAGATTACAAAAATTGTGGCCGAAATCATGGCGAAAACAGAAGTGTCCGTAAACAAGATGGGCAAGAGGGTGCCCGCTATAATCTGTGGGCAGTTATGTAAAAATGGGTATGTTATTTATTTGTACTTTTGCATGATATGTGTTGCTCCACCAATTCCAAAAAATTTATTTTAGGATGTGAGCTGACCTGGGTGTTCTTTGATAAATTACTTGATTTGGTGTCCTAGGTTTAGAAGAGCTGTTGCGGCTGTTGACTGCTCTTGCGACAGTCACTTAGAACTCTTGAACGGTACCGGTATTGGATAGCACAGCCAAGAAAAATATCACTCAGTACCAATACAATACAGTACTAGTGAATGTTGAGCAATACCCAATATCGCAATACCAGTACAGTTCGAACCCTATGTATAACATCCACACATGTTTTATGTTTCAGTATCATTCTATCACGGTCTGTGTCTGTGTCTATTTTTCTCTGTGTGTGTGTCTGTCTGTCTGCGTGTAGAGTGAATGATCTGGTACAGTTGGCAAGTAGCGCAACACTAACCACATCTCATGTAAACGTCACTGACAGTCAGCAAGACAGTTTAGAATGTCACGAAGCCACCAGCGTGACTAACGTCAACACCCCAACACTGAAACCAATGAACACATCAACACCAGCACAACCAAACAACGTTGCTTCACATCCGTCAGATAATAATCTCACTCCTACTAGTAGCAAAGAATGCAGCCGGCTGCCGAGCTGTGCCAGTAATGACATCACTTCCGTGAAGTTGCCAGCCGTTGTGATTGAGACACATGTGCAGAACTATACAGATGTTCCTACCTTTGCTCAGAATGTTCAGAGCACTGAGGAAGCAGCTGTCATTGACAGTCCTATGACACAGTCGCAGACTGCAGCGTCGTTATTCGATCTTTCTGCTGCTCACTCAAGCAATGCTCTTTCGCTGTGTTCTGCAAAGGCTTCCGAGGAGAATGTGTCCACCATTAACAGCATTAGTCCTGCAGACTTAGCTGCACCATGTGTAAGCTCGGTAACGTTACTCATTTCAGAGCTGCCTCCTGTAAAAGATGCTTCACTCGGTGAGGTGGTGGGTTGGTCATCATCGGTTGCTAAGGTTCATCCTGCATCGGAAACTGCTGCAACAGTTAGCAGTGATGGTGTAGTTAGTCAAGCAAGCAATGCAGTCTGTGACATTTTACCTGTCACTACCTCGGCGCCTGGCACATCTGTGTCAGGCAGTGTGATAACAGCACAGACTTCTACACCACCAGCGAGCTCCGTTTCAACAAAGGTGAGCCCTCATAACCAGTTGACACTGGCTGCAGGTCAACAGCCATTGCTTAGCGCAGATAAATCATCACCAGTTGTCAGTAGCAGTGAAATTCCCATACATCAGCTGAAGCATGGCACAGAAATGACCAAGTCCTCCGGGTTGACTACATCCAAGCCATCCAGAACTGCGGTCACTACTGTCACAGCTACCCGAGGTTGTACGTCTACCAGTGTGACTGGCGCTATTAATGTTTTGACATCGTTGATGCGGAGGAAATCTATGCCTGGTGAAACTTTCGTTGACACTACCACTTCTCCAGTGTCCAAGAAGCGTCCACAGAAGCTGATTAGTCCTCAAGTACCACCGAATGCTTCGGAACCGGAAGATAATCGACCAAAACGTGCAAAATTAGATCAGTCTGTAGATGTTGTTTCTGCTGTGACAGAACCGCCGGTTGAAAATAAAAACATCTCGTCGGCTGATAAAGGGACAGGCTTATCAGACACGGAGAGAATTTCGTGCTACAAGACGATTGGTGCTCGAAAAGAGCTGGAAAATGTGATCGGTCTAAGAGCCGGGGATCAGTTACATCGCAAGACGTCCTTGGCACGGACAGCAGCTGCAGTGAGTGAAGTTGACAGCAGCAAATCAACAGCAGTGACAGTATGCGATGAGTCCAATAGCAATGGGTCATCATCTTCACCTAAGAAGCCAGCTCGTAGGGTTCCACTGATCACTGTCTCTACAGGCGTGCCCTCTACGCCAACTGTGTTTACACTTAGGTCAAGAGCACGACTGGCACAGTTACAACAGAAGGAGTCTAGCTTGTCACAGGATTGTGTGATAGAATCTGTGGTAAAATCACAGAGTCGTATAGCACAGACCAGCGGCCATGAGAGAAGTTCAACTCAGACAGATGTCGATGGCAACTTTGAACAAACTGCGAGTGCCAAAGCAGCAAATTCATCCAATCAAAATAAACCCAGTAGCAGCATATTAAGTGAATCAGCCATCCCAAAGGCAGCTTTGCCTCAAGGTCCTGATAAGAGTAAGCACTCATTGGAACTTCAGAATCATCAAAAAGATAGACAGTCACGGTCATCGCAAAAACACCCGCGCTCGGCTATTAGTGCACCATCTGCGGTACCTAGCAGTAAGTTCAAAATGTCGAAGCCAAAGTCTGCTGCTACTGCAGATGAGAGCAGCAAGCTTGTCAGTTCAAAGCCAGCTTCAGTAACTTCCGCCCTAGCTGGCAACTCTTCGTCCAGTGTTAGAACTCTGGATGGCGCAGCATCAGAGTCAGACAGAAATAGGAGTGCAGCTGTTAGTAGGAAAACAGCAGCAATTGCTGCAAATAAAAAACAGTCAAACATCAGGACCAGATCTTCCGCTAGGAAGGGTGGCAAATTTGACATCTCCGAAACTGTCGCTAGCCAAACTGTTCGGGATAATCTACATAATCATCCTTCTAATGAAGAATTACGTTCTGGAAAAGCTGCACATGACAAAACGGCCAGTGTCTCAGATATGAAAAATGCCAGTCAGCGATTGTCATCATCAGGCAAGAATACTACATCAGTGGAACTATTGAAGGCACACGAGCCTGCTGTGATTGGAAGCAGCAAGATATTGGATCATAACAACCAACAGATGTCACAGAAAGATCAAATTTCAGTTGCCGAAAAGAGAGGTAGTAAAATGACAAAGGATGCAGGTAGTAGAGATACTGCCTCATCTCATAGAAAGTCTGAACCAGTGAAGCTACAACAGGTAGTCAACGAAAGCACTAAGATGTTAGATCCTGATAAACGGAAAGATACGGTCGCTGAAAAGAAAGTCAGTAAAATAACAAAAGATTTGAATAATAAATGCAAGCCTGAATACACTAGTGAGCAAACTGGTCCTTCACATGACGTTTCTAATCAACTGCGTAGCAGAGCTAAGCAAACGGATATAATTTCTCAGAGCTCAGTTGTTACAGCATCTTCTCAACTCTCTGTCCCTGCTGTAGCTTCTAACAGGCTTTCCACTACCACAGCTGCTGACAAAAACGTATCTCCGGGAATTAATGGCAATGCTAACCGCCCACAGGCCATCACAAGAATGTCATCGCGACCTGACATGCATCATGCCATTACCGAAAAACCTGCATCCGTCAACTGTAAGCTGCTGACTCCCAGAAAACAAGCCGTCAGTATATCATTTGATCTGAGCTCAGCGTCAAAGACCAGCTCACCTCGGACCGATGTGTCAGGGTCTGGGCGAGAATCGGTCGATCTGTTCGACGTGGCGATCGCCGGCACTCCAGCTCAGTATCCGCCCAGCATTGATGACTCGTTCGACAGCAGTCTGATGCTGAGTCCATACAATGCTGACTTGGTTGATGATGATGTGCACTATGACGTGACTTCTATGGCTCCTGCTGCTGAGTTTACCATTCCGGCTAATCCAGTTGATGCGGAAGCGGTCGATGCGTCTCTGTGTGGTAAGCTTGCAGTCTTGATGATGCTTTCATTTGCAGTTTATGTGTCAGATATTGGCTTTAGTGCACCTACGCTCAAGAGGTTATGAGTTTCACTCTACTTCGGGTCACTATCAAGTGGCTACTACTGGGATGGATGACCACTACCACTGGTAGACAGTAAGGTATCGATATAATTATATTTAATCAACCACATAGATAATCAAGTACTGGCCTGTCTGACTGGGATTAAGGCAGGGCACATTCACCTGTGTGATCCCTATGGCAGATGATGCTCAGTAGCTCTGAAATGGGTTGCCATTAAAAGCCATAGACGATCTTCAATCTTTACAAAGTATGGAAAGGGTTTCTTTACCTGCTTTTATACTGTTAAAGTATTTTAAGTGATGTCATGCCTTGTTGTCCAGCTGTAATGCCGAGTGCATTTTAGTGCAGAGGTGATTGGTTTGTACAGATGGAGCCTGCAGTACCTGCTGTGAGACGTGCTGTAGCACCTGCTCCAATACTGATCCTAGTGATACTGCTGACACCAAGCAGCGTCCGTCCAAGTCGTCATCGCGAGGTTCCGCTATACACTCTACCAGCGCTCACACTCCGTCGTCTCCGTTCAAGATCTTTCGTGGTTCATCGGAGCACAAGAGCGACACGGAGGACGACTCGTTGGAGGACTCGTCCAACACTTTATCTCGCACGCCGCCATATGCTGGCGTCGACGTTGAGGAGGTAGAGATGCCATCGATTGAGGATGATAAGGATGTTGCCAACGATGCTGCAGCTGCCGGTACTGTAGAGCTGGATGCAGAGGTTGAAGCAAACGGACTGCAGCGAAAAACCACAAGTGGCATTAACGTTACAGGTGAAGAACATTCGCTGCTGTTGATGCCTCCATCATCATGTACTGTGGATACGCTGTTTGGTGAGGTGTCGGACTCTGAGGGTGAGCTTTCTCGCAGTGGTCCGGCAGCCACCAACAATTCTGCTGCTGATGAAAACTTTGATGTCACGTCTGCTACCAAGACTCCCACTGTGTCCAAGATACGGACCGCAGACGTGGAAGAGGGAGAGATTACGGATTCCGATTCGGAATCCGCAACAGCTTTGCCTTTTAATGTGCATCCAGGTGTTGCCAACAAGGAGAACGCTGTGCTCAACATAAGTTCAGGTAGGCAGACTGACGCGAAGCAAGCTGATCACAGCAGAATACAAGCGCCACGTCGGTCTGACTGTGCTAAGCCCCCTCAATCAATCAGCCATTCACCACCACGCAGGCGAACATCCTCTGACCGGGATTTGGCTCCCGGCTCTGGAAATAAGAATCGTTCAGGTTCTGGTGGTCAGTACGATGACTGGAATAGATCGCCACAGTTTGCAAGGAGTCGTGGGTCATCTGGTGACAGGAAGGAGCGACCCGCTGTGCGTGAAACTATTGAAACTGCAACTGGCAAGTCCCGGCCATCCGGACGCACTAATGAGCATAGAATCAACTCCAGGGCTGCTCACGGATCAGATCGCAGACTATTGTCACCTCGTAAGCGCACTGCTCGATCTCGTTCTGTGAACCGAGGTTTCATTAATACTGCAAAGTCTTCATTTCGTGGCCGGCGTACTGTTGCAACACGTGCACATTATGTGCGCCCAGCCAGGAGGTTCTAGTTGTTGACTGTTGCTGTGGAAATAGCACTGATTCACTGTACATTCACTACTGCATGCTATTCTTCTTTTTACATTGTGGTGCTTATGTCTCGATGAAAATTGATTATTTGTCAATTTCATTTGAGTTGCATCCAGTTGTCTTGTTGAGTAGATTACGGATATATTTGCACTTTTGTTGGCCTGTAAATTTTTTTGAGTAACCATAATAAAATAATTGCTCGAAAGTGCTGCTGTATTCAGCAGTTTGTTTTTCCATTGTAGGATTTTTTTGTTTTCCTAGGGATGTGAACAATAAATTTTCTTTAATGAATTACCTTTAGTGTCTTTTGTCCATTTCAATTCAGTATTTGAATCTGCAAAATGTCTGGAGAAGTCAGGGAAAAGTCAGGGAATTTGATCATGACTATAGAGTGGCCACCCTGTTTTTAAGTTAACTACCTCTCGTTTCTATTTTTATTACTGTTCTCCATAACAAACTCTGCAGTTATCAAGAGTTATGTTTGTCGTGGTTACCGGTAATATTTGATTATTCAGCCTTTTGTTTGTTATATTGTTTTTACCATATGCATATATACACGGTGTTTCATAAAAAAGACACCCTTTTTTTAACTCAGTCGAATGATGATCAACTTGCATGAAATTTTTACCAGATGTAGCTGAAAAAATACAAATTCAAATTATTTCAACAAAGTGTGGCCGTTGGTTAAATATTCTTTGCTAGTCGTAATGTAATGCTGACGTCATAATGTGTTGTGAGTACAAACTGGCTTGTTTCAACTGGTTCTGTCAGTAGCTACCCTGCTTTGATGGTGAACTTTATCTGGTTTACTGATGAAAATGTTCATCGTGTCAGCACTTAGCAACATGGAGGCATAAAATCAGGTGTCTCGCAATCCAAAAACTCATCCGTCCCGTAAGTGAAGTGTGCTGATGCACTGTCTTGCTGAACGGTATAAAAGTTAAGCTATCCCCACAAGTGTGTGAAAGTGATCTTTTTGGGCATTTTTGTGGCTACAAAGTTAAAACTTCAACAGTTTGTCATCAATAAACCAGATAAAGTTTGCCATCGATGCAGGGCAGCTATTCAGCAAGTCCGTCAGCACTGGTTGCAACAAGCCAGTTTGTACTCGCAGCACACTATGACGTCAGCATTACGTCACGACTAGCAAAAAATATTTAACTATCAGCCATATTTTGTCCAAATATTTCGAATTAGTATTTCTTCAGCTACATCTCATAAAAATTTTGTGTAAATTAATCATTTGACTGAATTATGAAAGAAAAAAAGGGTGCCTTTTTATGAAACACCATGTAGATGTCAGTTATAAATTAAGTTAATGTTTTTGATGCATAAATGCTGACTGCATTGTTATGTGCGAAAGCAGCTACTGCTTTAGCGCATCTTAGCCATCGCAGTTCTGTTTGTCTGTCTGTCTGTCTGTTCATCACACGGGTGGATCAGTCGAAAACGGTGCAACCTAGGATCACCAAATTTTCACCATCGGCTGTCTGGGAGATTCTAATTTTAGGAACCGTAAAGGTTTTCCATAAATTCGAAGGTGGTCACCTTGAACGCAGGCGCTAAATGAGAGGGGAATAGGAAAAATTTGCGATTTTTTAGCCAATAAGTAACCGAGATGGTGCGAGATAGGGCCTATTAATCACTAATGGGAAGTCATATACCTTCTCTGGATTGGCGCCGAATTCAGTGACCTTGGATGACCTTGAATGCCAAAATAGGGTTTTTTTCTGGATTTTTTTGGCGATTTCGGGCTGCAAGACACATTTCAAGCACAAATTGCGCCATATCAATTGAGATAGACATAGACAAGCTGCATAGGAAATTATCAGCATTGAACGTAAATTTCGATGGTCCAAGTCTCGATTTTCTAGGTTCAAGGAAACCTGCGCACTAGAGCATCAAACAGCGGTACTTCAGTAAAAGTCATTATTTCACCATAGTTGGCCAGTCTTTCGTGAAAACGGTTGCAGATCACCACGGGCATGATGCCCATCACAACAAGCACTAATGACGAGCTTTTTAGTCGTATTAACATCGATGACTTTGAAAGACCCTGAACTTTTAAAATAAGGGTTTTTTTAATTGATTTTTGCGATCTTTGGCTGAAGCACACACTCCAAGAATGAACTGCGACGAAATGGCTGTAGATAGACTGACAGTTTAGTTTGCGAAAAGTAACTGCTATAGGCTTTTGTGCATCTCGTGAGAATTAGCTCAAATTTCTTGTAGAAGTTTATTAGCGACTCGTGTGAAGTTGCATAACATCAGTAATGTTACATTTAATGCATAGTTGCTTTGTGCATCTAGCACTGTGCAAAAGAAACTGTTTTTCCTCAACGTTGAATTTGTGTTCTGCCAAAGATGGCTACAAAATTTTGCCACAATAAATACTGCTTTTTCAGGGTGACCACTTGTCTGGAAAATAGGAAAATGTCAGGGAAATTTGCAGCAGGGAAAGTTGATTAAATCTTTCCAAAAAATTTCATCAACAGGCTTGTTAGTATCACTCACTATGTGCCAATTATTGATGCTGTTTGTTGCTGAATTCTGCTTACTTGTGTTTTGGTTTCTAATATTTATATCTGTTTTATATTTTAGTTAGTACTAGGTTAAGTTATCCTAGTTGAGTACTAGTTAAAACGGCCAGGAGTACGGCGAATCCTCAGGGAATTGTCAGGGAACTTCACAGTGTTTGAAGAGTGGTCACCATGCTCATTACTTGTAGGCCCTACATGACGAACAGCCAAGCATACTGCATACTTTTCGCATCTCTTTGTTCTGAGATGTTACGTCACACTTCTTACGTCAATTGTTGGGTCATTCCATGACAACTCAGCTAATGCTTCCCACTCAAAAAAATTTTTTTTTATTTTTCCGAAATTTTTCCCAGATGCTTTTATCCTCTTTTATGAACAAAATGCAAAATTTGGCACATGATTGAGTTATGCTCATTTGTAGACTGTAATTGCCTGAGATTGAGCACGACGTCATGACTTGTTGATTTCAAGCAGCTTCAGACACAGATGCCTAGAGAACCAGACAAATTAGACTTGTGATTTTCACTGTTTTATTAAGAATTTGGTGAACTTTCCATCTAGCTAATTTGCTGAACATATGCCAAATTCTAAATAAAGTTTTGAGTGGGAAAATGGTAAAATTTTGGCTGACCCTGTTTCATGCCTTTATCATTGCAGTATCCAGCCTGCACACAGATAGGTTGTTTTGCACAGAAAACTCGAGCCTGTAACCAAGGAGTGTTTGAATGATGGGTTTGATCTAACCCCAGCTTTTGTTACCTCCAATCAGCTGGAACCAGGAAATGATGCCTTAAAAGTAATCCAAAACATGATATGTTTGATTTTCGGGCTTGAAAAGCACAAAGCGGCTAGTGCTTTCTCCCAAACTCCACTTGGAGAGCTTACAGAACTAACCCATACCTTCTAGCTATATCAATGAGAGGTGAAATTTATTTCGCTCTGTAGAACTCTGGCTATTGGCTTGAAACTAGTTTGAAAATGTATCAAACTTAATTGTTTATGTCAAGAAAATTAAGTTCACTTTGTTTCCGGCTTTATGAATGTTGCAGTAGATTTCTTGTGGTCTTCTGTGCAGAGCCGGTGGCGTTGTGGTAGGATGGGCAGCTGGGGAGAAAGGGACAATCGCTCGCCCTTAATTTTTGACTGTTTGAGAAAACCTGTCTGAAAATTTTTGTCCAAAAATGCAAAATTTAGGTCTGAAAAGTCAAATTTGGGAAATTTTGATGCAAAATTGTAATTTTGAGAACTCGTAATCGTCTCTGTCAGAAGATTGCAACTTCCTCCTCCACCTACTTTTTCACACTGACTGCAGCTATAGTGCATATGATGAACTGGTAACTTATCGCATTAACAGAACTCTGCTGAGCTGTGAATATATTTTGTAGCTGCTGTTTGTTTGATGTTTGTCTCAATTTTGGCCATCAGGCTGCACATGCAATAAACATTTTAAGTTATTGATGGTTGGTTAGGCTCACAGCCTTGCACTGTGTTTGTAATCACTTCATGTGCTACAGATTAACAACGTTGCAATGAGATAGAAACCATGAATGGATTCAGATTCTTACAAATGATACAGAATTGTTGCAGACTCCGAATGTTGGAGAAAATATGTGTGCCTTTTTGTCAGCTCTAGAATGCTGTCAGATTTAGCCAAGATTTATCAGCATTTTGCTGTGAGCAGTTCAGTGTATGACCACTGAGGCTGGTAACGTTATAGTGGGAGAGGTGTAGAGGTGGGAAATGGTTACTGCAGCAAAATTGTCAAATCAATATCCTTTTATTATAATTTATTATCATGTCCAATCAACTGCTGTAAAGCTGGATAATTGTACAAACGAGCTGCCATGTTGGACAAGACTTAATAGTAGCATATACCCGGTACCATTTTTTGCAACCATGAACATAAGTTGCTATGATAGTAACTAACATGTCGCAAATTAACGAACGTAACCATAGTTCTAATAAACTTCAGGAAAAATATTGTTAAAGTGCATTTTATTTTTAACAGTTTTTAAAATTGAAAAAATCGTTTTTACTTCACATGTTTTATTGTTTTACCGTTAAAGCCTACAGGATAATTCTTGCATAAGCCGTCTTCTAACCATGCTGTTAACTGAAGTTTTGCCATCGTACTCGGTGAATCTTAATACAAATCCTGTCATTAATCAGTCAGTCACAACTCACACTTAAATTTTTATACAGAATGTATATCTAAAACTTAGTAATTTTAATGACCGTTTGACGTTTATTAAAATGTGCTGCGTACGTCACTCTGAATGACTGTCGTAAACAGACGTAAACGCATCGCACGTTCCATACGCTACGACAGTATCGCTTTTTTAATTAAGCGCTGGTCACGTGACACGTTGTTTACATTTGCAGGAACTTGTTGTGGTTGCGTGCAAATTCCGTTGAATAGAAAGCGAATTTTTGTCCGTATATGGTTTTCATTGCTGCGCTAGGTTTGCTGCTGTCATTATCCGATTATAGGCATAATATTCGCACTGTTGGGTGTTGCAAACTGCTGTCGTTGGCAGTGCTGGCGATCGCATCCTTTGTCGGGGCGAATGTTATGGATGCAAATAGCGTCAAAAGGGGCGGGGTCTGTGGGAATAAACTTTCCACCTCAGCAACAGGTCTGGGGCAGCCTTGTTATACACGGCTCAGATCTCATTGAAGGCTTTAGTATTAGGCTAGGGTGGGGGGTCTGATAAAAAGTAGCCAGAGTTCTACAGAGCGAAATAAATTTCACCTCTCATTGATATAGCTAGAAGGTATGGGTTAGTTCTGTAAGCTCTCCAAGTGGAGTTTGGGAGAAAGCACTAGCCGCTTTGTGCTTTTGGGGGTGGGGGGTCTGATAAAAAGCGGATCTGCTGATGTTACGTCAGGCTTAGTTCTAGGGTTAAGAATACGGTTAAAATTGGGGTTAGGGGATGGTTAAACTAAGAAATTACAGCTTAATTACAGCATTACTTGTGACATTATTAGATCCGCACATTTGCAATCCGCTTTTTGCTTGTAGCCAGTCTGTAGTTGGAACACAGTTGCTGCCGGTGCTGTGTAGACATTACCGCATATCGTCATTGGCTGTGTCATGGTCATGTCAAACACAGTGGCTGAATTAACTGAGATAATGCGAGCAGATGATGAATATATAATATACATCGGAAGGTTCAATGGTGGCTGCAGAAGCTTCCTGGCTTGTTACTTCATCAAGCCCTTTGTTATGATCATGTACAAAGTGGTGATATTGGTCATAATTAGCACAGCAAGAGATCTATTGCTCACTGGTTCATACGGTGTAATAGCTATTATCATTTCAGGCCTGACCAATAATAGCACTTAGCATACACAATGGCATAGCCAAAAATGTGAATTGGGGCACTTCACCTCCCTTTCCTTGTTTTTCCTCTTCTTCCCTCCCCTCTTCTCCCATTTTTACATGTGAAAGCAGTTACTGCTTTCAGTGCGTTTTAGTCATCGCAATTCTGTCCATCTGTCTGTCCGTCCGTCCATCTGTCCGTCTGTCACATGGGTGGATCAGTCAAAAACGGTGCAAGCTAGGATTACGAAATCTTCACCGTCGGCGGCCTGGAAGACTCACAGTTTCAGGAACTGTAAAGCTTTTCCATAAATTTGAAGGGGTCACCCCGAACGAGGGCGCTAAATGAGGGGGGTGGGCAGAATTTGTGATTTTTGGCCAATAAGTCGCTGTATCTCAGTAATGGTGCGAGATAGGGCGTAGGTTACTATTAATCACTAATAGGAAGTCATACACTGGCTCTCGATTAGCGCCAAATTCAATGATCTTGAATGAACTTGAACGCCAAAATAGGGTGTTTTATGGATTTTTTTGGCGATTTCAGGCTGCGACACAAGTCTATATCATTCACAACATGGCACGTACGGAACTATGGTTATGCAATCCAGATAGAGAATTTGGTATTTGTATATTAACTTAGCGTAAACACCCCAATTTTCAGCTAAACTACTGAACCGGAACTGCTATAGGCTTTCGCACGTCTCGTGGGCATTAGCTCAAATTTCTTGTTTCTTTCCTTTCTTTCTCTTTCCTTTTCTTTTCTTTTCTTCCCTCTTTCCCTATCCTTTTCTTTCCCTTTAGAAGTAGGGACTCCTAAGTTCTAACTAGAGGGCCTGGTTGTGTGCTATAAGCTCCCTTATTGGGGTCTGAGGCACAGCTCCAGCCGAAATCGAATTTGGCGCAGTTACTGGTATAGCCTTAAAATATTCAATCTGGTGGCAACAATTTTCATTATTTTCCTGAGTTTCTAATATCTATTTTAACACAAATTTGAGATTGGTGGGGGCCTGTGCCCTCTTGTCTGCACCACTGACCTTGAAGCAGTGTGTAGGCCATCATTGATGTTCGCTATTAGCCATCATTATAGGATATTTTATGTAGATGATCCATACTCAGTCATAGTCACTCAGTTACAAGTGTAGTGTGCAAAGCTGATTTCAGTTTCTGGCTGTCATCACTTTCTGCCAGACCTTCAGTTACTTTCCTAATGACACAACAGTTTTTTCCAGTATTGAATTGTATGGTTCAGTGACAGATATAAGAAACTGAACAATGACAACTTGCCCAGAGTTGTTATCTGGAAATAAACCAGTTAGGAGTCAAACCCACAACTTTTTATTTTTTGTAAATGCTTTAGCAACAACTGGTAAGGCACACTGTTTTGATTTTATGTGTGGCATAAGCATTTGTTTGTTTGTGTTTTAATTTGCTAGGTGTGGTTAGTATTTTTATTTATTTGAAGGTTAAGAGGTATATAACATGCTTTGAAACTAGAAAGTGTGGATAAAAAGTGCTTTGGTCACCACAAATGCCAAACCAGTGTTTATTCTTCTCCTGTAGGTTTAACTGGGCAGTTTTTTATTGGATTTCATTTACTGCTACATATTTCAGCGACAGTGAAACATTTCTGTGTACTGGTATTTATATATTTTGATTTAGTTGCTGTTTATAGCTGTCGGTTTCTGCAGTATTTTATTGCTGTTGGTTGTGTGGTGATGCTGCACAGCGAGTGTGGCATCACGAGTGGCCATTGATGCCGCCATACTGTGGTCATGGGGCCATAATTTGACCATACTGCTGTCTGTGTGGCCAGAGCACTTTTCAAAGCTTTCTACTACCAGCCCTAGGTGACAGGAATAGCACCACACTTTGCATTTTACTTGGAGATTAGGCTTCACCTAGGTAGTTTCTGGATAAGTAGGCCAGTTGAGCACTTAAACAGGCATGTAGTGTGGCACTAAATTTGAGTGATTGGTGACTGGAAGAGGTCTGAGTCAGTACAATGCATGGGTTGTCAGCAGTTGATTGACAGCAGCAGGTGAACCGTGTTCAGTTTCTTCCCACACTAACTGTAGACCAGTGATGCTAATGCTAGTACCCACTTACCACAGCTGTATGTGGGACTGCAAGTTTTTGTTTTTTTCCCATTTGTTTCTCCTGCATGCTGTCATTCCATATGTCTTTATCTTTGCTTCTTTTAAGCAGTTCTGTGAGTATACTGTGACTATTAAGTGTACCATTCTCATTCCTGAGATCACGTGAACATTGCTGATACTTGGTCTGATTTAGAAATGATGTTCCCGCAATTTGGTATCGTGTAATGGGTGATTGTTGCATCAAGGAGGCCCTGTCTTGCACCTCTGTAGACTGATTAACCGTTGCAAGTGCACAGTGTTCCAGTTAAATGGGATCTTTCTGTCATTGGTCAAGTAACCTACATGCACATTGTTTTCTATTGTCATTGGCAGTGTAAAGTTGGCCGGGAACTCCAGCTGGGATGCTTTGCAGCAGCAGCAGCAGTTGTTATTTTTCTGAGCCTGGCGCTGGGCTGTGCAGAGATCTGTGTCAGTTAAACATTTTCTGTGCTACAGCTGACAGCTGTCCGTGAATGGATTGGATATATCCATCTGGCAGTGTAAGACAGGTGTCTGTCTCTAATGTGAGACATTTCATGTTACTTTCTGAGCACTCCCTCCCGTTCTCCTTCCCCTCCCACCTGGGGAAAACGCCTCCGAGTCTGATTATAGTGGAAATGGTGAATAGGCCTGTCTAGTCTACTAGCTGTAAGTGTGGGCCCATCCTGTCTTTTGCTTTCCAAGCAGTGGGGTACCATCTCAGTCTCTGTGCCGAGGACATAGTGATGGGTCATGGATTTTATTTACTTTGTGACTTCGTCAAATATCGAAAGTGGAATACTTTCAGTAGCCAACGCATATCTGTGTACACTGAGTGTGAAAAAAGTAGTGGTACTGGCGAGTATTTGGCAAAGTTATAACGAAAAAACTATACGCAATTGTTGCTGATGGTCACATAATCTACTGATAATTCAGCCGATAATTTAGCCGTCAGTCGGTACCGTTGCAGTGTACATGATCATCCAGTCTTATGCGTTTTACAGTGTTGTGTCGGTGACACCGTCGATTTTGTAGCATTTTCAGATTATCGCATATCTGGACGGTGCAGTTTATTCCACGCGGGGGGGGGACAAAGCAGGCCAATATTCAGCTGAACGGTAGGCCTATGCCTGTATCACTTCCTGGTCGGGGTCCTCCTAAGTCAACCCGAATCGATTTTTGTTGGCGCCGTTGCGGCAGCAGCAGCAGCAACACAATTACCCGGTACCGCGGTGCAGCAACTAGACGTTGGGGTGGGATGCGGACGGGGCAAGGCGGTACTGAGGTCTAGGTGGCCTCCACGACGCTCCGCTCGCTTGCTTTCACCGTCTGTCTGTCTGTCTGTGCTGTTGTTGGGCATCTCATTGACTGCACGCCGCGCCGCCGCCGCTGATGCTGACTGCTGCTGCTGCTGGTCGGTGCGAGACACGCTCTGCTAATAACCGAGAATCGGAGCTCGAGCGTATACGCCAGTGACGTCAGTAGAATACAAGCAGTAATTTTTACAGCTTGCTGTTTGGAAGCGCTGTCTTAGCTATCGTTGTTCTAGGTGTTCCTTCGTGTCTTGTGTGTCTGTCTGTCGCACTCTGCTGCTGTGTCTAAACGGTGCAGTCTAAGATCACGGTCTTCTCTGTTGGCTCCTGAAAGATTCTTTTCATTACAGCTAAAATAAACGCATTTTTGGGTATTATTTGCTGTACATTGTAATGATTGTAGCGGGGTTTCGGAAAGTTTTTTTATTTCAACATTGCATTGGCATAGATTTATATTTCCTGTATTTATCGGAAAATTAAAAACGACGTCGCTGAGCCAAAGCATTTTGCTGCTTTAATCGCTATCGTGTCGAATGTTCTGCGCATTACGGTGCGGTGCATACGTTACAGTAATGCTTTCCATGTGAAGTGAATGCCGCTGATTTGCATGCAGTCGACCGTCCGTGCAATGTGAATGCCGGTTCATGTCGTTCCCGGTCGTTAGTCGAGCGTCCGGTGCGAGGAGGCGGCCGCCGCCTGCAGAGAGTGAGAATGTATACTGTACACTGTACGGTGGCCACCGGTTGACTCATCCTTCTTCTCGGACTGACCTACACCGCTTTGGGAGGTTGCCAGAGTGAGATAACCAGCCAGCGAGGCAGTCGCCGTCGGCCAGCGTTCGGTGTGTGATTGTCTCAAGCTCAGTCTGTTGATGTGATGTGAACGGTTGCTGTTGCTGCTGCTGTGTGTACCGCTCGCCGCCGGCGTCTTGATATTATTCAGTGATATTATTCACCGATTTATATCATCAGCTGCCGTTGCTCTGTATAGTCACAGCATACATAACACGTGGTACAGTCTAGTGAATGCAGCATAGCGTTCTCTATGCCCTGCCTCTGGGTAAGTGCCTGCCAGCCAGGAAATTTACAGCTTGCGTTTTACGGTTTCCAATGCTATTTATTGTACTTGATGGAACGCGGTTGTACTGCTACAGTTACGGTTAGCTCTAGAAATGGATAGTTTTCTGTTACAGCTGGACTTCTAGCCTTTGCCTGTGCGTTGCATAAAAAGATTGAAGGCTGTGAATAGCTTTATATGGGAAATTTATCGCAAAGCTATGGAGCGTCACCTGCCATGTGATCATACAGTGTTACCTGACACTGGTGAACGCACCTTGCCTTAACCCCAGCCAGACATGCTGGTACTCGATTTGCCTATGTCGAACTGATGCAGGGCTGAGTTGATTTTGGTGTTCGTTATATACGTAGATGGTTTTCTTGTCACCCATTTATGTACTAACCACTTGATAACGATCCGACTGGGATTGATTAACGACATCAGACATCACCGAATGTGGGCCCAATATAGCCTGGGCTGTGCTGCTGCTGCTGATGATGATGATGATGATTATGCCTCAACTCCAGCGATTGTTATTGTTGCACCTCTTTACGTTCCCATTGATCAATAGGCCTCTGTTATTAATCAGTTACTTTGTTAGTAATTGACACAGGCCTAGCGGCATAGGCAGTCATGGCACAGTGATTGAGAGGAATGTAGCTGCTGATGACGTCATTGAACAATACATGTACATTTACCACCGTACATAACATAACATCAACAACAGCAGCAGCAGCAACATGGGAGGGGTTTGTGATTTCTGTTTGAATCTACGTATCTGACTGCAACGACGCAGTATCATTAGTATATGACTATATTAGTATGTGACTATACAGTCACACACTGTACAGCCGCATGGTGACTAGCTGGCTGATGTGACTGCCATACAGATGCATATAGAGAGCGAAGCTGGTTGGTGGCAACAGGCTGTTGCATGCCAACGTAAGGCTATGAGTCAGTCAGTCAGTTTATACTCAGCTAAGTGGGGAGGCTATCAGGTGTCTATGTGGCTGATATATCTGCTACCAGCCTAGTACTGGGCTGACACTGAACAGAGACCAGTGTGAACGTTGAACGTGCTGTAAAAAAACTACTAGTCTGAGGGGAGATTGATGCCTGCCATCACCCAGTCTTTGGGGAGCGAGAGGGGGAGTTGTATAATGTCATCTTATATGCATTGTATTGCACTGTCAGCCTGTAACTGCATTGCAGAGTCCAGAGATCACATCACATGCCGTTGCATCAGCTTCTTGCTTTGTTAGCTTTGGTTGTTAGTTAAGCTGTTTTCTATTCGTTGACAGTTTTAGCCAGACTTACTTTGTAGTACAGAAGCATTAGAGGGAGGCAGTTTAGCAGCCTCGGGTTGTGGTTCTTGGGGAGGGTGCTTGAGGCTTCTTCTTCACCCTCACCTACTGGGTCTCAGGAGCCCTGTAAACTTGCCCAGCTGATCCAGGCTAAAACAAATTTGATGCATTTTGGCGTTACAGAACACTAGTCCAATGTTTTCTTGCATGGCTAATATTCACTGATGCTAATATTACGGGAGATGTTTTTGTCCAGCCTTCTGAGGGGCCTTGTTTTGGATCCCTCAGTGCCTCTATGGTTGCCATTCAGTCTTCGGTCAAGAGTGAACGTGATGAGTTTGTGTAGACTGTAGAGCATGATGTGTATTGTTATCTGTGTGTGCAGGGAAGATGAGATGAGATGAGATGAGATGAGGGATGTGTCAAGGTGATTGTGACGTCCAGCTGCCGCTGACAGTCTCCAGACTTCATCCCAGACGCAGACCACAGCAACAGCATGGCCGCACAACTGAGTGAGACTATTCACAATTGCATATTTATGCTTTATAAGTGTGCATGTAGCATAGACCTCTTAAAATAAGGGCTGATGGCGGCCATGCTCGGGTCCACAAACTTGGGTTTATCAGTATTTATAGTATTTTTACTGGAACTTTGTAAAACGTGGTCCATTTTTTACAAAAGTTTGTACATGTAGTGTCACAGACAACTTAAACAAATGTTGCATATTTGGTTAAAGTAGAAATTAGACTGTAACCAAATTTTGCTAAACAGTAAGTGTCACAGACAAATTTGCAACAATTGTTCAAGTTGTCTGTGACACTTAAAAGTACTAAAAATGCAGATGGACCCAAGAATGGCCACCATCAGTCTTTTTTTTAGACCTGTCAAATTAACATGTTAATTAACATGTTAATTAACGTGTTAATGCGTTAATAAACATGTGTCACAAACGTCACAGGGCCCGGGGTAACTTTCCCCCTTACTCTCCCTCTCGACGGGCCTAGGTGCATTGATAAAGCATGAATTAATGCGTTAAAAAATTAACGCTTCGACAGCTCTACTTATTTTTAGAGGTTTATGGCATGTACACTGTGTCTCAAAAAAAACATCCCCGACATTTTCAACCGTAATTCAAAAACTAATTATCAGATTTTAATAATTTTTTTTACAAATATTCTTGACACAACTTGCCATCAAATGACCATTCAGTTTCCCACCTCACCCAATGTATGCTTCTGCACTACCTAGGGAAAGCAGATCAAGCGAAATATGCATTATAAGCAACAGAAAACCTGAAAAAAACATTCCCAACATTATCGATCGTGCCTTGAACAAAGATTAGCAGATTTTCATAATATTTGGCAGAAATATCTCTGACACAACTGGGCAATTAATAAGTGTTTTAGTTTTCACCTCACCCAACGTCTGCTTTTGCACTACCTGGGGAAAGCAGACCAGGCATAATAAGTGTTAAAATGAATGGAAAAAACGTCAATAAATTCTATCTGTCCTAATTTGTGGGCCCCAGCAGTAGGTGTGTTAAAAGGTTTGACTGTCTTGCAGCAGTGAGTCTACCAGATGAAGTTTAGGTATGTTTATAAAGTCAGAAGTGACTGGTAGAGCCGGTATTGGTCTGGAGCAGAACATTATTGATACTGCTGTCAAGTGAATGGAGAAAGCATCTCCTTGCCTGTGTTCGCATAGTGGGCCAACACTTCAAACAATTTTACTGTAGGCAGTTGAAAAATGGACAACTGAATGAAATGTCAGTCACAGTGTCAGAAATGTGAACAAAGTGTGTTTTTATGCGTTATGTTAATTGAGCAATCATATCGCATTGGATAAAAAAGTGATATTTAGCTGGTTGTGCTTACTCCAGGTAGTGCAGAAACAAACGTTGGGTGAGGTGGAAAACTGAATGAATGGTCATTTGATGGCAAGTTGTGTCAGGAATATTCGTACCAAAAATATCAAAATCTGATAATTGGTTTTCAAGTTACTGTCAAAAATGTTGGGGATGTTTTTTGAGACACAGTGTAGTTTGATTGTTTAAACAATGATTTTGCAGAGCAGTCGTTAAGTGGCTTTTATATTGTAGTGGTTAATAGGCTGTAGCTACACCTCGTAGACTGCTGGGCCCAATTTTCTCTCATACCTTTTTTATTTTATTTTATTTGTTTGTTTTCCAATGTTCGTGAAGTGAACTTCTGGTTTTTTTGCAACATTATGCCCAAAGTAACAAGAAATTTGAGCAAAGCTCACGAGACACGTGAAAGCCTATAGCATTTCCAGTTCAGTAGTTATAGTTTCGAAAATCGCATATCACTTGGACTCGGCCCATCGGGACCATAATACACATCGGCCATAGGCGCGTGTGGCGTTGGCGACGGTGGCGCC
>Ga0209367_1003978_pt1 | contig 20262 bp, 8 predicted proteins | sample WorMetLIZISLAND2_FD_187412 | JGI IMG/M metagenome (GOLD analysis project Ga0209367, IMG submission 187412) | Marine gutless worms symbiont microbial communities from Max Planck institute for Marine Microbiology, Germany - Olavius geniculatus... ...
CACTAACGACAACGGTTAGTTGGCTAATGTCTACCTACCCTAAGTCGACACTGCGCGTTCTGCGTATGCTAATGCGTTGGAGTTCGGGCCACGTGACTTTGCTACGAAAAGGATGTAAGCTCCTTAAGCTGTCCCCCAATCGGACTTAGGGCGCCGGGCGGACTCACGTTGGGCTTTGCCCCAAATTTTTAGTCTAAGATGTTTTCGTTTTCAGGGTACTAGCATTATATACATCACATTATGGGGCTGTTCTAGCGACAATACACAACAAAAAATAACCTCTTACTTACATACGCTTCCTTTTGCGTATGAAGGGGTTGGTCAGAAATCTATAAGTTGAACTACCTCCAACAATTATTATTACACAGTTACTCATTACGCACATAAGTTTCTCTCTTGTCGTATGAATTACAATTGCCATTTTCTGTTTGATAGCGTATCAATTTTATTAAACGACGTCGTTATATGCACCGTGGTCCATAAAAAACGTGCCACTTTTATTTTTTGAATAGCTTTGTAAAACTTTGTCCAATTTTAATAATTTTTAGCGCGCGACATCAAAAAAACTGACGCAAATGACTGTGGTTTTGGCCATCTCACTTTAATACTGTTACTACACGACCTTGTGAAATGCAGAGTCGTAGTTCGGTTATTTACAACAATGAATTCATACTGGATAGCGCCCGCACCGGCTCAAAAATAATTTACTGAAAAGCGACAAAAACGATTAGCAACTATTGTATCTCAAAAAGTCACACGTGTCACATCACATCCTCTTTATTACAGCATGTGCTCAAAATGTTCTCCTCCAGCGCGAATGCAAGCGGCAAACGTTGACACCACTCGCAAACAACAAGCTCAACAACCTACATTTTACAAGGTGATGTAGCAATAGTATCAAAGTCAAGTGGCCAAAACTAAAGTCATATGCGTCGAGTTTCTTTTTGATGTTGCACACCAAAAATTATTAAAATCGGCCTATGCTACACAAAGCTATTACAAAAATAAAAGTCGCACGTTTTCTATAAACCACGGTGTATGTTTAAGTGCGAATAAGTTGCAATTCCGTCACAATAATTAGATTGGCAAATGAGAAGTGCTGTTTGATTTACAGTCTAATTGCGAGAAAACATTGGAGTTGCGAAAAAAATGTGAAAATGTTTTTCAAACAAATTTTAAACTTTGAATGATTAATAGCAAATGCCCACTTATTCAAGCAGTATTAATATGTGGTATTTTGCAGTTTATATGGCATTGTATTGACGTAGTTAAAAGGGTGTCAGCGTTTTAACCCACCGTGTAGATTTATTCAGTGTATGTTAATGATGTAAACCAGATTTTGTTTAAAACCAAAATTAACATTTTTCGTGCCGAATTAAATGTTTTAACGTAGCACGTATATAATGCGCACATGTAATGCAAATGTAGTGAATCTTACCAACTACAATAAACTTGTAGCAATAACATTAAAGTTGTCTAAAAGTATACCGGTGACTGTAACTGTAAATATCAAATTGCAGTTATGTCACTTTATCTAAAACAAATCAAAAGTCAACTATACTGCAGCGTATGATTATTTTAAATTCGGATAATCAAGTAATCAGGCTGCGTTAACATAGACAACAGAATAGTATTACTACGAGTCCGGATTTTGGTTTACGGCTCGTACAAGCTTCACCCGTACGAGTTGAGCATTCGTGGTTAGAATTCACGATTTTTCCCTAGCCACCAACAACGGTATCAAGAACTACATTACTGGCACATCGACTGTTATACATACGCGCATGTTTCGTGAAGGTCGGTGTTCGCTAGTTCTTGAAATGCTTGTGCCGGGCTCATACCCGTATACGGAATCAGCTCCGGAAGGGCGCATGCATCCAGTGCTTGGTAGCACTGACGCACATTATAACCTGACAAGCAAACACATTCGTCGATGTATTTCAACTATAAAAAAACGTCACAGTGCTATAGCAAAGCACGGAACATTACACATCACTGGCGTGCATTGGACATCTAAGGTCGCAATTTTACGTGTTCACACCATTATGTTTAAACTTTGCATCAGCATAAATGTGTTCGTACAACATTCAAAATTTGATTGTTTATTTTTTCATTGCTCCAATATTTGCTTTATGTAGATTTTTAACGGAAAGGTCTGAACATTGCTGAAAGGAGGCCGGAAAACTTTCAGCGTCCAATTGCAGCAGACGTTCGTGGCAAGTCGAGATGCCGGATGACCAACAGTAAATTGCAATTAAATTGCAGTCGCGACATATTGGTTTCATAAAAAACAGTAAAACACAAAATGAATACAACGCTTAAAAAAGAAGCAAACTCTTTTACCAGTTTAATCGGCAATTGTGTAACTTAATCCATTTATTTTATTACACACGAAAACAAAACAATGACGCTGCTTTTTGCAGTGTACTAACTTCGTTGAGCCCAAGCTGTTGAGATGCTCAGGATGAGAAGCAATGCACTGACTTGCATCATCATCATTATCAGTAGCAGCAGCACCGGCAACAGAAGTGTTGTTCACTGATGCTCGAATGACGACAGAATGCTTCACCTAAACCGTATCACTTTCTTATATGCGTCGCCCAGCTGCGTGGTATAGGGAGGTTGCCCCCATTATAAAAGTCGCATCGACCGGATGGTAATTGATAGCCCGCATCTGCACTCAGACAGAGAGTAATTACTTTGTTCTGCTCAGTGTTGATGCGATGACATTAATGCAGATAGGTGAAACAAAATTAGCCGAAAATCACCGAACTACAGTGATCGTCGTATAATCTAAACTCAACAGCACTTGTTATTATGTGAAACTGAGGTCTTTCTGTGGCATTTACAGAAGAGGTGTCTGCGTGGTACATTTTGGTAATGCTCAAACAAAACAACACCTCCAGTCACGAAATTTTAAGACATTAAACATTATAACGTTAATAGACTATCAATTAACGATGTTATAGTTGGAAATTACAATAAACGTTCAAAAAAATGTCTTTTTTAGACAGAGGCCTGGAGACGTCACATAACTTTGCAACCGTAAACATTTATCACGGATTAGAGAAGACGTTTTCGGGCCCATGTCCAAGCAGAGACAGCAGTTTGACTGCTATAAGGTATAACTGACTACTTTGATAGCGTGATGTCGCAGCTATCGACAATTTGTTAACGTTGTCATTTTTGTCTGTCCAATGCAACGCATAGCATTAGACAGAGTATAAAATCACCTGAGTGTCCGTGCGTCCGTTCGTGCGTCTAACTTTACTTAAGCTCTCTTCCTTCCACCTTTCCCTTCCGTTACCCTTCCCCTTTCCCTTTCCTTCATTCTTTCTCTTTTCCTTTCCCTTTCCCTTTCTCTTTTTTTTCCCTTTTTTCCCTATTTTCCTTCCCCTTTCCCTTTTTTTTCCTTCCGATTTTTTCCCTTCCCCGTTTTCCATTTCCTTCCCCTTTTACTTCCACTTTCCCTTCCCCTTCCCTTCCCCTTCTGCTTCTCCTTTTCCTTCTCTTTCCCCTTTTTCTTTTTTTTTCCTTTTTCTTCCTTTTTTTCTTTTTCGTTCCCCTTTACTTTTTCTTTCCGTTATCTCTTTCCCCCTTTTCTTTCCTTTTCCCTTTTCCCTTTTTCCATTATCTTTCCTTCCCCCGTGGTAGGCCTACGAATTACTATATAATCGTCTGGCTGGCAGAGCTATAGTGCAGTGAATACTCGTTACGCGGTCTCCTGCTTGGTGTTTTCCGGGTTCCCTGAAGTTGGTGTCATGCTGTCGGATGGCCTGACAGTTGTTAGCGTTGTAAACTGCGGCTGCAACTGATCTCATCTGTTCTGGCCGACAACAGTAAGAATAAAAACAATGGAAAATAAAGCACAAAAATATGCCGTAAAAAGTAGGTCTGACCCGGGACCCGACCCGACCCGACCCGATCCGCGGATAGACCCGATCCGTGTCCATCTCTGGTCTGTCTGTCTGACTGTCTGTCTCACACACTCTGCGACTGTATTATAACGGTGCAAATTAGTATCACGAAATCTTCACCGTGGGATGCCCTAAGGACTTTATCGTGACAAATTGTTGTGCCCTGGGTGTTCGGATTCTTCTCGAAAGCGAGCGTCAAAGAAAGGCACCCCCTAAAAGACGTCATTTTGCCGCTATTTGCTCGTATGGCGTGTAAACGGTTGCAGGTAGATATATGCTGCTTATCATAACAAGCCCTGGTAAGGGGCTTTTTAATTTATCAACACCAGGGAACTTGAACCACCCTGAATTCTCAAAAAAGGGTTTTAGTAAATTTTTCAAAATTTTTGACTGCAGCGTACCAATTAAGAATGAATTGCGACGAAATGGCTAGAGATAGACCTGAACAACCTGCACATAAAATTGTCAATATTAAACGCAAATTTTAGCAGTCTAAATGCCAACCACCTAGGTTCAAGGACGCTTGCGCAAATGGGCGTCAAATAGGGGCATTCCCTTAAAAAGTGCTTATTTTATCGGTATTGCCTCATCTAGCGTAAAAACAGTTGAAGATAGGCACAGACATACTGCTTATTATAACGAGCACTAGTGACGAGCTTTTAATGGTGTCGTCATTAATGACATTGAATAACCTTGAATTACGAAAATAAGGGGTTTTAATGTTTTTTCTAACTTTCGGCGACGGCGTACATTTTAAAAGTGAATTGTGTCTAAATGGCTGGTGATAGACCTGAACAATCTGCGTAGAAATTTATTGCATAGAATGTACATTTTTAACAATCTAAGTTTCGACCTTTTAAATTCAAGCAACCTTTTCTACGGAAGTTTCAACACGCATTATTATTTTATTGCATGCTGTACACGATTGCCCCGGTGGCTGTAACGCTGCTATAGCTCGATTCGTGAGCTTTGCTCAAATTACTTGTTTTTGTCGCAAATGCAGCTATTATCTGCTTACAAATAATACCTGCATTAGACATTATTTATATAAATAATGATGGCAGATTATCAGACTTAATCGCATAAGTAGAGCCAAAATGGAGTAGAATAAAACGTTTAAGGTTTTGCGATTTTATTGTAGTTTGTTATGCGAACGTTTTAATAGGCCGCATTACCGGTTTTGCTTGTCCTGTTTGTTTGTCCGTTCGTCTGTCTCGTACGGGCTTTTAACTCGAAAACAAAAAACACAGAAAAACAAAAATTGATGTGAACTTTCTATGCGTTTCTAATTAGTTGTGTTTGATTCTTTATCACGTATCGGTGTAGAGTTTTGTAGGCATAGGCCTACGTGTAAGAAAGCGTGATAATTTATTTTTGCAGCCTAATTAATTGTTAGAAGTACAATATTATAAAAATTGTTCCACATGCGCTTGATAAAATTATAGACTATAAGATAGGGAAAACTTTTTGAGCCACAGTGCATATACTTTTACACGCGAAAGCAGGTACTGCTATAGCGCGTCTTAGCCATCGTAATTTTCCCTGTGTGTAGGGTGGATCAGTCAAAAACGGTGCAGGCTAAAATTACTCTAGTTTCAAAATGCAAAAAAAATTTCCATAAATTCGAAAGGGGTAACCCCGAGAGAGGGCGCTAAATGAGAGAGAGATAGGAAAAGTTTGCGATTTTTAGCCAATACGTCGCTGTATCTCAAACATGGTGCGAAATAAAGCCTAGGTTACTATAATTAATCACTAATAGGAAGTCGTACACGGACGTTTGATTGGCACCGATAGCAATGACCTTTAATAACCTTGAATACTAAAATCAGATTTTTATAGATCTTTTGACGATTTTGGGCTGCGAGACACATTTCAAGAGCGAATTGCGCCGAAATCAATACAGAGACAAAACAAGCTACGTATAAATTTTTTAGTGTTCAACGTAGATTTCGACGGTCTACATGTAAGTCTCGATTTTCTAGGTCCAAAGAAACCTGCGCACGAGGGCATCAAAGAGCGGTATTTCTGTAAAAGTTGTTATTTTACCGCTGTTGGCCAGTCTTTCGTGAAAACGGTTGCAGAAACGCATATGGGCATGCTGCTATCACAACAAGCACTAATATGACGAGCTTTTTAGTCGTATTATCATCGATGACATTGAAAGACCCTAAACTTACAAAATAAGGGGTTTTATTGATTTTTGCAATTTTTGACTGTGGCGCACACTTCAAGAGTAAATTGCGACGAAGTAACTGGAAATGGATTAAGACAATTTGCGAACAGGAACTGTCATAGCCTTTCGCGCGTCTCGTGAGCATTAGCTCAAATTTCGTGTTTATTATATGCGATTGGCAAACAAAAAACAGAAGCAGGATTAATGGATTTTTGACAGCAGCCAGAGAGCTAATTTTACCAACAGTCAAACCCGCATTTGCAGTCCCGGTGACTGCAATATCGGCGGTGCCTACCTGCACGATGAGACTAAATACCGGATGCTGCAAATTGCAGTGATCGTCGAATTCAAGCGCCGATGACATCAGCTATGTTCTGCGATGCGTTATAGTCACAGAGCAATATTTAAAGCATTTCTGTTTTTTTTCGTGGGAAGCTCGTATGCGGCAAACAAACGAGCAAAACGTAGGTAGGCCTACAAAGGCGTATTTAAAGCGACAGAAATAAGAAATATTAATTGTTGAATATTGATAACAATTTTTTTCTGTTACCAATATGGCGTTACATGAGTAGGTCAAAACCATTCTGTGCATTTATGTAACTGAAACAAGCAGCATCTGATTTTGACAAAATTTTAAGAAACGGTGCATTTATAATGTAAAGTAAAAGATGTTTATAGTTAACATGTGACAACGAAGAAAAAAAAAGCAAAAAACCAAAATATCGAATATGTAAATAATTTACATGTAGATCGTGTGACTGCAGACAATAAGAGACAAATAATATAGGCCTAGTATCGTCGTAGCTAGACTGGTCGCCTACTGTACTAGTCATACAGCCGTAATAGTAAACTGGCAGTGCTATTGACTGTCAGGTGTAGTTTGCGGGTGTGTTAATTACCTGTGTAATGTATAATAATGACTCTCATATAATAATAAATTTCCAGTCATTTCGGTATTTCGGTATTTGCCAGGTAACAGCACCGTTTTAATAGAGGGTTAAAGTCTGTGAACACTTTGCCAACTGCGGAGATATCAACATATAGGCCTGTACGGCTGTCCGTCTATTGCTGATGGTAATAGACGCAAACCATTATGCAGTCTTCACTGGAGCCGCTCAATGCGTCTGAGCTGGCCGGCCGGCTAGTGAAGCGCCACGTGTACGCTAAATATGCAACATTTTTGAGTTTTTGTTCAAAATCGGTTATCTTAGCATTTGGCCCTCTGAACTGAAAATTGGCACACCGGTTTCTCGTGTTTTGTGCAAAATTTACTTCAATGTTGTTTTTACGCATTTTGTTCTGGATGAGCCCGAACGAAAAGGACGGACAGACGAACGGACGAGATAAGTAATGCGGCCTAAGGATGGCCGCTCAATGACGCTTCGGCGAATGCTGTTGCTGTTGTTGCAGTCGTAATCAACACGTGGACGTCTGGACAGCAGTTGGAGATGAATAAGCCGACTTCCCCATGGATGTGGAAACAACTGAACGCCGGTCAGCAAACCAACTTGCCTTTGAGCAACGCTCTCTGCGGTATCGGCGAACCTAGCAATCCAGGCATCGAGTCCTGCATACTGTAGCAGCTGTCTCAGGTGTTAAACTACTACTGGGTTTGCGACACTGCATAACGACGTCTGTGAAATCGACCTTCCTTGAAACAGCCGACTTTTGGAGTCGGCGCCTACAGGCTGTGCCGATAAAACAATCTCGTATTATTTTTTTATTCTCAAAATTGTAGATCGTGTCTACAGGTGCAATGCATGAAATTTACATGAAATTTTTCTAAACGGTTGATACGGTATTAAGTTACCAACAGCAATAATTTACTGTTACAATTGTGCACATATTTGCTCGTATGTCGTCGACGATTATATAAGACTGATAATGAACTTGTTTCCTCGAACATCACAGTTCAGGCCACTAGTTAACCGTTAAATTAAAAGTATATAAAACTAAAAGTGACGTCTAGGTTTATAACTGTCACTAGACTGCCAATACTTTAAAAAGATTTACGTTATTTTTAGAAATAAAAAAATTGATTGTGTTGTGATACATGCTGGTATGAGAGAAAACTACAACAAGCCGGTTGGCGACGTGCTCGCTAGCTGCGATGCGAAGCGCTATTAATAATCAATATGCGGACATGGAACGGCTAACGCACGGACGCGCAGACACAGACAGCCACAGACACGCTGCCTGAATTTAAGAGCTGGACAACCAAAGAAGATAAGTTAGTAACTATATAGGCCTATACTGTAACTAACGCTAAGTTGACAGACTTAGATCGACATTAAGTTAACATTAAGCTACAATAATCGACCTCGCGCGAGCACACACACAACATCCTTTATTACACCTGTCAAGTTGTCAGACAAAATAGTTAGTCTCGACATTTAAGTACACATCGAATGCTGACGTCATTTCGGGTCGCTCGGCACTGGCTGTGTTTCCGGTGACACGTGACTTGATGCTCAGCATTCGACGACAGTAAGAGCGCGACCGTGAGGTGACGACGAGCTGATGACCTTACTCAGGTCATCACTGCTGCTGCTGATACTGCAGCTGCTGCTGGCACCTACGTCACGCACGTAGAATGTCGCAAACTCTCTGCCATCCTACAAAACGTCATACAGCGTCGTGGCAACAAATATTAAGGCTTATTTCCGATTTTTAATGTTTGACGTATTTTTAGCCGACCGTACTTTAGTAAAGGTCGAATTATTGGCATGAGTTGTCGTCCGTCCGTCTGTCTGTCACGGATGTACTGTGGCTAAACGGTGCAAGATAGGGCCTAGGTTGCTATTAATCACTAATAGGAAGTCGCATACTGGCTTTCAAATTAGATATTAATTATTGACGTTGGACGACCTTGATAGGTTATAACGCACCATGGTAAGCCAATCATGCGGTATTGCGGCTAAACGGTAAGTCGTAGAGGGCAGGCTCGTCGAGATCCACAGCGAGGCCCGGAAAAACATTCTTGCGGAACCCCCAAACACTTTCACGGGGCCCTTCTGGGAAAAAAATTTTGAATTTTTTTTTCAAAATGGTACATTCTGGCGTACTTTATAAATTTCTGGCGACGGCGAGGCCCCCAAACGTCGCGGGGCCCGTGGTAGCTAACCCCTATACCCCACCCTCTCGACGGGCCTGGTAGAGGGTCGGCGATGGTACCAGCGGATAGGGCGGGCAACTTCCTATAGGTTGTCAATAGTAACGATGTCTTCATCTGCAGCGGTTTGGCCGCAATTTTTAGTGGAAACTTTCAAGCTATAAGTGGCCGTATCTAGGAAACGGTGAGAAACACGGCTTAGATTAATATTAACCACGATGCGCATTGTCATTACCGCCATTTTGCAGTCGCTGAATCCGGTCGGTTCACTGGATAACGGCTTGTCGGCGGGCTGCATGTTCACTGCAATATCGTCCAACTTGCCGACTCTTTGATTCTTCACAGTTAGACGATCTTCCAGCTCGTTTGCGTATTCTTCCATCATTTCAATTATGCTAAGCACATCATTAAAACGAATTACAAAATGATATATTTTAGTATCGGTGCCTAATTGGTAAAATTGCTATACCTTTATCTCTACTGGGGGTAAATCTGCTTGTTGAATGTAACGCAGAACTCGGTAGTCTAACGGTAGCTTGTTTGACTAGTGATCGCAAGGTTCGACTCCAAGCCGTTGCACTGTGAGGTAACAACCCTAGAAAAGTTGTCTATATGCATGCGTCTTTGTCACTAAGCAGTATAATTTGGTACTGGCCTAACCGTTGGGAACGTAACGGAACTGGCGTAGCCCGCCGCCCATATTACTAAGTTGTGTTTGCACTCACTGCGGGTGTACGACGCAGAGGCATGCAAATGGAGATGAGCGCTGACCCAAAAATCGAAAACGATGTCTTTTACGTCAAGTCTTTTGGAAATACATGTACATGATTACACAGGGTAGAACCAAACATTCTGTTTATTTCTGTAAAAATAACACCGGATCTACACGAAAAGCAATTATCAAAAAGTGAGAGATATGCCTATTCCTGAAAATTAAGGTTATGTGATAATTAGGATATAATTAAATTATGTCATTAAAGTATAACGTTTTTAAAAATATTAAATGTAGACCTATAAAATGTTCGAGCACCAACCGTAAAACAGTAACGTATTGTGCACAGACTCTGCCACACAAGATCTAAACAAAGAGATCATTCTGTAGTTTGACAGTTGAATCACACGTAGCATATGCTAAAGCCTAAAAGTGAACACTGATAGTATCAAACGCTAAAGTTACTAATGCGTCGTTTGTCACAAAACACAGGCTACTAGAAAAGATTTGCCGACGAACGCACCTATCGAGGAAGTTTGTTTGTCCGCTGCTGACGGCCCTGCGCATACTCTTTTCCAGCTGTTCGAAGGTTGGACGGTTGATAGCGGTCTCATGGCAAGCCAATTCCATGATCTGGCGCGCCTTTGGTGGCATTTCCTTCCAGATACTGGCACCGGCTTCGCGCTGTTCTTGGCCGAACACGTCGACGAACAAGTCTTGAATGATAATGCCGAAGCTGTAGATATCTCCGGCACGAGTTGGCTTAAACAGTTCTCCGTCCTTCTCTATCTCTGGTGCCAAGTGTCTGAACGCCCGAGAACCTTCTTTGCAAAGAAAGTGAAGAACGCTCTGCTGTCGTGCAGCATGTATCTTGTTGCCTTTGGTTCGACGTACGACATCATACATTGTCGTGTACTCCCAGTCGGTGATCTTAATGGCCCAGCGTGAGTCCACGTGACACTTGTCGATGGTCAGGTTGCCGTGAATCACGTTCTGTCGATGAAGGTACGCCATTCCGTTAGCGATGTCGGCACAGGCGATGTAGCGAAACGACTGGTTGACGCTGTACTTGTTGTCTCGGAAGAAGTCAAGAAGCGTGCCGTTGGCGCAGTGCTTCTCGACGAGATAGATATTGTCGTTGTGTGACGAAATACCGAAGAATCTGGCAATGTTGTCGTGTTGAATCTCGTCGCGCATGCGCATCAGCACCTGCTTCATTTTCCAGTTGACGTCGAAAACACTTGCGATGCTCATCGGCTTTGCCACAACTTCGTGAATGTTCCAGCGGCCCAGACAGTTACTCTCTGACACCGCAGGCGCATCATTATCGGCGGTATCGAAGCCGCTGTTCATTCCACGACGACGCTTCTTGGGCACAACAAGATCGATCTCAAAGAAATTAATCTTCCAGTCGTCGCGATTCAACATGCGAAGGTATTTGACCCTTTGTAGAATAGCGTATATTGCCAAAAGTAAAATAATAATAGATATTATTGGTGTGACGACCTGGACAGGCAATTTCCATGTTTTAAGCGACTCTTTTTCTTCGAACTTTTGATGGCGAACCAGATCCATCAGTAGTCTTCCGTCGCATGTCATCCGTTCCAGCACGGTGGAATAGATCTTGCTGGCAACAGTTGAGCTGACGGGTGCCATTAGGTTATGATCAGTCTCGGTCTCGGCTTGAGAGCTGGTTAAAAACCACTCGATGTAACGAGCAAGTTCAATTGCCTCCGAACAGTTGCCTTCTTGCCTCATACGAACAATAAAGTACGAGTAGGCGGCGATCGGATATGTCTCCTCACCTTCGCAGTCGACCAGGTTGCTTGTGAGTCGAGATGACATGCTATGCGATCGTTCGTCCATTGCTGCCTGCACTGACCGCTTATCTCCCGCCGTGACACGTCCACGCTTGTTGACGACCGACACGAACGGTAAATTCACCTCGACCGCACTGGGTGGACTCACGTACCCGATACGGTACGGCTGACGATAAATGGCGTCCACCACTCCAGAGCTGCGCTCAGCAAACAGCGTCACCACGCTGGCATTCCAGCCGGTCCGCTTGCTGAAGATCCCGTACCGGGTTGCCCAGGCATCGCTGAAGGAGCTCAGAGATCTGGTAAAGATCTCCGTAGACCCGGACAAATCGTAACGAGCGACGGGCACGACAGTTGCGTTGGGAAGGTCGAGCCCGGGGTTGTGTTTGATGAATGTTGGATGGTTCCAGTTGTTGATTGAACCGTTGTAGATTCCAACGATCTGTTCTCGCGTTAGTACGAGGCTCTTAACTCCGGGTAAATTGTATGCCAACACGATCGACCTGCATTAGCCAGTGTCAATTTTTATCCTGCAACAAAATATGTTTGACAATTTGACAAGTGACTATTTGAGCAGAATCAAAAAACTATATTGCGTAGAATCAACTGCTTGAAGATTTGAGTGGCGTTCATACAATCAGTCTTCAATGCTCAATACGACGCTCATTTCCATTTCCATCAACAGGCCCACATAACCGACGTTTTCGTCCTATGGCAATCGCATAGAATCGGTAGGAATTTCTGTTGTTTCCTTACTTGTAATGTTAAACACATCAGAGTAACGAGAGACTTACAGTGCAATAGACGGAAACATCTGCAAGTCGGGATTTTGTTTGTAGTCGGCTTCCGACAGCAGTGAGTCGGACCCGGCGTAGTTGACCGTCCGGGCAATTATCGCTCGTTTGCCGAAGCCGCTGCCTCGAGCGCTGTACTTGAGTCGAACGTCGACGAACTGGTTTCGTGACGACCTGTATGCGGCCATCCACGGGACGTAGACGCCGTTGGGAGCCGTTGCCCCGGCGCCGATCAGTTCGACGTAAGCGCTGACGTCATTTACGACGAGTAACAACATTAGCAACCGGCGCATCGTCCACCCTGACATCTTCTAACAGCCTTTGTAGTACGCTTAGCCGTTGCGGTAAAACATTTTATATTACACAAATTGCAAATATTGCGTTTATTTGTTTTTTGAAGCGTACTCGACTCACAACTGCATCAGTCACGTGATCTCTCGAAGGCTGCTGTTGTCTCTGTGCCAGTAGATGCTAAATGATTCCACTGCAGGCTCATCGAAACGCCCCTCGTCATACAGTACGTGAATGCATTGTGCTGTGGCACCGCACTAGCAGTTTCTAAGCAAAATGTGTTATACACAGCTTGTCGGTAATATGAATATTAAATTACTTAATACATTAATTCTCATTCCTGATAGTATTAATTTTAATGTGTCATGACAATTATTCTTAACGAATTAATTTTCGTTGAGATTTGCTGTGTTCTGGTTGTATGTCTTTGGCACTTGCACTTGTACTTGTAGCGTTACTTGTACCTTTAGTAGGTTACTTGCAAAATACTTCATGCTCTCTGCTAAAATGGATGTTCCTATTTGTGACCATTCAACTCATCCACAGCATTCATGGCAATACACAAACTGGTTATGAGTCAGAACATGTGAACTGATTAGCGAGTGCAGCACTAACTGTTGTCATTCATAAAGTCGGATATTTCTATCACTGCAGTAACTATTCGTCCGGTCGCGGTAAAATAGCCTGTAAGCTATTTTTCCGGCAATAAACAAAAAAGAAAAACTCAGTCGCACTCACTAGGCGGCTGCACCAATGTCGCTTGGCGTAATTGCATTAGCGTAGTCACCACAGTTAGCGTTAATATTATGCTTTAAGGTCTGAAGTTTAGGGTTAGGATTAGGGTTAAAGTTCGGGTTTGGGGTCAATGTTAGGGTTAGAGTTAAGGTCAGGGTGAGGTTTAGGGTTAGCGTATTTAAAAAATTTCAATGCCAATAATGCACACCAAAATTAAGCGTAAAATATTGGCGATAAATTCGACGCTGCTGCAGGCAAGTACGAAAACTGCCGACTGGCGATCCGTGATTCCCTACGTGCTAGGGTTGAGGTCGTTAGTTGCCCGGCTGCCGTCGTGTCTCTGCTGTGGTACGACGCTGCAAAGACTTGCCTTTAGCCGATACCTACGAGCACCGTTGGGTGCTCGTATCTCGTATGCACCAACTAAAGCCGTCCAAGTCAGTAGCCGGATAAATAGCCGGCCCGGGTAGAACCGGACATTTATTTGACTGTCGTTTCAATAGCCGCTAGGTTATTGATACGGCTGCTTGATAAATATCATGTGCCTTTTATCACAGATGCGCGTCACATGCCGTAAATGTCAATCAATGTTTTATTATGTCATATAAATAAAATTGCGATAAAACGTTACGCAAATTTATTTAAAAGGTTAAGCTAACAAACACTAACAAACCACCATTTTCCCAAACTGTTTAATTTATATTATGCAATTATCTGCACTGCACTTTTAGCGTTCTGTCTAGCTGTGGGAATAAATTTAATCATTATAATAAATATAACATCACGTGTGAAAATGATTCTATGTGATTTGACTTTGTAATATTCGTATCACGCAAGCACAACACAAAATTCGACTACTATGCCATTCATAAATTCGGAAAAGATTAAAGATCTGCAAACTTATAAAATGTCGTCACTTATTTAATTGACCGGTCCATTTGTAGGCTATCCCATATTATAAATTTTGTTATACTTTCCTGTCGCACAGTTCCGGGCAGAATTTAAATTGCCGCGCCGGCCAGTGTAGGAGCAAAGCTGAAACAAGTAATTTGAGCAGCGGTCACGTGACACGCGTTAGAAGCGGTCTTGCCACATGGGCAATCGTGTACAGCATGCAATAAAATAATAATGCGTTTTGAAAGAGTACCCAAATTTGAGGCCTCCGTATGGACAACCTCTTGAATATAACAGGTCGAAATTTAGATTGTTAAAAAGCACGTTTTATCCTAAAAATTTCGTAGGTCTACGCAGGTTGTCCAAGTTTATCTCCAGCTATTTCGGCGCAATTTACTCTTGAAATTTGCGCCGCAGCCAAATATTGCAAAAAGCACTAAAATCCCCCTATCGTTTAAGATTTAAGGTCATTAAAGGTCATCGATGTTGATACCATTTAAAAGCTAGTCACGAGTGCTTGTTATGATGAGCGGCAAGTCTGTGCATATCTGCAACTGTTTTCACGCTAGTCGAGCTGATAACGCTAAAAATAACCACTTTTTAAGAAGGTACTACTCTTTGATGCCCGCCTGCGCAGGCTTACTTAAACCCAGAGGTTTGAGACTTGAATTGCTAAAATTTGAGTTTAATGCCAAAAATTTCATATGCAGATTGTCTTAGTCTATCTCTAGCCATTTCGTCGCAATTCACTCTAAAAAGGTGAGCTGCAGCCAAAAATGCAAAAAATTTTACTAAAAGCCCATTTTGGAGGGTTCAAGGTCGTTTAAAGTCATCGATGCTAATAAATCTAAAAAGCCCGTCGCCAGTGTTTGTTATGTGTGTAACTGTGTATGTACCTATCTGCAATCGTTTTCACGGTACACGAGCCAATAGCAGTAAAATTAACACTTTTTAGAGGGTACTCGTCTTTGACGCTCGCGTGCGCAGACTTTCTTGAACTTAAGAAGTCCGGACTTAAACTGCTAAAATCTACGTTTTATACTGAAAATTTCATACGTAGGATGTTTAAGTCTATCTCTAGCCATTTCGGCACAATTTACTCTCAAAATGTGTGTCGCAGCCCGAAATCACGAAAAATTTACGAAAACCGGTAATTTTGGGGTTTAGGGTCGTTCAAGATCATCGATGTTAATAAAATTAAAAAGCCCGTGACCAGTGCTTGTTATAATAAACTACATGTTTGCACCTATCTGCAACCGTTTCTACACTAGAAGAGCCAATAGCGGCAAAATAACATCTTTTAGGGGGGTACTTTTGTGTGACGCCGTTGTTCGAGGTGAACTCCCGCACTTAGAGGCATGAAATTTCGTCACGATAGACTAGAATTCTTGGGGCAGCCCAGAGTGAAGATTCTGTGATCCTAGCTTGCACCGTTTTTATACAATACAGCAGTGTGACAGCCAGACAGATGGACAGACGCCCAGGCCATGGCAAAGATGCACGAAGCATTCTGCTATCGGGCGTAAAAAGCTATAGGCCTAACCCTAATGCGCCCCAGTTAACACTAAAATGCATTTTAATGGCAACATGATGGGACAGTATTCTAGCAAACCATTTGACAGTAGGGAGAAAAAGTATTTCTTTATTCGAGAAATTGTGTGAGAAGAAAAGTTATTTTTTCGCATTTAAAAAAAACTATATTGTTGGTAACAAATGTATTATTGCTGCATTTTTCGTCCCTTCGAACTCATTCTATTTCTTTCCTCTTAAAACCGCTTATGTGACAAGTCGACGGCTGCTAAAATTACCAATATTACACTGACGGACGCAAAATGACGAGTGACGAAATATTAACGTTCCGTAGCACGTTAATATTGTTACTTGTCAATTCTGTGCACATTAGCTGACGCCCACGTTCTCGTCAGATGACATGTGAAAATTTGATTCGCGATCGTTAGTATATCACACGAAAAAAACTGTGACAACACTGTATCTGCCCATCATACGTATAGTTACCTCCGCCAAGGCTGTTATGTTTTTGCCGGTTTTTGTTTGTCTGTTTGTCTGTGTGTGTGAGCAAGATAACTCAAAAAGTTATGGACGGATCTTTCTGAAATTTTGAGAAAATATTGGACGTGGCATATGCTACAAGTGATTCAATTTTGGAGGTGATCCGGCAGGAATCCTAGATTCTGGATCATTTTGAAATTTTCGTTACCATTGCGTTAAACGGGGCATAAGCGAAACCGCTGGCAAAGCGAATATGGTGACGCCACCTGGCGAATAGCATTGCCTTGGCGAAGGTACCTGCGAGCTATGATTGCTTTCTAGTTGTATAATGTGTCAATGCGGTTGTCATGTTACATGACAGCAGTTAATTCAGGATTTGTAATCCTTTTACTTAAATATGAAAGAGGGATCCACTTTGATCGAGAACACTAAATAACAGAGGGTAGGGAAAATCGGCGATTTTAAACAAGTAAATCGTCGTACCTTAGAAACGGTGTTAATCAAAACCACATGCATCGTGTCTCAAAAACTGTGCAATTTTTTTGGTCAGATAATCGTCACATTTTTATCAACTTCAGTAAGTTTCGTCACACAGATGATGAAAAGCTAAAACAGTGTTAGAGAGATGCGTTCACTTTTCATCTCATCTAATTAGCGTCAACGCACAGCCGTGTTAAACGCAGTTGTTTTACATTGTTACATAAAACTATAATTATTACGTACAATAGCAGACACAGACGGAAGATCCAAAGGGTACAAATTTTCTTTCTTTTACATGAACGTAATTTTTTTTAGTCTTACCTTATTGTGGTGGTCTTATAACACAGCATCGCAATATGGCACACTTTGAGCACAAATACTGACAATTTTAAAGCAAATTTATAATTCTGCCTCATAAATAACATTTTACTTTGTTGTGCGCTAATAAAGTCGTTAAAAAGTTTGGTGCAGACAACATCTCAGCGTCGTGTGATAATGTGGAACACATCCGTTTAGCACGGAATTTTGTACAGTTTTTGAAATATGGTGTATTATCGGCTACTGTTAAAAAGTTGCATACGCGCTTTGGATTGCCGCCAGAATTAAAGACATTGGATGACAGTAAAAGGACAATAAGCTACTACATGTACAGATTGTGACTTTTTCGAAGTTTATTTCCTCACTTACTGTTTATTTTTTGAAATTGCACGCCATCTAAACATAGCAGTTTTTCAAAATAACGGACCAGCACATAGGCTGACGGACTATTTACGTTGCCGAATTTCGATTTTTTTTCTAACATACAAACGTGAATAAAAAATGTAAACACATTACATTTTAAAACTAGCGACTCATAGCATTTGTAGACATAATAAATTATATAAAAGACGACTGCTCGTGTTGGGGCAAATAATCTAAAACCAATGTATGCCCGTTACGTGGTAGAAAGTGAATACCCCATGCCGCAGCAGATTATTATTTTACAGTATTTAACATCGAACACAGAAATAGACACGCAATCTTTCGCTATCTTTTGCTTCCCATGAGCGCGTATTAACAAAACCATAATCTCCGGTCGTTACGTTCGATATTTAATTTCCCCTCACTAACGAAAGGTCATGAAAGCACGCAATTATCTTTTGGCAAAGATTATTTGTCTAACAGCCAAACTGTGTTCAGATATTTGAATTAATGTTTTTTTTTCAGCTACATGTGCTAAATGTTATTTACATCTAATGTAATTCGACCGAATTATAAAAAGTGCTGTGTAGTATCTCGAAATATCACTTAAGAACAAACCAAATCAGAGCATGTAACATGTAACATGTAATCGAGGCCCCATCGGTGAATGCATTCGAGGACAGATTGTACAGACACTGGTCATATATCGGCATATAAAGCAAAATCTACAAAGCTCATCATCATCAAGTACAAGTACAAGTACAGCAACAGTTTCGCGTTAACGCGTTGGTCCCGATCAACGAGGTCGCCCAACTACTACTCTATTGGACCGAACAAGTAAACCGAGTCAAGTTAATTACGAAGATGAACCCAGCCTTCCGCCATTTCGGGGTGAGCAAATTGAGTACCGTTCGTGCTTCTTTCTGGAAGTTAAGATGAGGTACGTTTACTTGTTTCGGGTAACAGGTTACGCTTTGTGCTTATGAAATGGGTTCCCATTGTGAGTTATTCACGTAGCCTACATAACAAATTAAAAACTGCTAAACTTTTTATTATATAAAGTAATAAAGAGGTCTAAAACATGTTTAAAGCGTTGTTAGGGTTTCCTATCTAAGATAAAAGAAACAGGCACAGCAGATAGTAAAAAGGGCAAAAAAAACTTTAAAAAAAACAAAAATTACTTTATTGTAGCTAAAACAATAGACAACCCTGTCAGTATCATTACATCTGCATGTGCATAGTAAATTACTTACTTTTTTGTGGAAAATAACTAATTGCAAGTGCAACAAAGTTCTGATAAATTAAATTACGCTTAAGTAAGGACCAAGTTTCTGTAAATATAAATTCTTATTGCAGTGTTGTGGTTATGTTTACAATAACAAGAAGAAAAATGCGAGAATGGGGACTGCGATTCTGTATACGACGTCACGCTACTCACGCTATTACGACTGTTTAGCACTTTGGCCACTAAACCTATGTCGTGAATCGCGAAACAAATCGTCGCCAATATCTGAGTGGTTGGTCCTTGGGTCCTTCACTTTGTAAAATTTCGTCAAAATCAGCTGCTCATAACGTTCTGAGATGCACTGCATGTTGCCACTTTACGCCCTACTCTTTAATGGCAGAGAATGTTGCATAATGATGCACATTTCAGAATCACACCTCACACGATAGTGTAAGTGTTGTAAAGACGACCTTCAAAGTCTATGGGAAAAGGCAAAATTTGACACTCAGCCAACCAAAAATCCCTAAACCGATCGTCACCAAATTTGAATGTCGTGATTACGTCGTGGACCTCTATTACCAACAAAAATTTGGGCTTAATCCACCCAGGGGTTTTTGCTCCCCATATAGGTGAAATATACACCCCTTTTGTTCGAAATTTACTACACTTTTTTAGTGCTTCACCTCGCCTACAGGCGAGTCCGTTAGACCGTTTTTTACGCTTAAGACGTCAAATGACGCGGTTTTGTGCAAAAAAGTGCCTTTTTATTGTTATAAAATAAAAATTTTATTTTTCACTTATTTATTCGAAAAATTCAAAAAAAATTACAATGGCGCATATGAAAAAAATTTTAAAATTCTGTAAACTTGTGTGCAAGATATCACAGGCTGAACGGTAGTTCAAGCCCTGTGTTAACGGCGACTTCTCTTTCTTATGGGAAAGCCAAAAATTCGACCCCCACAGAATCAAAACCCCTGATCTGATTGAGATAAAATTTGGCAGGGTTGCTTACGTCGGCGAGACGACCCCTCATGCAAAATTTCATGTAAATCCCTCCAAGGGGGGCTTCCCGGCAAATGGGTGTAATATACGCAAAAAATTTTTGTATCCATATACCTTTTTTTCACAGACTCACCTACAGGTCAGACCCTTCGGCGGATTTTTGCGTGCGATGGCTCAAACGACGCGGTCTCGCGCAAGGATGTGCCTTTTGAGAATTAAAAAAATTGAAATTAATATTTAACGTATTTATTCGCAAAAATCGAAAAAAATTACAATGGCGCCTATGGGAAAAATTAAACAGTTCTTTAAACAGTCATAACTTTGGCTGTGTATAAGATAGAGTCGTAATTTTTGGTTCTAGGGTATGGTTTTCAAGGATGGCCTATCTAATGGTGTTATACAATTATACCCTGGAC
>Ga0209367_1003979_pt1 | contig 20261 bp, 15 predicted proteins | sample WorMetLIZISLAND2_FD_187412 | JGI IMG/M metagenome (GOLD analysis project Ga0209367, IMG submission 187412) | Marine gutless worms symbiont microbial communities from Max Planck institute for Marine Microbiology, Germany - Olavius geniculatus... ...
ATAAAACCACCATTCGATGACATATAGTCTCATTAATAAGTGTGCCAAAAATTATTATAATCGGACATTCATTGTTCAAGTTATTGCAAAAAATGTAGTCACATGCTTTTTTTTGAGACACAGTGTAGTTGTGCTGCATTATTAGTTATTTTGTTCAACTATTTTCATAAATGGTATACCTGCAGAGTACTTTCATGCTGTTTGTTTCTTGTGTAGTATCATGTTTCCCATTTTTCATCTGCATGCATTATTACTGTCCATAGAAATGGTGGCAGTATTGTTTTGGATACTGCATCAACTCATGAACTGCTACAATTAGCTTGATGAAATTGTGCACAAATGTGTGCCTTGACAACCTCTAGTACCATGTTGAATACTAAGGTCAAGGTCACATGGGTTTTAACCAGATGGCAGCACTGCAGTGTTATATGTTGCATCAAAAGCTGAGTAATTTGTGTAGCACACATTTTTAGACTTTTGCACAGTATACAAACAGGGCCTTAAGTAGATGGATTTCAAAGACTGCTCGGGTCTACAGATTTAACTTAGAGACACACACATAGTGATGTACAGTTGATTATAATTTCACATTACGTCTTCAGGTCGTTTGTGCTTGAGCGCACTGTATGTTATTTGTTATGATATTATAAGTTATTTGGCAATGCAGCAAGCTGTGACTGAGTGATTATTTATAACTTATTTTTGATGGACACTGTAAAACTGTGTTCAAAGCGACAGAATTGACTAGTGGATTTCAGTTCATTTCTGTTGCTTTCAACACATCTTAAGAGTTCAGTTACCAAAGTCTTGTTGATGTCTTACAGAAAAGTTAATTTAATATGTAGGCTAGTTAAGATTTTTGTCCATTACTTATACCTATTGTTTCCAACTTACAGCATAAGGGAAGGCATGTAGGCTTACACTTACAAAAGGGCGCTTGAATAGCTCAAACTGTGAAGTACTCTAATTGAACTATAACTAACTCCAAAGATTGCCAACCTTAAACTTTTCAAATACCATAGTTGTTGGCACTTGGCAGGGTTAAAAACTAGGTCTTTTGGACATTTTTTGTAGTTTTTACGTTTTTAAAGGTTTTTTTTATTTTTGCTTAGCTGAAAGAAGATGGGACAAATTTTAAAAACATTTTATATCCTACACCATTCTCCATGTCAATCGTTTTTGTTATGTGAAACTGGTGACGTCAGAACTAAAAAAATGACGATTATAATATGAAATAAAATTTGGTTTATATTTTAATTTGCACAACAAGTGAAAATTTTGACTTCTCGGATTTTAAAGTCTAAAATACTTAGGTTCTTTAACCAATTTTCCAGCCGTGTTTATGTAACATAACATTCTTCTTTAGAACTTGCCTACAGCAATTTGCATAACGAGAATAGCACTGCGTGCTCTCAAGTCTTAGTAGCTGACTATACTGACAGGCCCGTCGAGAGCGAGGTGTAGGGGGAGGAGGGAAGTTGTCTTGGGCCCCGCGATCTTTGGGGACCCCGCCGTCACTCAAAAATATAGAGTACACCTAAATGCGCCATTTTAAAAAAGAAAAATTAAAAAAATTTCTTAGAGGGGCCCCGCGAGAATGTTTACCTGAGCTCCGCTGTGGCTGTCAATGGGCCTGTATATTGATAGATGTATAATTCATGGAATGCACATTTTGCACACTTTAGTTTTATCTTAGCCTACCGGTACTTGTGCTGTCTATGCTGACATTCTAAAAGCTTTCACAGGGTAATTACCAAATTCTAGTGTAACTTACGAACTCAATAGGCTCACATGGATGTGCATTTGTGAATAGGACATTGCTCTAAAGCAGCTAGCATTCCCCGTAATGAGCGGGTGACAACTGCAATTTAACCTCGTCAGAACACGCCGGGTGGGGTGAATTAATTACAGGCGAATTTTTCCGACTCACGTTGTAGACCACAACGACCACTTTTAGACAAAGGCATTCGAAAATACTTGACGTGAAGATAAGCTTATATTATTAAAGAAATTCCAGGATGACGTAGATGATAGCTTTTTGACATGATGCATTGTTTAAGAACAAATCGAAAAGAAAAATCATAGTCTCAAGTAGGCCTAATCACGTTTATCCGTGTGTGTATGCATAGCAGTATTGGGTATAGCTTATAGTGAAGCCAATACACATGTGGCACAATCGGATGAATAATTCTGTACAAAATTATAGTGATGATGACAACAGAACCGTCAAAAAAACGTTATATGCCTAATTACGTCGTAGTGCCATTAAACGTGTTATCGTCGATTAAATACTAAATAAAATATTAATGTCATTGAAAAAATGAAAGTACTAGACATTTTAATTCTCACTGTACAGATAAAAAGTTACTAAATACGGCGTACAGCGCAACTACCGTAGCTGTCAGCCCTCGATACCCCAAATCTTAGTCTATCGGAAAATTGTTTTCTAGAAGTACAAAATTCGTGCATGGGTGGAAAATGGAAATCCTTCTTTGTAAGGGAATTTGGCAGCAAAATTAAATTAAAATTTTGAGCACACCTCCTGCCTAATATCTTCTCTGTCGGAAATTTGCAGATGGCTCTCTCTGAAAACTGCAATTTCTTACCCTCCCTCCCCGACTTGTTTATCTCACTGACGACGCCGCTTGTAACTATCACAGTAAAACAGTGCGTTCGCCGGGGGGAGCAAGTTCGTTGTCGTTCTGTTCTACAGGCTGCAGTTTGACGTGAATGCTGAACTTGCGGAACTCCGGTAGAAACAGCAAGGAGTAGACGACGAAGAGAATTCCCATCAGCCACTCGCAAACAGCGCCTTGCACGTGAAGCGCGTACCCCTGCAGTGTGCAAAAATATCCGCAGATGTAAGACCGGTAACTCAAGTGCAAAATAAAGGGAGGATCGATCCAGATCTAGGCCTGTCACGAAAGAAGCAAACATGTGACAAACGCCGACGTCTCAAAGGCGCCAAATGAATGTCGCCCCATATACTGTTTTCTCAGCAATCGCTTTGAATTTTAATTTGAAAATTTACACATTTATTTGCTGAAACCTGCTACATCTAACTGCCAAACAAAATTTGATTCTGTTAAAAAATGAAGTTATAGACAACGACTTGAAACAGAAGTCTTTTAGGGTGACCTCACAAAAGCCGCTGTAGCTATTGTTTGCTTCGGTAAATTTTACTGAAATTTGGCATTTTGATTGCCAACAAATGATGCACTGTCGACATGAAATTTTGTTACAATCAGTTGTTGTTTGTTGGGGTTACGCAAGTGTACAGTAACAGAGCCACTTTGATTACCAACTAGGCCCCGGCGGCATCATATGTTGAAAAAATGGGTGAAACAGAAACTTGTGTAACGCCGTATTGGTAGCGTAGATATTTTGTTATCAATATTCAACATTTAATAACTCTGCTACGAAATAATATTTTTCAATAAAATTTGGCAATCGCTTCAGGAGTTTATTGGACATTAAGTGTACAAAACTTTATTTAGATTCATTCAGATATGACATTTTTATTGCACGCTGTCTAGGGGATTAGTTTTTTTTACCGGACACAGTGTAGTTATGACCGGGAAGATGTGTGCGTCTTTTCAGTACACTCATTTGTATTGATGAAAAGAAAAAACCAACGGTTAGGCCTACGTACTGGTTCGTCTGGTTTCCAAAAATGCGGAACAATGACCGTAGCATTTCCGCGATGTGCGTACAGCGCAACGGACGACAGCTTTTCACCTGTCATTGCTTTAAATCACACACAACGTACGTGACTGTAGAACATAAAACGTGCCAGTTTTATTTTTGGAATGGCTCCGTGAAACATTGGCCAATTTTAATAATTTCTGGCATGCGACATAAAGACAAAATTTGACGCATATCAGTACAATTTTTTTACACGTAAACTAGGTGAGCAAAAGCCCACCCACTAGGGCAAATCGCCCACCCACGCCAGGAATTTTGCCCAAATGGGTTAATCCATTATTTTCGTTATGATATGATCGATAGAGGTAGTCGGTTATCTATAATGCATTAAAAATCATTTCCTCCTTATCGTCATGAGCCTAGTTGGTAACATGATACGATACCAAATAAACTCACCTGCAGCAATATCAAATTTCCAAAATTTTTCCGAAGGTGACATCTCGGAACTCGCTTTAGGAGCATGGAAAGACGGACAGAAAGAAAAGAGGAGGAAAGCAAAAATGAAAATAAGGGATAGAGGAAGAAAGATGAAAGAAAAGAAAAATAGAGATTGCTAACTTGGCCCCATATGTTGAAAAATGGGTGAAACGAAAATTTGAAATTTTCTGACAAACACTGCAAATTTTTAACAAAATTCTCAGAAATAGTTGCAAACTTCAGACAGCAGCAATTATGGATGTCCAAAATTTCAATTTTGTTTCTAATTTTTTTTTAACAAATGGGAGCTTTTTAGCCCCACATTTTGCATTCTTGGGCAAAATTGTTCTGACAAAAAAACCTGAGACAATATTTCGACCATCCAAAATTATGCGAGGGGAGACACTGCTTTCCCTCCTGCACCCCCCGTTCTTTCCAGCAATGACACAACTGCTTTTTTCTACTACTAATTTCGGCTTAAAAGTTGCACTGACGCAAATGACTGTAGTTTTGCCCGCTTCACCTTAACACTGCTGCATGTCAAAAATTATTCGGCCGACGTTTCACGTAGGCTAGCTATTCAAAAAAGTGGTACGTTTTTATGGCCACGGTGTAGTACACTTTCCAAATTTAACTCAGATGCAGATACAATGAAACATTCTAGACAAACCAAAATTTGGCTCACCCACAATTTTTCATTGTGCCTGTACCAAGACTGCTGACAGGTCAATAAATTCAATGTGCAAAATAGTGCAAGTCTGGAAGCAAGGTCATTCAACTGGGCAATTGTATGGGATATATATGGAAAATGACATTGACATAGATGGTCCGCTACGATTGTCTGTCTCTCCCACACATGAATCATTTTAAAAACGTATCTATCTAGAAAAGTTTTACTTGGCATCTTCGCACAGTGTTGCAAGTTTTATTTGTATCTGGGCTTTCCGAAATTCACAATAGTCTATAGGCGTAGGGTTTAAGTTACGTTTTGGCGTTTTTTGAGTGCCCTGCTTTAACAGCTGCATAAATAAGAAAAATGCCAAATAAAATTTTACGCTACAGATACTAGAATTTCGTCACAGACTTACCGAGGATTAGGGCGAAAATGGAAAGTAGCGCCACGACTAGTCGTAACCAGTAGAGGCAGCGCAGTGATCGCAGCCAGTGTTGCTGAGACTGGTCGCTGGTGACGTCATCTCTGATCTCAATCACACACATGCGCAGTGAGATGAGCGCGTCGATGACGATGAACACGCAGCCTCCTGTGAACAGAATACCGGCGCTGACGACATGAGTGAGGCCAACACCGTGCGCCTGGTCCTCGGGAAAATTGGCGACGAATGACAAGAACAGCGTGGCCAAACTACCGATGATTAGTGACAGGATCTTCACAATCTTCATACAGACGTTGTCCGCAGGACTTGTGACCGTTATGAACCGCAACAGTATCATCACGACACCTGCAGGCGTAGTACACAATATTGGAGACAATGCCTATCACTTAGCACTCTTTTGCCAATCAAGTAAATTTCCCAGACAAAAAAAACACTTCCATTTTTCCTATAGGCCTACAATGTTGGCAGAATGATGTGGTCCGATTTCAGTAATTCGATTTCATTTTTACAGTTAGTGATGAACTGCAGAAAAGCTACGTGCAAAAGATTTCACCTCACCTCACGTCTGTTGCCACACTACCTTGTGAAATTTTAATGTTTAATTTTACAACTTCTCATTTATGCTAGCTATAGTTGTAGGCCTGCCTAGCGCCAAACGTTACTTTCGTCTCATTATTAAACATTTGGAGGTGATTTGTTTGATGGGCTGAGGATTTACTTTTAGCTTATTTTTAAAGTCCTGCTGACGTCATTTGACAATACTCGTACACTGAAAGTATGCCTAAGCTTAGGCTATGTTCTTACCGACAAAGGCAGCCATGTTCAGAAGTTGGGCAAAGACGAAGTGCTCTGGTCCACGCAAACCCGTATCGCTAGAACGGCAAAATACACGCACACGCGCGCGCAGTCGTATAAAGCCTACTTTGATGAAAAAAACTGTATACAGTTAAACCGACATGCAAACTTACGTCTGTCAACTTTTTATAAAATGAATGTATGATGATGATCATCATCATCATTATATGTACGTGCATTACATGAGAGTGAAACTTTTTTACACGCATGTTGACCACTTTAGGCGTAGTCCTGTATTCGCCGCATTGTCCCGAGATTTCGTGCTTTATCACAAAACTTCTCACGCAGCAGCAGGCCTTCCTTGCAAGACTGCTGTAACAAGCGAAAATGCCTGCCCAGTGCTAACATTACATGCGGCCATCCGTTTAGCTATACACTGCACTGCTCAACCCTATACTTAATCTTGACCTTTGAACTTTGAGCTGAAAATTTAAAATTGTCACACCGGTCAATCATGCCCTGGAAAACTACAAACATACCACAACAAGAGCTGTAATGCGGCCTATCTTAGGACATCTGCACAATAAATTTAACATTGCACTCATCGGCCGGTATAAGCCTACAAGGGTACCTGATGTATGGAATCCAAGCTTGAACATCCCCTCGATGCACGCCAATCAGATAGCATGCAAGTAGACCACCCACCATCAAAACGGCGAACAGAACAACCGGCGACGTTGCGTTAACGTTCATCGTCTATGTTTATCTGCAAGTAATTTGAGCAAAGCACACGTGACGCGCGATAGCAGCGGTCTTGCCACCTGGGCAATCATGTACAGCAATAAAATAATAATGCGTTTTGAAAGAGTATTCAAATTTGAGGCCTTCGTACAAAAGACGCCTTGAATTTAAGATAACGAAATTTAAACCGTTAAAAACGAACGTTCTATGCTAAAAATTTTATAGGTCTACGCAGGTTGTCCAGGTTTATTTCCAGCCATTTCGGCGCAATTCACTCTTGAAATGTGCGCGGAAGCCAAAAATTTCCAAAAACACTAAAATTTCATATTGTTCAAGATTCAAGGTTATTATAGTCATCGATGTTGACACCATTCAAAAGCTCGTCACTAGTGCTTCTTATGATAAGCAGCATGTCTGTGCATATTTGCAATTACTGTTTTTACGCTAGTCGTGCTAATAGCGGTAAAATAACCACTTTTAAGGAGTGTACCTCTTTGATACTTATCTGCGCAGGACTCCTCAAACTTGGAGCGACGAGACTTGAATTGCTAAAATCTGAGTTTAATGCCAAAGATTTCATTCCCAGGTTGTCTTGGTCTATCTCCAGCTATTTCGTCGCAATTCACTCTTAAAATCTGCGCTTCAGCCTAAAAATTGTCAAAAATTTACTAAAACCCCTTTTTGGGAGTTCAAAATCGTTCAAGGTCAACAATTTTGATAAAATTAAAATGCGTGACCAGTGCTTGCTATGATAAGCAACATGTATGTACCTATCTACAACCGTTTTCACAGTAGAACAGTTAATATCTGCAAAATAACGTCTTTTTAAGGGAGGTACCCCTCTTTGACGCCCTCGTTCGAGTGGAACCCCGGCACCCATGGATACAAAATTTCGTCACGATAAACTAGAGGCCTTGTAACACTCCAGAGTAAAGACTGTAATCTTAGCTTGCACCGTTTTGATACAGATCACGAGTGTGACAGACGGACGGACAGACAGATAGACAGATAGACGAACCGATGGACGGACGCCTAGACGATGGTTAAAACGCGCGATGCATTCTGCTATCGCGAGTAAAAAGTGCAATCATAATTAATCGTTATGTTTAGTATGGTTTGATTTAAATACGATTGCATTCACACGCGTGTTTTCGGCGGAGGAAACACAAGTGCTGTATAAAATTGCGCCAATCGAAGCTGGCTTTGGTAGTTAGACAGCCAGAGAACTATTGACGTGGGACACACGCCGCGACACACATGCAAACACACTCAAAACTATAACACATGGGAAAAAGTTTGTTTATAATCAGTAGTTCGCGATCTGTTGAAAATGACTAATCTTTGAACAGTGGAGTCGAGGTTTTGAACTTCCATGTCAACCTTCTATGTCATAGGCAAAGCATGACATAAAAATGATGACAGTCTCTTTTGCAGAAGTAATACAATATAATCAATGATGTTTGGCTTAGCCTAAATTTACACAAAAAATGAAATAAAGAAAGTTGAATCAACATGCATAAACTTACATACCGATAACTGAGCACATCGACTTCAGTCGGTTGTTGCTGGACATTATGCACGCCGTATTTAACCAGGCTAATAATAATAACACCGACTCGGAAAGTCCTCAGAGGATTGGCTTTACTGACAGTGTTCAAAATTAGCAGCACACATTGCAAAGCGTAGGTCTAATCGAATTGTCGCTTCATATCCGGTTGAAGGCAGGCCACGTGCAGAACCCTAATCGCATGTGACTATGCAGCATAATGCATTAGGCCTACAACTGGCCTACGTATATACATGCGTATATATAAACATCGTCAGCCAATTAGGCTAGCGTATACTACTGTGACAATGTCACGCCTCGCGACTTTGTAGCTGCGCTAAGTCGCTGACCATGCGGAATTATGTATAGGCCTATCTCAGTCAACTTTAATAGCCACATGCAGTCGTCAATTGACAATGAAGCATTTGGCCTGTGATGTTGAGTCACATTTCGTAGGCCTTTAACACTGTGCCAACGTAGCAAATAACGCTTGTCTAGAACTCTATAAAATATGTCCAAAAAATCTATTAACACAAAATCTACACATTATAATTACAACATAGGCCCTAACGTTGACCACAAGCAACAGCGACAGCAAAAACTGCTAGAATAGCCGGTCCAAATGGCGTCCACGGTCCAAATATTAAATCAACATCAAAGCTAAACGTAATTTCACAATGAAATAGGCCTAGATGAGCACTGTTCAACAAGCCCGTCGACGGGGGAGGAATAAAGGAGGAGGGTAAGTTACCCCGGGCCCCGCGACGTTTGGGGACCCGCCGTCGCTGAAAAAATATAAAGTAGCGGCCCGAGAGAATGTTTCCCTGGACCCAGCTGTGGCTCTGGACGTTCCTGCTGTTCAAACTTAGAAGACAATAGGCCCTACAGTACTTTTATCTTTTTAAGCCACCCCACCTGCAGACATTTTTCTCTTTAAAAATTCCAGCCGTTTATTAGGCTTAGACCTTTATTATTTTAACAACAAAGCTGAACAAATTGGAAACAAACTGGCAAAATTATCGAGGTATCAATCAATCAATCAATCAATCAAACAATCAATCTTTATTTGTATCAGGTAAAAACCCCATATCATCTAAGCCTAAAAGAATAGTAAAAAGTAAGAAAATATATATGCATGCAGACGCAAAGAGCAACCACAAACACAGTCAGCGAAACACATCAGTTATACACAGAAACAATTCCAATGTTTCTGAGGTTAATTATCAGCATATTGCCAGACGACCACCAGTATGTGGGTAATGATACATTTTATCACGCCAGTGTTTAATTGTTATCCTTAAGGTGCGTTATCACTGCGCACAACGCGTATTGCATATTCATGAGCCAACCAATCAAAGTGTCCTAGAAATTTAGATAAGACACGTTGATTGGTTGGCTCGTGAATATGCAATACGCGTTGACGCACGTTAACGCGCGTCAACGCGCTCAGTGAGAACGCACTTTTATTTTTAAACGCGAAGTTGTGTAGAAAATCGCTTTAAACGGTGTATATCGTGTTTTTACTAGAAGTCGGAGTCCAGACAAGTATAGATTAGCAGTTTATAGCTGCAATTTTATTGCTATTAACTTGAGTTGGTTCATTATTGCTGACATTCTTGTGTGATGGTTGATTAGACACGTTCGTCAGTCGTCATTCGTTATTCGATGCACCCACTGTATTAATAGCAAGGACAATTTCCCAGAAACATATCACGGTTAAATGAGTCAAGACGTACACTGTCGGTCATTGTGAACCGTCAAGTACATTACTGCATACTAGCATAACTGACAGAGGCTACAGTTCACTTCTTAATTAACACGTGCATGCTACATTTCTGCATTATCGTGTCGTATTCGTATTATCTATCATGTAATAAAATAGTTTACAATATTCTCATTTTGTAATTAAACAGAACTTTTTTGCAGCATTCGACATAATTATATAAGTACGCTATACGCTCGTAGTATTTCACAGGAAGCAAGTGAGGAAAAAGATTGCGCGTTTGAGATTAAAAGATTGCTGCGTGCTGTAGCGCATAATATCTGCAGCTGCAACCTTGTGAAAGTTGTCGCTGCACCAGACACAGACGTGAGTTAATTTGCGCCTATCTATTCACGTTTGCACTTTGCAACTTTACCGATAGACCTGCTAGATTGTTTTGTGACCCAAAAACTTATGTTTATACTCATTATAAATGGTGCAAATTTTGCAAATGATCAAAAAATCACGAACGTGACTCTTACTTGCAAACGTCCTCCGGTACATTATGCGAGTCTGGCACTTTAGAAATGTTAGTCAATTGCTCAGATGTGTAAAATGCGTTCAGTTTTGCACATCGTGATATTCGAATTACAGCAACTTGCTTTGTAGGACATTTCAACATACCGCATTCAAGTAAGATAGTAAGATTTTGTGAAGGCAACTGTGACGGCAACTGGAAATCCAATATGCTACTTTGAGTCAACTGAAAGCGTATATTTGGCGGTTGTTGTCGCACGATGTCGTGACATCGATGTAAATGTAGTTCCACATCTAGTTAGTTGCAGGCGCTGGCATAGAGAGAAGGAAAGCGCGTTGTTTTGCATGCAGTCAGCGGACTTCAATGCTGCAGGATACTAACAAGACTTGTCCGGTCTCGCGATGTTACCACGGTTCCTTCTGTCCGCCTCCCAGTCATCATGTTGTTTAGTCGACTTGCCTAATTACGCTCGCCCAAGAATACGAATTGCTAGCGGATGTTCCGAACATTTGATTCTACATTGACAGTCTTTCGTCATTATTTCCATAACCTATCGAATTCCGCCGCTATCACTGACTTTTTTACAGCCGTAAACTTACCGCCGCATTGTGCAGTTTTCGTTCACGTGTCTCAAGGTTGCAGATTTTCCTTGCATATTATGGCTAATGCTAACAATTTGGTAAAAATAGAAAAGTCGCATCAAGACATCAGCAGAAACGCATGTGATGAAAATTAATTAGAAATCGTACAGCTACAAGCAAGTTGGATGCTGAATTACGATTACTAACATGCTGACTAAAAATCTGTCGCATGAAAAGTTAAAAATAGTCGTCTCAGTTTTTTCACGCTTTCAGCAGACGCAAGAAAAAGTTCTGTACAGCTCTTGCCACTAGCTTCTGATTCCGTGATTGTATTAATTTTTTTTCACCAATTTTACACGCATGTATAACTAAAAAGCAGTCATAGCCCGCAGGTACCTCCGCCAAGGCAAAGCTATTCACCAGGTGGCGTCACCATCTTCGCTTTGCCAGCGGTTTCCTTATGCCCTTTTTGACGCAATGGTAACGAAAATTTCAAAGTGATCCAGAATCCAGGATTCCTGCCGGATCATGCCCAAAATTGGATCACTGGTAGTTTATGCCATGCCCGACGTACCCTCAAAATTTCAGAAAGATCCGTCTATAACTTTTCGATTTATCGTGTGGACTCACAGACAAACAAACAAACAAACAAAAACCGGCAAAAACATTACCCCCTTGGTGTAGGTAATTAAAATCGTACATGCACTCAATTTCTAGCGCAATTTTTGATTAATCGAACATCAGACTGCAGACAGGACGAAAAGTTGACGTCTTCGTTTGCCTCTGTTGAGGGCCTCTGGCCTATCAAACGTGAGCAGTCAGCCACAGTGATGCACGTTTCAAAGCCATTCACGATAGGTAGTGTAGTCCCTATTTATTGCAGATGCTGCATGTTATAATGGCACATTCAGTTCTCTCTGCGTTTCGTTGATAACTTTTTCACACTGAACTGCCGCGATGTCAAATTTGATGATTGCAGTTGGATAGTTTGCTAAATAATAACGTCTACTATTGTGTATTGGTCCGTCCGTCTGTATGTCTGTCTCGTCGGTCTGTGTCGCACTGGTTCCTACTTTGAAAAAACAAAAAGGCGCGTGAAAAGACCAAAATTTGTGCAAACGTTTCAAAGTGTGTAAATTAGGCCTAACAGCCGAAAAACTCAAAGGTCAAAAGTCAATATCATCGGACGTCAAAAAACTGACTCCAGAAAAAGACTTATTTCGTATTATTACTGTCTATATTCAAAGCTGACGGACCGCACACATGCCAGGTGTCGGGCGGCTCGCACGCGTCAGGCAGCTTTGCCCACTCACACTCGGGCAGTGCAATAAGCCACGCTCGACAATTGAACAGACGGCCGCATACATGTGTCGACCTCTTTGCTTGTTATCCACGCAGCCGCTAGCTGTCACCACTGCCGTTGTAGACTACGTTGCTGATGCTGTTGCGGCTTTTGACTTGCCGGACGCAGTGCAACCAACTGCTCAGATGCAGCCAGTGATCCGGTAATATTTTAAGTCGCGGTCGCTGATTCCATCCAATCGGCGCGTCGGCAGTCACACCTCACAGAAACAAGCAGGTAATGATGCTTTGCATTTCGCCGTAATTACAGACTACACTTTTCTTATTACTGTTACCACTACTATTTGGGTTGGCGGCGTGGCGTAGCGGTAACGCCTTTCATCCGATCAACGAAGTTACGTTACGCCAGGCTGGGTTAGTACTGTGGTGGGTGACTGCCTACGGGCAGATAAACCATCTCGGTATGTAACCAGCCGCCTAGGTCAACTCAGCCTTCCATCCCTTTGGGGTAGGTAAATCGAGCACCGGCCTATCTGGTTGGGGTTAAGGCGAAGCGCGTTTACGTGTGTCGGGTGGCAGGTAACACTGTGTGATCCCATATGGCAGGTGACGCTTCGTAGCTCTGGAATAAGCTTCCATTAAGAGCTATAACACCATTTTTGACCTTTAACCTTTATTAATGCAAACTGTTTAAGTCAAATTATCACTGATCCGGAATACTATCCTACAACAAAATAGCGTCGTCATATCCTATGGGCCTATGATATTATATCGTATCATTTGCTATGGCGCCCCTCGTCCGTAGCACAGGGGCGCCAACGCGTAATTTTAAAAAGGCTCTCTCTATAGAAGCAGTTCTTTTATTATTAAGCTGCATCGCTGAAAGCCAATTATGCTGCAGTAGCGTCGTCTGTCCGTCTGTTACACTCGTGAACACTGCGATGAAATAAAGTTATTTTGCAGAAACACTATTAATTGTGACCCCATGTAAGATACTCACGGAAAGGGATAATTTAAGGGTCGAAAGCCTCAGTCAAAATCTGCCTGAAAGCCGACATGCGACGTTGTGCCACTTCTTTGTGAGTAAACGCCCAAAGTGGTTGTGCGTGTACGGTGTACTGGTAAAATGAGTGAGGTAAAGTTTTGCTAAGATTTTAGTCTTAGACTAAAGTTTTAGCAAAACTTCACCTCACTCAATGAAATTGATAACGGCACGCCTGCCTACATCTCGTAAGACACTAAACGCACAGAAATGACACAGACATAACTGTTCCATAAACAGAGATTTTTCGACAATTTGTTTCGTTACTTTGTGCTGTTATCTAGCATATTTCTTCACTCCCACTAATAATTTGCCCATCAATTTTGACTGTAAAATAAGTTAATGCACGATAAAATGTGTTCCGAGTACTGAAATTTTTAAAACCGCTTTGCGCCAACAACCGCAATACAAGTTTGTTATCCGTGAGATTAAGAAATAGGGGCTTTTAATCTTTGGCTAAAACTTAGTAATAAACACGAAATAATTTTGAATTAGACAGAAAATCCTAAGTTTAGTCTACTGCATTAAAAGAGCATTAGCAAATCAAACTATTACAACCAAATAAGCGACAAACAAAATTATTTGCTTAAATTATTCTTAAACGTAACATAAATGTTTCTTAAAAATAATAATTATTATAACACTATTTTAGACTTGGTGTGGTCAGAAATAACATGACACATAACAATAACACAAATAAAGATGAAATTAAAAGCACAAACGAGAATATCAATAAAATGAAATAATAAAAAACTTTAGATAAACGATTACTGCGGATTTTTTTAATGTGCCTTCAATTTTAATGCGTACTGTATTCGCTGTACAACTTGTGGTAAATTTGCGTAGACCTTTGACTTGCTGCAGACTTGTTGCACAGCTTGTTCCACAACAAATTTTGCAACAAATCAATTTCTCTTGATATAACGGTTGAAATTTATGGCAAGTTCGAAGTAGAGCTGTGGCTTTTAGCGTATGATGAAGTTGTTCAGCTGTTATGTCGCAAACCTCTTTATTACGGTTAAACACAGGGTCCTATTGCGACCGCGACCATATCTAAAATTGTTACGGCAACGATCTCAACCGCTTCACGTATTTCTTTACGCGCAATCGTCACTCGTCACGGTCACTGTAGATTTGAGCCATAAAGATTGCGTGAATTTCGTGATGTCGTAATTGCATTTATCGCCATTTTAACACTCTATGAGAGCAGTTGTTGCTGCAACTGTCTGGAGATCATATGGTTTGGATAGTTCCATCTAGTCACAGATGCACTGATTAATGATGCTGAATGCACAGCCACCTCCGACGCGACACGCAAATAACTGCATATAGTCTATGACAGCAATATAACAATAATTCTATGTGGGTGGTCTATAGTGTTGTCCTGCACGTAGGAGGCAGGATAATAAAAGTTCGGTGAATTGAGTTGATTGCTGCAGTGTCAACCGTTTCCCGGTCAAAGATCGACGAATGATTTCGATCATACAGAACGAATGTCACTGAGCGGTGTCACCAACAGTTCAATCTGTTCTGCAACAAAGCGGCGTTGTGAGTTTTAAAAAAGTCGGCCTATGCTAGACGCCGAGACAAAAGTTGCTATTTTTCTTCAAACTCTGCAAATTTTCGACTGAATTTCGACAAACAGCTGCAATCTTTCGGCAGAAAAAATTGTAAGTGCTCAAAATTTTAATTTTATTTTTAAATTGCTTTTTAAAAATGGTTTGTAGTGTTTTAGCCGCATATTTTTTTATTTTTGCACGAAAAGTTTTCAACAAAAAAAATTTCCGACTATTTTCCGACTGCCCACAATTTAGGGAACGATTGCTATTATTTCCCCTGCCAGGACGTCACGGTAGTGTCGTATTTTACTTTCTGACGGTCTTGATCTTTCGCGATGTGAAAAGGAAACATTTTCAAGAACAGAAACAAGTCTGCCAGTGAAGCGTATTCACTGAAGCCATTATGGCATGCTGTATTTCAGGCAATGAAAAGACGCAGCGTTATGGAAAGACGGTTGCGACATTTTAGCGTCTTGAAAAATTGGGGAATTTGTAATGTTGTTAATTAAAATATATAGCAATTTTTGCCTTCATTTCAGTCGTCTTTCTGATAACGTTGAACAAACTTAAAGTCTGGGCCTCTCCATCGCAGTACATAGTCACAGCTAAAAACAGCCGACAAATGCAAAAACATTCTGCTCAAGTTATCATCGGCATTAGCTGTAGAACAAAACTAAATGTAAAAAATTACAGTGATCAGTAACACAATGTAGGCCTATTTTACAAAAATAGCACTCTAACGTATATAAATATATGTGGCTTGTTGTCGACGTTGCAGTCTACATCAGAAGACAAAGAACTGGTGCTTGGAGAGAAGATAATATGATTGTCTTCAACAGTCTACCTTCGCTCATTTTATTTTGCTGCTTTTTTCAACTTTACTTTGATTCGTGTAAGCATCACGAAGTTAATGATAAAACCATTCATTATAATATTTAACGATATTAAATATTATATTTCATTTATTTGCAGTCTGCAGACAAACAGCACATCGTTAATAATGATACGTATACTGTTTGTCAATATTATATACTGCGTTGTCTTTTTGCAGAAAACGTTTGTATGGCTATACATTCTCGGTTGTTTTATAGAAAAAGCGTGTAAAAATCAACGTCCGTTACTAACTTATTCCAAATCAATGTGACATTAACTTGTTTGCTATCTCGAGTTAGCTTTCATAGTCTACATAGTGACAAGCAGAAAAAAAACAAAGACATGCACAAAATAGCAGTCGCAATATTTCTTCATCAGTTGACTTGGCGCAGCCAGTCTCTGGCGCCTTCGAGTTCGTTTACGATGTGCGAGATAGACTGAGTGTCGATCACCACAGATCCACAATGGGTTGTCAGTATAACGCCACTGCCAAAGATTGACTGTACATCGTTCAGCGCCTGATCAGTAACAATTTAGTAAACACCACTCACGTCTGGATAGATCAGTCAGGAACGATAGCTGTTGTGTCGTCAGTGATGAAAAAGTTTGGCGAACGATTAGCCTCCCACATCTTTCTCTCGGGATTGCAATACCGTGTTAGGTTTCGTTATTGATGCGTTTACATAGAAAAAAATGTTATAGGTTTATTTAGCAGTTGGCTGGAAAGCGATATTACAGGACCTAGGCCACAATCATTGTGCGAAAAAAACTGCTTAATATTGGCTGCATATAATGTTTTTGCGATATTCACCTGCGTACAGATGAAAGTTTCGAGCTGTCCGGAGTGTCAAGAGACAATGGCGTGAACGCAGACACGGACGGTGAGATGACGTCGTCCTACAAGGCGGGTGCAGCTGACAAGCGTCATGACGTCAGGTCCATGTTTCGTCTTGGCAGACGGCGTGGGGCCGAGGCCAATGAAGCCGAGGCCAATGATGAGTCCGACGGCGGAGGCGGACTGGACGTGACTCGGTCTCAACGCGACGGCACGGACCGGCGTGCGTTTGGGTTCAGACTCGGTCGACGTTCAGCCTACGACTCGTTCCTCATGAATTACGACGATGACAACGACGACAACGACTAATTCTTCTTTCTTGTATATATGTATTCAACTTTATTCACCATACCATTGTATGGTGTGGTGAATGGTAGCACATGTAAAGAAAAAAACAAACATAATTAACAACACAGCGGACGGTAAGACAGAGTAACAGTAAGATGACACAAATAGTATGCATGCACGTTGGATATATCCATTAAACTATCACTTATTTACTTACTTACATACTTACGACGACGACAACGATGACGAGGTCAACCACGACAGCGAAGATAAGACGCTAGCTGCTGAACGAGACCACGTTGCCAGGGAAGCAGCGAATCAGCCACGTATGCTCACGGAAGAACCAACGTACGAAGACTTCGCTGACGAATGGTGGCCAGCAAAACCCCGCGACATCGGCATATATAAGAAAGACGTCGACGACAATCACCTGTCCAACGCCGACTTTTCCTTCGACCTGCAGCGGGCGGTTCGCCGACGTCCAGGAAATCTAAGGTTTCGACTCGGAAAGCGTTCGTCGACGAATCCGAAGATCGGTTCTTTCAAGACGCGTGGACGAGCGAAGAGAGCGGAAAGCATTTGACAACGTGACCAAGCGGAAATACGCAGCGCTTGGCTGCTAAAGTTGCTAACGATCGGTTATCGATGTTGTCTCAGCACAAAAGTAATTAAATTGTGGCTGGATTTACAGTTGTGGCTTCGGAACAAACCATTTTGTTAGGGCCTATCAAATACGCTTAGCCGCTTGATATGCTGCTTTTGATATGCTGCTATGAATCTATTGTATAGCCCATAATTTTGAAATTTTAGCATTAGCGCATATCGCGACCCGTGACGCAAACCGTCAATGTTACAAAAATCCAGTTAGATTTTCCGGAAAGATATTCGTTACTTCAATGAAAAATGTAATTTGCGGTGTGGGAGCCTTTGACGTAGGTCTACGGAGGTCTGTGGCAAGCGCCCATTTAGGCCCACCCCGTGCACTGAATCTGACTGCACTAAATAAGTTTGCTTAATCGCAAATATAATTAAATTCTAGCAGTTTTTTTTTGATCTGAGCTGATAGGTCGCGCAGCTGTACTCTTTACAACACTGTGAATGTCGTTTTTCTGATAATTGATATGCTGACTTTTGAAAAAAGTTAAATAAAAGCAGACACCGTTTGAGTGGATCTGGAGATATACACTGTACGTCATATTTTCTCGCCAACTAGGCCCACTTCCTGTTACTCTATATTTACAATTACATACACTTAAGTACGAATGCGTTGATTTCCCTGTTCACACTTCTGTAACCTGGTCAAGAACGTTCAATCACAAATGCTGACGAACTAGCTTTTCAAGCTTTCGAAATCAGTGCTTATATAAAAAAACAGACATGCACCAAAGTTTGTATAACTTCATATTTAACTGATATTCGCGTAATCGCGTAAGTGTGAACTAAATTGATATGACTAGAACGGAAAAATATACACCGTGTCTCAAAAAACCCAGCCACTTTTATTTTTTAAAATAGATCCGTAAAACATTGGCACGAAACATCGCAAAGAAACTTGACGTAAATGACTGTAGTTTTGTCCACCTTACCTTAATATTGTCGCTACACGGTTTTGTGAAATTTAGAACTCGTAATCTGACCGGTTACAACAGAAAAATTGATAATGGGTAGCGCATGCGTCTGCTCAGAAATGACGAACTGAATAGCAACAATACGACTGGCAATTATTGTTTCTCAATAAGTCACATGTGTTACGTCACATCATCTTTACAACATGTACTCAAGATGTCCTCCTCCAGCACGAACGCAAGCGGTGGACGTTGACGCCACTCGCCAACAGCACGCTTAACCACGTGACTCAAAGCGGTCTACTCGCTGTTGATGCGTCGTTTCAGTTTGTCGACGTATGATCTTAAAATGAATACGATAAGCGTTAAATAAGCTATGGATTTTCAATGATTTCGTAAACTTAGAGATTTTTTAAGCCAACGCATGTACTACCCAGTGTGAATTTATTGTTGTAAAGGTAAATGGCCAAAGTACATGTTCTGAATTTGACAAGGTAGGGCTTAATGTAGCAACAGTATAAAGGTAAAATGGCCCAATGATGCATGCCAAAAGTTACTGAAAGCAGCCAATGTTTCACGGGCCTATTAAAAAAGTAACTTGGTTTTCTTAGAGACACGGTGTGTATTCACCGTGCGCTCGCGCGCTATATTATATGGACGGCGTTATAATATTATGTTTTGCTTGCTTGGCTGATTGATTCGTATTTCGGTATACAAAGACATTTTACGACAGCACTGTCAAAAATATGAAAATATTAAAAATTGTAGTCTTTTGTCGCCATCCAATTTACGGCACACTTTAGGAAAATGAACGTAAAATTTACAGCTATTGTGATTTGTGATGAAAAGTTTTGCAAAGACTGGTTAACACGCACCGCATGCAATCTCTAGCTATGGAAGAAAATATAAGCCTAGTAAAACACAAAACCAAAGATTATGACCGCCATGATCTTAGCAGCAGTATATACATACATCGCACGGCCATGTAAACGCAGTCCATGTAGCAGTATGACAAAACAAATCAATGGTGATTAAGAACTAGCGTAGACGACACTACGGTGTATTCTGCCGTTATTGATGTAAGGCCTACCGGAGTTTCAGCTTCAACAGTGAGTACCGTATCTTAATACCCTGACTAAACACGTAGCGTTTTTTTGATCAAGCCAACAACGCATAAACATTTGGCATACAATTAGACGTCATGCCTTAGGCTGCAACCGAATCCTTTGCATCGTAACAATATCTTCTGTCACTTCTGCCAGTATTCGACAATGCAACATTGGTTATGGCTATACTTCATCTATCAGTTTACCTTTAATAACTTCTGCAGCTTTAATGCGCCGTGAAAACGCGTGTCGCGATGAACTAAAAAGCACGCTAAAAGAACTGGTTTATTCTCGTTGTCGCTGTAACAACGGAAGCGGAGTGGTCGCAGCAATACGGATGGCGACGCAACTGTACAGTAAACTGCAGTTACCGTACCGGCGTCAGACGTCAGCGCGCAGTCTGTCCTGACGCGCCACGTCGTACTGTCGACACGGAGCTAAACATCCGGCGGCGATCAAGTGACCGGGCACCGACTGCGGCGCGTAGGCGTTGTTGTTGTTGTGGGCGGTGGTAGACTCGTGGTCACGTGACGGCGGGGGTGGAGGGGGCG